>Ga0302250_1000986_pt1 | contig 23329 bp, 25 predicted proteins | sample AAG_RA_Asp_MG_FD_193536 | JGI IMG/M metagenome (GOLD analysis project Ga0302250, IMG submission 193536) | Enriched activated sludge microbial communities from anaerobic digester in WTTP, New Holstein, Wisconsin, United States - AAG_RA_Asp | ecosystem: Engineered > Bioreactor > Anaerobic >... | reverse complement strand
TCGATCATGCCCCAGAAGAAGAATCCTGATACGGCAGAGGTGATGAGGGCAAAGGCGGCCTCTGTCATCGGTTCCTGCACTGCGGCGCTCGGAATCGTAAAGGCACTCCCCATGAGCTATAACCGGGACCTCCAGGAACTCACCCCCGGGCTCTGGCGCGGGATCCAGGATGCCAAGCACAGCACCCGGCTTCTCGTTGACATGCTGGCCACCGCTACTTTCAACAAGGATACAATGGCGGCAGAGGCCGGAAAGGGATACTCCACGGCCACCGATTTTGCAGACATGCTGGTGCAGAAGCATGGCTTCCCGTTCCGTACCGCACATACCCTGGTCGGAAAAGCAATCCAGAAAGGGACCCTTGACCTGCCCACCCTTGATACAGCCGCACGGGAGATGGGACTTCCCCCACTCTCGACTTCCGGAATTACCCCCTCTGACATTTCAGACGCCCTCGATGTCCGTTCCAGCATTGCCAGGCGGAGGGCTCCGGGGAGTCCTTCTCAATTTGCTGTCAGGATCTCCCTCTCATCAAGAAAGAAAACTCTCGACGAAGATTCAGCGATGCTTGACGAAAGACAGACCCACTACTCAGGGGCTATCCAGAGGCTCATTCAGGATGCCAGAAAGGAGGCAGGTTCTTGAGCGGGTTTTCTCCGGGCGATGTTGTCCGCTGCACCCTCGGTGGGAGTGAAAGGCGGGGTGTCTATATCACGGAGCGGGATGGGATGGCAGTCCTGAAACTCGACAATGGCTATAATATCGGGGTTTTTTCCGGCGACTGCTCCCTCGTTGAACGCCCGTCTCCTCAACAGGTCACAAAGACCGAGGTTGACCAGGACCTATCCCTCCCCCAGCTCTCCATCGTGTCCACCGGGGGGACGATCGCGAGCAGGATCGATTACAGGACCGGTGCAGTGACCAGCCAGTTTGATGCGGCCGATATCATGCGGGCAATTCCCGGGCTTCGGGATATCGCACACTACCGTACACGCAAACTGTACACGATCCTCTCGGAGAACATGACCCCCGCAATCTGGCAGGAACTGGCAAGGGCCGTCTACAAGGAGATTTTAGATGGTGCAAAGGGTGTGATCGTCACCCATGGGACCGATACCATGGCATATTCCGCTGCAGCGCTCAGTTATATGCTTGACACCCCGGTTCCTGTTATCTTTGTTGGATCGCAGCGATCCGCGGATCGCCCCAGTTCTGACAACATGATGAATGCCCTCTGCAGCGCCAGCGCAGCCGTCAGCGATCTCGGGGAAGTCGCAGTGGTGATGCACGACACTACAAGTGATGACCGGTGTGCCATCCACCGGGGGACCAGGGTCCGGAAGATGCATACGTCCAGGAGGGACGCGTTCCAGAGCGCAGGTGTCCCTCCGCTTGGATACGTTGAGTACCCCTCGCTCGCGGTGACGCTCTCACCAGGTACTGTCAGGAGAGGGGCCTTCGAACCCGCACTCAGGGACCAGCTGGAACCCCGCTGCGGGCTCGTGATGTTCAGCCCGGGAATGTCTCCTGAGATCATTTCGGCATATTCAGGATATCGCGGGCTTGTGATTGCCGGAAGTGGCCTCGGCCACGTGAGCACCACGCTCATCCCGGCTTTAAAAGCGCTCATCGAAGAAGGCACCCTCATTATCATGACGTCCCAGTGTCTCAACGGCAGGGTGTGCGACCGCGTGTACGACACTGGACGCGATCTCCTCAAAATTGGCGTTGTGGAAGGCGAGGACATGCTCCCGGAAACAGCCCTTGTGAAACTCATGTGGGTGCTTGGACAGAAGCGCGATCCCGACGAAGCCCGCATCATGATTCAGGATGACAGGAAACGGGATTTCACAAGGAGGTCCCGCCATGGATTATAAGAGCCTCGGCCTGAAGGCGGGAATTGAGATCCACCAGCAGCTGAATACCGCACAGAAACTCTTCTGCAGGTGCCCGACGATCCTGAGACCGTTTGATGAACATGACGGGGAGTTCCGGCGGTATCTGCGTGCAACCGAGAGTGAGCTTGGCGAGATTGACCGTGCTGCCAGAGAGGAGATGAAGAACCTGCGCAGGTTCTGTTATTACACCTATGACAGCACCTGCCTTGTTGAGAACGATGAGGAACCGCCTTCCCCCCTCAATCCTGAAGCACTGGCCGTCGCCCTCCAGATCGCGAGGATGTTCGGCATGACACCCGTCCCGCAGGTCCATACCATGCGGAAGCTCGTCATAGACGGTTCCAACACCAGCGGATTCCAGCGGACCGCGCTTATCGCACTCCACGGCACTCTTCCGAATGGCGGGGAGATTGAGACGATCTGCCTTGAGGAAGAGGCCGCCCAGAGAGTAAACGACGACGTGTTCTCCCTCGATCGCCTGGGGATCCCGCTTGTTGAGATCACGACGTCGCCCTGCATGCATTCACCCGAAGAGGTCCAACAGGTTGCGGAGTATCTCGGCATGGTGCTCCGATCGACAGGCAGGGTGAAGAGAGGGCTCGGCACGATCCGGCAGGATATTAACATCTCGATTTCTGGTGGTGCGCGGGTGGAGATCAAGGGGGTCCAGGAACTCGATCTCATTGCCGAAGTGGTGAAACGAGAGGTGCAGAGGCAACAGAATCTCCTCTCAATCCGCGACCGGCTGTCTGGACGTGGCGCCAGGGTAGAGAACGATACACTCGATGTGACAGCACTCTTCTCCCGGACTGCATCCGGCATCCTCAAAAAGGCCGGAAGGATAAAGGCGGTAAGGCTCATCGGATTTGCAGGGCTCGTGGGGGAGGAGATCCAGCCGGGCCGGAGACTCGGGAGCGAACTCTCGGATTATGCCAAGAAATGCGGGGTTGGCGGGATCTTCCATACCGACGAACTTCCTGCATATGGCGTGACGGCCGATGAGGTTGCTGCACTCAGATCTGAATTGGTAACGGACGATCAGGATTGCGTGGTCCTCGTTGCGGGGTCTGCAGCACAGGTTTCATGTGCGTGCCAGCAGGTTATCCGGAGGGCAGAGATGGCACTTTCTGGTGTGCCGGAAGAGACAAGGAAGATGCTCGAAGGGGGAAGCACTGCCTATATGCGCCCGCTTCCCGGTGCAGCGCGGATGTACCCCGAGACCGATGTGCTCCCGGTCTCAATCACGCAAGAATACTGGGATTCCCTCGTAATCCCGGAACTTCTGGATGCAAAGGCAGCCCGGTACACAGGCGAACACGGCCTTGATCCCTCGGTTGCAAGGCAGGTGGCCTTCTCGGAAAACCAGGGTATCTACGAGCAGGCAGTGGAACTTGGCATCTCACCCCCGCTTGCAGCGAGAACCCTCATCGCCACATTGAAAGAGCTTTCACGCGGCGGACTTGATATCCAGCCTCTCCTTGCTGATCGTGATTCTTTGGGGGGACCCACGCGTCCTCCGGTACTTGAGGTGCTCATCGGGGTTAGGGACGAGATCGTGGCCAAGGAAGCGATCCCTGATGTTCTCGAGAGAATCGTAAAGGGGGAACCGGCGGAATCGGTGATGAACTCCGTATCTTCGAGGGTATCCGATGGGGATCTCGAAGCCCTGGCGAGGAAAATCGTTGACGAGCGGATGCCTTTTGTCAGGGAGAAGGGAATGGGAGCCCTCGGGCCACTTATGGGGATCATGATGAAAGAGGTCAGGGGAGCCGTGGATGGCAAAAAGGTCTCCCATGTGTTGAAAAGCGTTCTTTCGGACGCACTCAGTCGGTGATGGGACCTGCCCTTCGTTCCAAAGGAGCGAAGTATTAAAGCAGAGCGTGGCGAATAAATTAAGGAGTTTGCATATGGGAAAGACAGGAACGGTCCAATGGACACAGGTCAAAGGGGTCAAGGGACAGATACGCCTTGTGCCGAAAGCTGAAGGGGATGTCAAAAAACCCGGCCCGAACCAGAGATTCAAGGCAGGAGCATCTCTTCGTAAACTGGAGGCGCTGAACGCGGAACAGCAGGGAGGTTACCGCGGAAGACAGGGCGGCCGTGGTGGTCGTGGCGGCCGTGGTGGCAGGGGAGGCCGTTCGTCAGAATCGGGCCCACAGGCAAATCCCATGGTCCGGAAAGCCATGCGAAGGCCCAAAGTCTCTATTCTCGGTGCAAAGCAGAAATCAGGCAAATAATAATACCTCCATCCCTTTATTGTTTCCCGGTTTTTTTATCCTCGTCCAGAAGTATCTTGTAGGCATATTGTGAAGTGAGAATATGGATCTGAAGACAGCGGTGAAAGGATATCAGTTTGCCGAACGGGCGAAGAGTGAATTGATCATATGCTCCCAGCTCACGATCGCGCTTGCAGGGTTTCCCGAGAAGGAACGCCCGGGCGGCAAGAGAATGCTGGTGCTCATCCTTGAAGCGGTGAGGTCCGAACTCGAATTTGCATGGAAAGGAACCGAAATCGCCGATTTCCGACGCTCAATTAACCTCCTCTCTGAGGCAATAAGCATGGTGGAGAGTGAGGATTACGGGGCTGCATCTATCAGGATGAGCGAATCCATCAGTGCTGTCACCACGGCCGCGCAGTCAGCATGGCAGGTACTCGGGGAGCATGGACTCATCTGAATTCCTGGAGTTCCTGGTATCGCGCTGCTCCGTCAGAGACTATGATCAGGGTGCCGTGCCTGATGCCGATATCACCTTTATCCTTGATTCTGCCAGCACCGCACCGAGCGCCGGCAACCTGGAAGCATGGGATGTTGTGGTTGTCGACGGGCAGGAGGAGAGGGATCTTGTCGCCGATACTGCATTCGGGCAGGAGCATGTACGGAACGCACCCCTGCTCCTTGTCGTATGTGCGAATTACGTCAGGTCGATGTCCCGTTATGGGGACAGGGGGATCCTCTATGCGATCGAGGATGCAACCATTGCCTGCACCTACATGATGCTCGCGGCCCACGCAAGGAGGCTTCATTCATGCTGGGTCGGAGCATTCCAGGAGGATGACTTGAAAGAAGTGCTCGGTCTTCCGGGCCACGTTCGGCCTGTGGCAATCCTCTGCGTCGGGAGAGGATTTCCGCCAGGGACGTATACAGAACGAATGCCGGTGGTGGAACACATCCACCACCAGTCATGGTGAGTGGAAACAATGCCTGATTTCCTGGTATTACTTGAAGGGGCTTTTATTGTAAAGGACGTCTCGTCGCTTGATGATGCAGTCAGTATCGCGATCAGCGAGGCTGGCAAGAGGCTTAATCCTGTTGCAGCATATGTGGATGTTGAAGTGGGAATGCTGGCATGCCCATTCTGTGAAGGGGAACTGAACAGTGGCCTCGTCGTCGCACGAACGGCGCTTGTCGGGGTGCTCCTTGAGATGAAGGTCTTCAAGGCTGAGACTCCCGAGCATGCGAAACGCATTGCACGATCCGTCATCGGAAAGGCTCTCCGGGATGTTCCGCTTGAAGTAAAGGAGGTATCTCCGCTGTGATCTACGTCGTGGGGCATACCGCCATCGATCACATCTGCACAGTCTCAGATCTCCCCCCCCCAAACGGATCCTCCACGATCCTCGGGAGAACAATTTTTTTTGGCGGGGGTGCGGCAAATATTGCAGCAGGGATCTCCCGTCTTGGAGAAGCATGCACGCTGATCAGTGCAGTTGGCGGGGACTTTCCCGGAAGCGAGTACGATCGCTGGCAGAAATCCCTGGGCCTTGCACAGCAATTCTTCGAGGTCCCTCTGGAACACACTCCCACCGCATTTATGTTCACTGACGGAAAAGGGGACCAGATCACCTTCTTTGAGTGGGGAGCATCAAAGATTTTTCCGGAATCGGTGGCTCCTTCGCTCCCGTTCGTGCACCTTGCAACCGCAGACCCGGACTTCAACTGCAGGGTTGCAGAAGAGGCGGAATTCTGCACATTTGATCCGGGCCAGGATCTCCACCGGTATTCAAGAGCCCAGCTTGAGAGAATCCTCTCCCATGTCGACATTCTCTTTGCAAACCATCATGAGGTAGAGAGCATGTCCCGGACGCTTGGAACTTCAAAGGAGGCTCTTGCCAATCGTGTCCCCATGGCAGTCTTCACCATGGGGGCCGGGGGAAGCGAGTTTTCCCGTGGGTGTGAGAAGGAGCGTATTCCCGCGCTATGTGTCAGCATGGTCGATCCCACAGGAGCAGGGGATGCGTACCGGGCAGGTTTCCTTGCCGCGATGAAGAAGGGGTATTCCCCCCTCGTGTGCTGCCGTATCGGGACGGTGACTGCATCCTTTGCCGTCGAAGTTGCCGGTTGCCAGAACAACCTCCCGACGTGGGATTTGATGGAGGACCGGTACAGGCGCGAATATGGTGCCCTGGAATCGCCGGTGACCGGAGAGGATACCGTTCATCCGGGATGGAGATGAGTGTTGCATGTCCGTGATGGGTGGCGAAGCAAAAATCGAACGCCTCGGGCGTTATCTCTTCAATGCTCCTTCATGGCCCATTTCTATCCTCCTTCTCCTTGTCCTCGGATTCATCCTCGATGCGGTCAGCCTGAAACTCGGATCCGCACTCTGGCTTGGAACCCTTGCCTTCACCATCCCGGCACTATGTGCATGCCTCGTGACAAAACCTGCCGTGGAACTCATGGGACGCCCAATGACCTGGAACAGGTCTGCCCTTCTCGCGGTTTCATGCACCATTTTCGGCGTGATCATCACCCTTCTGGCCATGTTCATCTCACTCGCACTCCTGCCTCTCTTTTATGCTATCTCGATGGGCTGCATCCTGGGCCTTCGCCTGCTTGTCCTGGTAGCGATTGCAGATTACCGGATAGTGCGGATGATCCTTCCCGCGGCGTGCCAGAGCCTTACGGGGATTGCCCTGGGATTGGGCCTCTTCCCGGAGAATTTTCTGGTCCTTGCGCTCCTCCTCCAGGTCTTTTTCGGGCTCGGAGTTATTGTCCTGATCTGGGCTATTGACAGGCCGCTCTACCGCACATTCCATATACGCGGACTGGATTTTCTCAACTCATTTCTGGCCCACCTCACCGATGGTTCGCGTGCGCTTGAGGATTATTTCCGCACGATAGGTGAAGAGGTCACTGTGCCCCAGGTCTCGGTATTCTTCAGGCGGCACCAGAAAAGAGGCCTCATATTCACGGTCCCGAATGTCCATCCCGGTCCGATGGGAGAGATCGGGGGTGGAAACCTCCCGAAGGGAATGCAGGAGGGATTTTCGCAGATGGTCATGGTCCCCCACGGCGCAGCCACCCATGACTTCAACCTGGTATCTGAGAAAGAGATAGAGAAACTGGCTCATGCGGTAGCCGCATCGGAAACAATTCTTGAGTACACTTCTCTGGCAACCCCGTCTGTACGGATCCAGGTTGGTTCAGTCTCCCTACTCGCTCAGGTCTTTGATTCGACACTCCTCATGGTGAGTTCCCGGTCTCCCGAGCGTACTGAGGATATTGATTTCAATATTGGCATGACCATCATGGCCGAAGGCCACAGGGTATATAAGAACGTGGCATTCGTCGATGCCCATAACTGCCAGGCGGGAGATATCACCTACGTCCTCCCCGCGACGAAACTGGCAATGGAGTATTACCACGCATGCCTCAAGGCACTTGATGAGATGCCTGCGATGAAGAAGGAAACCCTTGAACTGGGTATATCCCATGTAGAGGTCCCCTTCACCAGGGCGCAGGGATTTGGTGACAGGGGGATCCAACTGGCACTCGTGAGGGTGGGAGCCCAGACAACTGCCTACCTCCTCATCGATGGAAACAACATGGCCTCCGGAGTGAGGGAGACTCTACGGGACTTCCTTCTCCCGTGTGTTGACGAGGTTGAAGTGATGACCACCGATTCCCATGTGGTCAACACAATAACCGGAAAAAATCCCGTTGGAATGCATATCCCTGCATCAGATATCATCCCCTATGTGGAGAAGGCATTCAAAGAAGCGTATGAGGATCTGGTCCCGGCAGAAGCAGCGGGAAGTACGGTGTGGGCAGAGGGCGTGGTGATCTTCGGATCACACAGGATCACCCAGATGGCAAGCACTGTCAATGCGATACTTCTTATCATGCCGATTCTCAGTGCCGGGATGCTGCTTCTGGTGTTTCTCCTATCCATCCTGGCGTATATCATTATTGCCTGAATCCACTGCATGTGATGAGGGCATTGGTATAATCCCAATTGCAGTGGCTCTCTGGAACGGATCTTTTGGAAGGAAAAGGACCACCATGGTCCAGGCAGTGATATACCATTGATGCGTGAGAGTATCAAGCAACGATCAATTGGAGTATCAGCATTATCTGGAGCTGAACCATGTTGGTTTCACATTTTTTGTTGTATTGTTCTCCATATAAACTTTTTGGAAAAAACACGCAATTCGCTTTTGAATCTCGACTTTAAGAAAAAATGCAGGCACTTTATGAGGAGAGCGCAGGATCTGTCAGACAAATGTCGGACGAAATTTCAGCGGAAATATCGGTCCGCGATAGGAAAACTGTGGCATAAACCTTACTCAAACAGGAATTCACGTGCATTCCAGGGGCTTCAAAAATTCTATAATTTTCAATTATTTTTTGAATCTGGACTCAATTTGATGTCAGACGCCAGGTTTACATGGAAAGAACCCCACATGAAATAGGTGACATCATGAGGCAGGCACCGGTATCCGTCTTTATCCGGGCTGGCACAGCCCGGCGTTCAGGAAATGGCATTGCCCTTGTCCTTGGGGATCGAACGTTTTTTCTCCCACCTGAAGAGATGGGGGTGCTCCATTCCGACCGGAACGCTGCGATAGTCAACGATGAAGGGGACCAGGAAGGGATCGCCTGGTTCTCTCCTGTGCTTGCAAAGAAAAAACAGGAACTGACTGCGCTCATCCATGATCGCATCTACACCCTCTCATGCAGGGACCTGCAGGCATTATTTAACGGTGCCAGGAATGGCATCACCATCCGCGAGTATCGTTCGCTCCAGGTATCCTCTCCTGGGGCCTGAACACTCTCCCCTTCCCTTCATGCAACCCCCTTTATTATTATTCTTGCACCAGGAAGTCCAACAGAACGGAAAGATAAAAATCAACCAGGTACCATCTCTATCAATCCATTCATACCTGGGAGAGCATTCCTGCTTCAGGTCCGGTTCGGGGGTGTATACGATTGATGCATATCCTGCTTGTTGATGATGATCCGGCTCTTCTCGATCTCATCCGCCGTTTCCTTGAGAGGGAGGAGGAAATGCAGATAGATACCTGCAGGTCATGCCAGGAGGCCATCGAGCTCTTAAAGGCATCCCGGTTCGATGCAATCGTCCTTGATTATGATCTTCCGGGAATGAGCGGGATCGATTTTTTGAAAGTCATCAAGAGCCAGGGAAACGATACTCCCACGATCATATTCACCGGCAAGGGCAGGGAGGAGATTGTGATCAAGGCCCTCAATTATGGAGCAGATTATTATCTCCAGAAAAGGGGGGATCCCCGCCTCAATTTCCTCGAACTTCTCTACATGATCCGGGAGGCGGTGCGCAGGCACCAGACCCGCCTCGAACTCCGTGAGAGCGAGCGGCGGTTCCGGGAATCTCTCGAGAATGCCAGGCTTATCGCGTTCCAGCTGGACAGATCCCTGATCATCACGTTTTGTAATTCCTTCCTCCTGGCTTTTGCAGGGTATGAGCGGGATGAACTTGTCGGTGCACACTGGATAGACACATTTATCACTGCCCAGGACCGGCACAAGGTGGAGCAGTTCTTCGCATCAGCGATGGAAGGCGACTTGAATGCCCTCTATTTCACCTGCAGCATCCATACGAGGGATGGAAACATACGCAGGATCGACCTAAACAACACCCTCCTCTGCGATTCCGAGGGAAACGTCACGGGAATCTCCTGTATCGGGCAGGATATCACTGACCGGGAGATAATGGAAGAGGAGAAGACGGTCTCTGAGGAACGATTGAAGATCCTCTTTGAATATGCTCCCTATGCCTACTACATTACCGATCTCAAAGGGACGTTTATTGACGGAAACCGCGCTGCCGAGCTCCTGGTGGGGTATCCACGGAAGGATCTGGTGGGGAAGAATTTCCTTGAAACAGGGCTTTTGTCACCCGATGATGTGCCAAAAGCAATCTCACTCCTCGCACGGCATGTCGAGGGAACCCCGACCGGGCCCGAAGAATTTGTCATCAACAGGAAGGACGGCAGCCAAGTCGTGGTTGAGCTCAGGAATCACCCGGTCAGGATCAGCGGCCAGTCGCTTGTCCTCGGGTCGGCGCATGACGTGACCGGCAGGCATTCGGCAGAAGAATCGCTCCGCAGGATGAACGCGAAACTGACACTCCTGAATATTATCACAAGGCACGACATCCTGAACACGGTAACTGCTCTCCTCCTGTACATCGAGCTTCTGAAAGAGGATCCAAAGGACGACACCCAGAAAGAGACCCTGTCAAAGGTCGAGATCCTCGCCCAGGCAATCAAGCGACAGATAGAATTCACCAAGATTTACCAGGATATCGGCATCGAAGCACCCGTGTGGCAGGACATGGCGCACATCATCTCAAGGGAATCGGAGTCTGCTGCTCTCCACGATGTTGCAGTGAGCAGCGACATTGAGAACCTTGAGATCTATTCTGATCCCCTTTTAGAGAACGTGATCCACAATCTTGTCGACAATTCACTCAGGCACGGCGGTGGTGTGACATCGATATGGATGACCTCGTTCCAGGACGAGGCAGGGATGAAGATCGTGTACGAGGATAATGGCCAGGGAGTTCCCGTGAAGGAAAAGGACGACATCTTCAAGAGGGGATATGGGAAGAACACGGGATTCGGGCTCTTTCTCTCGCGCGAAATCCTGGCCATTACGGGCCTTACCATCAAAGAGACCGGCACCTATGGGAAAGGGGCCAGGTTCGAGATACGGGTTCCCCACGGATGTTACCGGTTTATTCCCAAAGATCAATAATATACAGATGCGGGAATAGTTCCTCTTTAAAAAATCGTTCAGAGAGTGTCGATGTCAAGAATGTATCCCTCGAGAGAAGGTCCCCGCCCACTCTCGATACAAAATCCTGTCTCCTTAACCCTCTTTTCTGACCCTGTGCGTGTCAGCAGCCGGTAGGAGACCTGGTACGAACCCCCTGATGAAATCGCGGAATCACGTGCCTCCCTCACTTTTCCCAGGTCTTCCGGAAAAATGAGAGCATGGAAGTCGATCCTCTTCTCAACAAGATCTCCCGGTGTGTATCCCGTGAGAATCTCAGCGCCCGGGCTTGCGAAGATAAAAGATTCGCTATCGCCAGGAACCATGCGGAAGAAGATACCGGGGAACCTCCTCATGATGGATGTGAGAATCCCCACCATCTCAGTCCTTCCCCTGATATCTGCCCGGACAGAGACCATGCCCCGGATCTTCTGCATCATGTCAGAGAACTGGGCGCGGGGATCAGGCCCCTTCTCGAGGTAGAGATCCGCTCCAAAATTGAGCGCATCTATCACGACATCTTCCCTCCCTTTCCCGGTAAATATGATAAACGGGGTGTCATCGCCAAGGGATCTGACCTGCTTCATGAATTCTATCCCATTTATTCCGGGCATTGCATAATCGGAGATTATTGCATCAAACTTCCTGTTCTTGAGAATCTCGAGTGCCTGGTCGCCGGATGTGGCCGTTGTCACCTGGATGCCCCTTCCTCTTTCCAGAAACATACGGGTCACTTCCAGGAACTGGGCTTCATCATCAACAAGAAGGATGGATATCATGGTATACTCCCGGGTGTCGGATTCCTCTTACATTAGGGAGAGAAGTACCCGAGAACTATTTAAACAAGACGGTGATTCCATGAGGAACCTGTTCCCAAACACTGTAGATCTAAAAAATGCAGGAAGAAAGATATATGAGATTTTACATCGACACTCAGCCATTTCATGGTGCCTGTCCCTGTCATTGAGGTTGGAGAAGGTGAATTTCAGCTGAACCACTTCATGAGGGCGTACTGGTATCTCTTTGTTCTCATATCCCTGTTTACGTCACTTTCAGTGATCCTCACCCTGACATCATCAGAACTCGGGAGAGACAGGACATTTTTCGAACTGCTGGGAATCCCCTTTAACATGCAGGAGATTTGTATTGCGTCCTGCCTGCTCCTGTCGTATCTCTGCCTGTTCGCAGTCCTGTGGGCGGCATTTGCGGAACCAAGGGATAAACCGATATTTTACTATTTTATCGGCGTGGAGTCATTCAAGCGCCTTCTCCTGGTAATCCCGCTCGTGATCCTGGTGCTCTCTCTCACTGCGTGGATTGCGCTTGCATTCACACAGGTGCTCATAATTATCTTCTCATTTGTAGGTTTCTGCCTTGGTATTGTGTGCTTCTCATCGATCCTCATCGTGCTGAGCAAGAACACCACGATAAAGAGGATCGTGCTGGTGACCATGGTGTATGCGTTATTGATATTCTGCTTCTCACTTGCATTCCTGCTCCTGGTTGATCTCCGGAATATCTCCCCGCTGTACTATCCGCTCATCTATTTTGTGTATGCCATGGGGATTGCATCGGTATTCTATGTCATCGCAAACCTCATTTTCGAGATTGTCCTCCCCCTCTTCGAAAAGGCCTGAAGATTCCAGGAGGTGGATATAAAATGTGTTTTTTTAAAGATCCCACACGAAGTATGCTTTTTCCATTGATACACATAAATAACAGAAAAAATAAGTGAAACAGGGTGAAACTGTCAATCATGAATGCAACGAAATACCTCGTACTGTCATTTCTCTCAATTCTGCTGGTGTGTGCCTGCCCTGCTATAGCCTCGATAGTGACGTTTACCGAAGAGGATAGCGGAAATACGGTACATGTCAATCAGGGTGACACCATCATCCTCACGCTCGTGGAAAATCCAAGCACCGGGTTTCGCTGGTTCATGGATGCAACCAGAGGTTTAATTCTCAAAAGCGATGAGTATGAACCTTCAGGATCCGGTCTCATTGGAGCCGCAGGAACACGCACCTGGACCTATACGGTGACCGTGAGTGGCATCCTCTCGATATCCGGTATCTACAAACAGGGCTGGATGCCGACGACAGGAAATGAGGATGTATTCACACTCACGCTCATCAGCGGGGAGCGGAATTACATGAATTCGAGGACTCCCTCCTGGTGGGACAGCGTACCGAAATTCACGCGCATTTCCACGACTCCGCAAAAATTGCAGGGTATATATCAAAAATTCCCGAATCGGTTTTTCTGATACGATCGAAGGGCGGAACCACACACCCTGGCGAATCCCCTCTCCCTCTTTTCAATCGCTTCTCCGAGAAGAATCACATAAAATGACAGGAATGGTGTTCCTCCAGAAGGAATCATTTTCCTGTTCAGGGAGTGGGTGATCCAGTCCCGGGTCCAAAGACCCGGAAGCGGAACCATGAGCCCCTTAACCATTCAATATCCAGACGGTATAGGTGAGCAATGTTGCAAAGGAGACCCACGCCAGGTAGGGGATGAGCAGGAACGCTGCAGTCCGCTGGACCCTGTAGAAGAGGAATATCGTGATTGCGATGCTCATCCACAGGATGAGAATTTCTATAAACCCGAGGAAGGGGGACTGGAGCCCAAAGAAAAGGAAAGACCAGAGCACGTTTAATACGAGCTGGACCCCGAATGCAACGAGTGCAATCCTTACCTCTTTTCTCGAGGCCCCCTCCATCCAGACAAGATACAGGGAAATGCCCATGAGGATGAATAGTAATGTCCAGACCGGGGCAAACAAAAATCCCGGGGGATTGAAGGGAGGTTTCTGGATCGTTGCATACCATGATCCCTCCCCGGTAATCGTAACGAAGGACCCGAGTATCCCCGCGAGATTGCAGAGCAGCACCGCTGCAACCAGCGTGACGGGAGATCTGATGAACGGTTTCCCCGATGATTGTAAATCCGGTGACTGATGTTTCATGCTATTACTCTCTTCTCCCTATGATTAGAGTGTATCTTTTAGGAATCCGGGTATGCCATTCACCGGTTTCCCCGTGATAATTGCGAAAATACGTTGGGGGAGTGTGGGTACGATAAGGGGAAGCTCGCGCAGTCCTGCCGGTATTACCGCGCCTTAACCTGGACTCTTGGTTCGATGAGGGTCCAGATCCAGTCCGCGAGCTCCAGGATATTCTTGGTCTGGACATAGACCTCGCCTGGTCCCTGGATATCTGTGACGAACCCCTCACCGCCAAGGATCGTCTCCTTTAGTCCCCCGAACTTGGTGACTTTGTACTGGCACGTGTCGCTGAATGCGACAAGGTGGAAATTGTCGACGAGAAGCCGTTCCCCGGGCACCAGGGTATGATGATCGATTGCCCCGAACGTGTTGATAAAGACGGTCCCCTCGCCGGATGCCTTGATCATGAAGAGACCCTGTCCGAACAGTCCCTTCGTGAAGCCCTCCCACTTCACATCGAGGTGGACAGATCCCTGTGAGGCGATATACGCCGCTTTCTGGAGGATAAATCCCTTCCCTTCGCTCACCTTCAGGGTCTCGATGTCCCCGAGAGGAGCCGCGCTGAACCCTGCCTCACCGCTCCCTGTTGTTGCAACGAATTCGTTGACAAAGAAACTCTGGCCTCCGAGAATGGCCATCCCGAGGGATCCCCAGATACTCTTCTCTCTCTTCTGGGTCTTTACATCAATGGTTGGCTGCATGTAGGTCATCGAGCCTGATTCTGCAACGATGCTCTCGCCGGGGTCAAGGGTTACCACCAGTAGTGAATATGCTGGTTTGTACCGGATCTCGTACTTCATGACATCTTCTCCTGCAATTAACTATGAAAAGATGGGGTGTCAGGGCATAATATCACCTGCCATCTGAAGGTGTGGGGTGGATATCCCTGATTCCTGGCATCTCTTGTGAGAGTCATACAGATGTTGCAGAGGGACGTCCTCTTTTGCAACAGACAGCAACAATAATTTCTCGAGTGCAGTAGTGTCACTGTCATTCTTACATCACCTGGTAGTGACAGGTGCAATCGAATACCGCACGGCATATTTTTTTATTGTATCTTTGATGCATAGTATCATAAAAGAGAAAAGGAGCTCAAATGTCGAACGCACGGATCCTCATTGTCGAAGATGATGATGTCATTGCCAGCCTCCTTGAATGGCGTGTGAGGAAACTTGGATATGAGGTATGTGGAAAGGCCGGCAATGCAACAGATGCCCTCGCGCTCGTGCAGAAAGAATCACCCTCACTCGTCCTCCTCGATATCGGGCTTCCCGGGGTCATTGATGGAATCGAGGTCGCGAGAAGGATACGAAAGATTGCGCACACGTCTATTATCTTTGTGACAGGGTATTCACATGGGGAGATCATCGAGCGGGCAAAGACAACCGCGCCTGACGGGTTCATCCTGAAGCCCTTTGGAGACGATGACCTGAGAATCGGGATTGAACTTGCGTTAAAGTAAGGTAAGATCTCGATCGAATTGTGTGACATTTCTCTGTTTCATGAGGGACACATAGAACTTGCCGCGAGATCTCCATTCTCTTCCCTGTCTTTTGTTCTGCATGTATCGCATGTCTGTGTGCCTCATTGGCAAATTCTGCACAATGCTCTTCTGCTTTTTTTCCCATCAGGATTGTCTGATAAATGAGAGAAGCGTCGTGCCCTTTGCGTCCGAAAGGCTCATTCGATTTCCATTGATAGTGAATCCAGCTGCTTTCCCGAGGGATGCGAGATAGGTTTGCTCCTGCAGCATGATACCCCGGCCAGGGCAATTCATCTTGGTCGAGCCGATTGAATGGATCGAGAGCGAGTTCCCTGTCAGAGTATACGATCCAAAGTAATCATTGCACCCGGCTGATCCTGTTACCCGCCCGTCATTATCAAAGACCGCAGTAAGAGGTATTCCCTTGATACCCGATGAAACGGAATCAGTAGTGCAGAACGAATCAAGGATCCAGGTCGTCCCGACAAAGGGTGCGGGTGAAGGCGGAACGATCCTTTCAAACGAGAGGATTGTTGTCCCTTTTGAATCCGCGAAAGAGAGCGTAGTATTCTTTGCGGTGAGCGATACTGCATCGTGGAGGAGTGAAAGATAGATTCTCTCCTGCTCCATCACACCTGTTCCCATACAATACATTTCCGTTGATCCAGCCGGTCCGATCGAAATTTTTGTGCCTTTCATCTCGTAACTGGCAAAGTAGTGGTTACAACCTGCCGAGCCGGTGATCTTCCCATCATCGCCGAAAAGCATGGTGATTGTAGTACCATCCAGTATATGCCAGGTTGAACCATTGGAGACATAATCCGTCAGGGTCCACCTGGTCCCGTTCAATTGCAACTCAGCGGGTACCGGCGAATTCCCGATACATCCTGCAGAAAGGAGGAGGGGGATGAGTACCATCAGCCCGGCAGGGATGCAAAGGAGGGAGATCTTTTTTGTCTTTTTCACCGGCTCCATGCAGACAAAATGCGATGTGAGTGGTTATAAAAAAACCTTTAACTTCAACATTATTCGCACCTATTGTATCCGGGAACGCCAGACAAAAAACAGAGGAACTGAACTTTTTTCCAGAGCCTTTGGGGGGAATCGAACCCCCGACCTACACCTTACCAAGGTGTCGCTCTACCGGACTGAGCCACAAAGGCACGCAAAAGTTACAGGTCACCACGAAGGCGATGCTGAACAACGCGTATCAATAACTTGAGACGTATTCAGTTTAAAAGATTACGGAAGAGTCGCATAAAATACCCGGAATCGCGGGATTGCAGGGCGCCTGAAACCTGTATAACGCAGATCAGACGATCAGTCTCATCCACCGCCAATTTGATCAAGTGCCTGAATACTCTGCCTGACTCCCTCAAGTGTCGCGACTTCAATGACGGGGGCGGCATTTTCCCTCGTGATCGCGTTCATCACCGAATGGAAATCAATTGAACCCTCTCCTACCGGGGAATGGCTGTCCTCTTTCCCGCTATTGTCGTGGAGGTGGACGTGGCAGAAACGGCGGGCGAGGAATCCATCCAGGCATCCGTTGAGATTGGCATGCCCCACGTCAAGTGCAAGATCAACACCGTCCATCATCTCCATCTCTTCAGGAAACCGGAGGAAGAAATAGTTCCAGTCGCCCATGTTCTCGAGGTAATAGGTGACCGAGAGGTCTCCTGCAATCCGGTTGAGCTCCAAAATCGATCGTGTAACCTGTCTCCTGGCCTTCTCCCGGTCCTCTTCCCATGCGAAATATCCAGGGTGAATGACGACGGGAGCATTCACTTCGGCAGCGAGTGTCAGGCACTGGCCCGTCACTTCCACGCTGGCCTTCCGGATAGGTTCCAGGATGCTCGCAATGTTCACTCCGCGTGAAGGTGCATGAAACGCATACCGCAGGGAGAAAGAGTCCAGCAGTTCAGGTGTTTCGAGGTGATGGGGGCCGTCGTTCATGATCTCGACGAGATCTGTGAGTGATGAGAGCGTCTCGAGTGCCGTTCCGAGAGGTTCGTGATGCAAGCAGAATGAGGATATCCCGTACACACCATCCGATCGGCAGGAATGTGAGAAAAAAGTTGCGATCTTTAAAAAAAAAGAGAGTATGATCGTTATTTTTTTATGTGGATATCCCTTTGCGGATATGGGATCAGTATCCCTTCTTCAGCGAATCGGCGGGAGATCCGGGTATTGATCGCGTCCTTTGTCTCAAAGGTCATCGAGAAATCGTTGGTGTGAACCACCAGCTGGAAGTTCAGGCTGGACTCACCAAATTCCAGGAAATATACGATGGGACCCTGGGAATCCACGATATACGGGATCTCTTTTGCTGCATCATGCGCGATTTCCAGCAGAATCCTCCTTACTTTGTCAACATCCGACCCGTACGCAACACCGATGTTTACCCTGACTTTGAGGAGCATGTCAGGCTGTGCATAATTGATCACATAACTGTCCATGATCTTCTTGTTCGGGAAGGTGATGACCTGGTTATCAACCGTTTTTATCCGTGTACTGCGGGCTCCTACACATATCACGTCTCCGGTGAACTGGTCGATGGTGATGCGGTCGTTCAGCTTGAATGGCTTGTCGACCGCAATGATTGCGCCACCAAAGAAGTTGGAGAGAAAATCCTGTGCGGCGAGCGCAATTGCGAGACCGGCGATTCCAGCTCCTGCCAGGAACGGGGTGATGTTGATTTCGAGGATATGAAGGATGAGGAGAAGGGCTGCAAACCAGATAACATACTTGCAGGTGATCTGTGCGAGGGCGATCATCCTGTCGTCGAGATCGCTTTCCGTTCCGGACACCAGGCGGTGGCCGTATGTCTCGATTGATTTATACAGGAACGTCGAGAGGATCCAGGCGCCGAGGAGGATCCAGACCACATTGATGTACTTGCTGTCAAGAATGAATTGGAACTGTTCCGGGAGGTCAGCGACCTGGAGCGAGAAGAAGAGTGTGATGACCAGAACTGCAACGACAGCAGGAGTTCCGAATGCCGCAATCACGAGATCGTCAATTTTTGACTCGGTTGTTTCGGCCTTTCTCCGGAACCATCCCACAATCCCATACATCGCGATGGCGATGATTAACCCCGCAATCACAACGATGAGGGCGAGCAGGTTCCCACTGATCCCGAAGAGTGTCTCGGTCGCCATATCAGTACCATTATGTTCCCGATGAATAAAATCATTAAGCAGAAATGGCCCTTGGAACTGAAATCGCGCAAAAACTGAAAGAATTGGTCGACCACCCGTATACCTTCATGCACATCTGTGGGACCCACGAGGCCGCGATCTCGCGTGCGGGTCTCCGGAGCGTGCTCCCGAAGAACCTGAAGATCGTCATGGGCCCCGGGTGCCCTGTCTGCATCACTCCCCAGGGCGAGATCGATGCTGCCCTCGAACTGGTGGAGAAGGGCTGCATTGTCGCAACCTATGGGGACCTTCTCAGGGTCCCCGGGAGCCGTGGATCTCTTGAATCGTGCGGCGGGGATGTGCGGGTCGTCCAGGGGATCCACAAGGCGGTGGAAATTGCAAAGGAGACCGAAAAGGAGGTGGTCTTCATTTCTGTCGGGTTCGAGACAACGGCTCCCACCGTAGCGGCCACCATCCTCACACAGCCTCCGGAGAATTTCAGTATCCTCTCATGCCATCGCCTTGTCCCTCCCGCCATGAAATGGCTCCTTTCACAGGGTGAGGCCAAGCTTGACGGTTTTCTCCTTCCCGGGCATGTCTGTACGGTCATGGGCTACTGGGAGTACGAGGTGTTTCCCGTCCCCCAGGTCGTCGCGGGGTTCGAACCTGAGGATATCCTTCTCGGGCTCCTGATGCTGGTGGAGCAGGTCCGGTCAGGATCTGCCCGTGTCGAGAATGCGTACCCGAGGGCTGTTACGAGAGAGGGGAACAAAAAGGCCCAGGCGCTGATGTGGGAGGTCTTTTCACCCTCCGATGTTGAGTGGAGGGGATTTCCGGTCATTCCACAATCGGGGCTTTCGCTAAAGAAGGAGTTTGAGCAGTACGACGCCCAGAAGAAGTTCAATATTGTATTCACACACACTGCCAAACATTCCGCGTGCATCTGCGATAAAGTGCTCAGGGGAATCGCGGAGCCTACCGACTGCCGGCTCTTCGGCAAGGTCTGCACACCCCGGACACCGGTCGGCCCCTGTATGGTTAGCCACGAGGGTGCCTGCAAGATCTGGCATATGTACCGTGTGAAACAGGGATAGGGCTCTCTCATCAGGCAGCCTCCCGTGGTCTCTTCCCCGATATCGGAAAATACCCGGATCGGGAAAAAGAATGGTACGCTGGCTATCTCGACCAAAGAAATCTTATCCGAAAAAAATAGTTTGCGGGAATATGTGCCGCATGCGATATTCTGTTATGTTTTTTGCTATGCCAGAGATCACATCTTTGACTGATCCCTATTTAGTACAGTGCCGCGGGCGGAATGTCCCCTTGCCCCGAGCCCAAGCATCGGATCACGCTTCTTCTTTTTCTGATTCTCTCCCGGTTCCCCATCCGGCTTCATGGCAAGGAAACACTCGACCGGGTCCTTTCCACCAGGGCATATTCTCTCTTTATATTCACTGCACTCTTCGCACCCCGGGACCTGGGTGGGAAGCAGCGAGGGAAAATGGTTTTTCCAGAGTGTCGGGTCGATTTTTCCCTGCTCCAGGAAACGCTGGATATGTCGTGCGGTATATTTCATGCTTAGTTACGTGGGCATGATTCCCCTTATGAGCTTTCGTGCCGGAACCAAAAAAAAAGCAAAAACATCTCACCCTTGGTGGTAAGGAATGTCTGCACTCTGCTATCGGCAACTCTGAAAGGTTCACTCTTTTGCCATCTCCGAGGCGTGAGATACCGCCACCTCCGGAAGAAATGACTGGTATCAGACAGACTCATCCATCACCTGATCGTCACACCTGAAAGAGGAGCACAGCCCTATATATCCTGCATATATGTGGTGTGTAATCGCATTGCGCTCTGCAAGGTAAGATTCACTTCAAAAAAGTATCATCTGACGTTATTTTCTCTTTTTGAAGGGCTTTTTCCAAAGTATTTTTAGTCTGATCGACGTTGTTACTATGGAAGATACGATCGTCCTGAGCAGGAGTTCTGCTTTTGGTTCTCTCTCACCAGGAAACTTATGAGAGTGCAACCCGAAGTATTTCACAACAGCATGATCAGCAGACCTGTCTTCCAATTGCCCCGGTAGGGTAGTGGATATCCTAGGAGCCTCCGGAGCTTCTGACCCGGGTTCGAATCCCGGCCGGGGCGTATTTTCTCTTCAAATCCCCCTGTATATTCATTACAATTGAAGATCAACACCAGTCTGGGAGCGTGGTTCTTCGTCAATGCAGGATCTATCCGAGATAACAGGGAGGTATGGGTCCTACCTCCAGACCGTGGCACAATTTTTGGAGAAAAAACCCCGGTCGATGGCCACGCTCGCTAATCTCATTGACGATTCCCATGCTGTCCATATCTTCGGATTCGGCCGGAGCGGGACCGCTGCCCTTGCAATGGCAATACGGCTGCGGCATTTCCTTTCTCCCGTAAAGGAGGTCTTCTGGCTGGGTGACCAGGTCAGGAATCCGATCCATGAAAGGGACCTCGTGATTCTCGTTTCCGGCTCTGGCGATCGGAAAGAAGTCGTTTCGTTCCTCGACATTGCATCGGAAAAAAAAGCCCGGACCTTTGCCATTACACTCAATGAGAAGTCACCGCTTGCATGCCGGGCACATGAGCGAGTCGTCCTTCCGGGCATGGATGGCAACCTTGTGTACGGAGGAGGGGATTTTGAGATGGCTGCCTGGTATTTCCAGGAAATTTTCCTTACCTACTATGGGTATTCTCACACAATACCGAAGGAGAAGGTCGGGCACAACCATATCTGAATCCCCATTTTTCCCCCCTTCTTTTCCTGATTCCCACTCTGTTCTATTCATTTGAGCCCATTATCTATATACCGGGAAATCCTGCGAAAAAACACACTTGGAAAGAATACGTTTTCAAAGAGCCGGATGAACCAGGGTCAGGAAGAGCCTTCCGGCATCAGTACCGGTGGAAGAAACATACGCCCCACTGTCTCTTCTCACCGGGTTTCATGGTCTTTAATTGTGATTCCGCATGTTCCTCACAGACAATTGATCCGCAACATCCAAGGATCTGCTCACCAATCGCATCCCGCCCGCATACATCACAGGTTTTTCTCGTGTCTGCCATGGGGTGTCCCACTATTGTGTTTGTCAAGAGTCAGTGACTCGTGAATATAAAAAACTGGGCAGGAATTCGTGAAATAGATGGGGACTTGTTCATGCACGGATCCCGATTTGTTCGTGCAAAACCCGGGCTGTTCATATCGTGAAAGTGATATGCACCATCTGTCATAATGTTTTCAAAATAGCCTTAAAAATGCCTTATATTAGATTTTAACAATATTTGGAGGATTAAAAGGATGCCCGTGTGTTCCTGAAAAGTGGGTGGGGATAATCTTTATAGTCATGGCGAACCATATTTGGCATGCTGGACAAGGATCATGCCTAGATGGCCTGATCCTTGATTTGTTGTCTGGCACCCTCCATGTGGACGGTCTGCAGCCTCCACACCTTGAATGGCCTGGTCATCCGGTATTTACTCCCCAACATGACCGCACCGGGTACCTCGCGGTCAGATACCGGGATGACCCCAGGCTCTTCATGTGAACGTCACTGTTCTCTAGCGTTATTTCCCCAAATCGAAAAAAATTAGAGATTATTCGACCGGAAGGTCCAATCGCTCCACAGGATTGGGGTTATCTGGTTGTCCAATCCTCCGTTCCCAGGTGAAAATGCCAGGATCGAGGGAATCAATGATGATCAGGATGAGTATACAAACGTGTATCATGATAAGTGACCTGAATGCAAAGGTTGCCAGGTTTTCGTACCACCCTAGACCCAAAAGGACGAGCCCGGCGGTAATATACCCACACCCGAGGCCGAGTGCCGAAGATGGAATCCATGAGTGGTTCCCCAGGCAATAACGGGCGATTATCCCCGTTGCAAGTCCGCTCACAACGAACATGGGTGTCTCGACAAGGGGATCTGCACCTGGCAGTCCTGCAAAGAATCCGGCGATCAGTCCCCCAACCGGGCCGGTGACTACCCCGGCAAGGACAACGAAGATATCCCGCGGATCGACGACAACAGCAGTGCCAATGCGAAGAAAGAGGGAAAAGTACCCGCATATCATCGCCATAAGGCCAAGACTGAAGATGAGCGCAAGTTTCAGGAGAACACTCTGGGAATTCATCAGGTCAATTCCTTTCCCTTCAATCTTGGAAAGGCATTCTTATAGTATTTGTCCCGGCTTCGGGAGCCAGAAACAATGCGCAATACACCCGATATATGCGAAAATATTCGCAGTAAACGGTAATTTATTCTTCTTTCCCTCACAATTCGCTTTCAATTATACTTGGAACGGGTGTCCACACAATGTCACATAAAACCCTGATACTGCTATTGGCATGCGGGGCCATTCTCGCGGCAGGAGTGGTTGGGTTCACGCTCCTGAAGAACCAGGACGTCACTTTGGAATCTTCAGGGATGAAGAAATTTGCATCGGCGGACGAGCTTGCCACCTACCTTACCTCAATTGAGGACACTGGCTCTCATGGCGACTGGAGCGAATACCCGGTATCTATATCCCCGGTCCAACAAGAAGGATGGGTTGGGGCAGGGATGGGGTCGGGCCAGGCACAAAAAACATCATCCTCTCCTGTTCCATCCACTGCGTCGGATGGCATCACGTGGGGAACGGGATACACCACCACGAACATCCAGGTGCAGGGTGTTGATGAGGCGGACTTTGTCAAAAATGATGCCGGCTATATCTACATCATCTCAGGGAGAAAC
>Ga0302250_1000983_pt1 | contig 23349 bp, 26 predicted proteins | sample AAG_RA_Asp_MG_FD_193536 | JGI IMG/M metagenome (GOLD analysis project Ga0302250, IMG submission 193536) | Enriched activated sludge microbial communities from anaerobic digester in WTTP, New Holstein, Wisconsin, United States - AAG_RA_Asp | ecosystem: Engineered > Bioreactor > Anaerobic >... | reverse complement strand
TGCCAAAAAAGAAGATTAAGAAAAAACATTCGGACACCTGTGCTACAATACTAACACAATACCTTCGACTAATTCACTGTCCGGATGTCAACCGATCCGGCTGTCCGAATACTCCGATTTAAACAAATAGATTACTTTATAGATGTAGGTTGGAACAAGTACGCCATTACCAATGGATTTTAGTGTTCCTTTATAGATGGGTCCCGTAATCACATACAGCGATCCCTCTTTTTTTGCAAGGTAACGAGTAGCTGATTCAATACTTGACCAAATACCTGTATTATGATTATGGTCTTGTGGAACCATATTGGCTAAACTAAAGCTCTCCGCTTGAGCTGATTCACTTGGCATATCAGCAGATGGACTCATATGTCCTCGATCATAACCACTTTTTGCATAATCTTTGAGTTCTGCTCTTTCACCTTGAGGTAATTGAGCTTCTTCATGGAATTTATCTTTTCTAGGAACATCTGCGTCAATGGCAGATGCTGTTAAATACTCTGCACTCCATAGAGGTGTTTTAGAAATACCAGAATGCATGGCACCAAAAGCTTCGAAACATAACTCTTTTGTTTTTACTGCTAATTTCTCATTCACAATCTCTGGTGCTTCTCCATCTACATAAAGCTGTGGACAAGCAGTTGGTGCCGCAGAGAGCATGATGGAAAATAATGAAGTGAGAAATAATATTTTTTTCATAACGAAGTCCTAACAAATAGAAGATACTTTTTAAAGCGGGATATTAGCATATCAATGAGATATTTTTAGGTGATATGGATCAAGCTGAATTTGCATTTCGTAAAAAGCAAATTACAACCTACCCCCGTATACACGTATAGATCTTTCTGAAATTTCCGAAATTTCTAAAATTTTCAAAATTTCGGAAATTTTAAAATCTCTAAAATATATATAATAAATAATATAACTATATATATCTAATGGGGATTTTTTTACAACAAACTAGAATGCCTCAAAAAAGCACCATTTGAATCCTCTTTTATGGACTAAAAAATACATTCATTGACAAGCAAAAATATTATCTATATTGAGATAATTTGATACATTATTGTGCATTTTATGTAATGGGTTTTGTTAGTTTTTGGTTCAAAGCGAGTTTAAAACCCATTGCAATTATTTTAAATAATTGCTCACTTTTGATTTGATTTTTTCTTCTAAATAGACAATATTTTGCACTCAACATATCTCAATTTTACAATGAAAATAGGTGATTTCTACGATGTTTATCAAATTTTTCTTGTGTAAATTTTGGTGAACTTATACCTTTACTTTTTCATTTGTTTGAATTTTTTCAGACTCTTTTTTTGAGTTTTGTCAATCATTGAACGATCATTTTATGGTTAATTTGAATTTTTATCTTCGCAGTATGTGATTTTTTTGTGCAACTTTTGATACAAATTTTGTGAAAATATCATCTAGTTTTCTAATGTTTTTTCTTCTTAATAAATAATGATCAGTTGGTGATCTAAATACACTGAAGTCTGCATTGAGTGATCCTACTAGCCTTCTTTATGGGCAACATAAAGAGTTAATGAGATTAGGATATACGTATGAGCAAGTGTCTTTACTTTATGGTCTCGTATGCCTGCAAAACGATTTAGTGCTGAAGTAATGCATATTAACAAAGATCAAAAAACAAATCTCGTTAAATTTAGCTCTTGTATTCAAACGGATAGTTGTCAGTAACAGAATCTTTTGATTTAAAATTTGTTCATAAATGGTTCACATCTTGTTTAGTTTAAAGTTTTATACTTTCACTACCAAGACAAAAACCTCCTTTTTGTGACAATCTAACAATTTTTCATAATCAACGCTCGAATTGCCCGGTTCGAGCATTGATTCTTTTATGTATACTCGTCAAACATTTCAAGAATAAGATCAAGATTCAATTTTAACGTCTCCGGTCTACCCGCACTTGCAATAGCGATGGCATCATTTGCTAATATTACCAAATCTTCTTTTTTAACAAGGTCATTTTGAATAATTCTTCGTATATCTTCTTGATCTTGTTCGCCAAATCGCGACAGTTTTGAAATGATCAAATCGATGGGATCTAAAAGAAAAACATTGAGTTTTTCATTGATGCTGAATTGATAAATAGCCCTTTTATCAAAATCCTCATGCATAAGCCCTAATGTGGGGTTGTAGTTATGATCATAGGAGAGCTCTTCAAATTCCCCTTGTTCATTTTGCCAGATGACTTTGAGCTTGCTTGGAATAGAAATGTTTTTATCAATAATGGCATCAAGATCTTTTGAGACACGAGACGCTGTATGGAAATGAATGGCAATGCCTCCAGAAATATAGAGGTTAACAGGATCTTTTTTATATTTACTGGGCAGTTTCGCGCCAATAATTTCAACCATTTCCTTGACGGCATCTTTCAGCGACGTATTCATCAATTGAGTCCTTTTGTTTTAAATTGATTGAATCGATTAGCATCTACTCCGCTCAAAAGACCATAATGTCCTGCTAGCCCATCTCCCGATTCTTGTTTTCTTTTATGATAAAGCCCAACCCTTTGTTGTAACGTAAAACTCAGTTTGATAGGTTTTTTGGTTAAAAACGTATAAAGATAGGCACTTCTCGCTCGGGCTTCTTTAGAAAGAGCCGTATTCTTTGCCATTTTTTTTAAGACAGATACATCAAACTTTGAAACTAGAAATTTAAAAAGCTCTCTCTCAAATGCTCTATATTCTTGAAAATAGTGCTGATTGTCTATGAGCCTTAGAATATGCTGTTCATCCTTTTGCGAAAGAAGCTCTTCCGCTTGACTCAAGTCTAATCGCTCCAGTAAAGTATAGAGCTTGTCTCGGCGTTGTTTCCAACTTCTCAGCGTTCGGTCCGATACATCAAGCAGTTTTGCCATCTGCGTTTGTGTCATGTAAATCTCTTTTATGATATTTAGGCAATATATGCCTTTTTTAACAGTAAAATTATAGGCAATATCTGCCTGATTGTCAAATATTATGTACAGCAGAAAAACAATATAAATATCTATTTTGTAGAATATTAATGAGATTTTGTATTTTAATAACTTTTACATGATGGTTTTATGTAAAAGTTACAGTTGGCAAGAAATATAGAGTGAGGTTAATATTTGTTAACAGACGGTTGAGAGAGTGTTTAAGGTAAAGTCCTATACTTTCATTGCAAGACAATAATCCAACCTCTTTTAAACACAGATTGCTCGGTCCGAGTGTGTACTCTTCAATGGTATGTCAAGTTATATCCAAGATTGATAACTTTTCACTGTATATATTGCATGATTGAAGTTTTGGTTATTCGTTTCATAGTTTTCTAATATCAAATATTTTTGAAGGTCTTTCAACATCGTAATAGCATAAATCGGCATTAATAAAAATGATGAGTTCATCGAGTGGAATAGGTGGGCAATCATGCCAGGTTGTAAAAAGTGAAGAGATCGAGGGTTTTATATTTGGACCCTTGTGTGTACCCAAAGAAAATTCTGGATATTTAAGAGAACAGATCAGAGAAAAATCTGGTGTTTGGGTACAAATAAAAATCTGTACCAAAACGGACACGGATTCTTTATCGAGGCTTAATTCTTCTTTTTCTCTCGCTTTAAACCATTCTTCTTCATCCAGTTATATAAATTTGCTTCTGTAGTCCCATATCGACTTGCAATAAACTTTTGAGTAGAACCATTGGCAAACAAAGCTTCGATTTCAGGATTGAATTTATCGAGTTTACTTTTACCGGGCCCCTTTGGGCGACCTAATTGAATCCCATTTTCTTTTTTAAATCGTAAAGCTTCTTTGGTTCGTGAGGAGATGAGATCGCGTTCAATTTCGGATGCCATAGAAAAAACCATTGCCATGACTTTACTTTGAATAGAACCATCTAAATGCCAATTCCCTTTAACGGAATAAATTTTAATCTGCTTCTCTGTCGCAATTGAGAGAATTTCCATTATCTCCAACATGCTTCTGCCCAATCGTGAGAGTTCACTTACGATCAAAACATCATCTTTTTGCGCATCTTGAATAATTGGATAGATTTTTCTTTTTTTCCACGACACTTTTCCGGATATTTGCTCTTCAACAAACTCCACATGCCCTAAGTGCTTTTCATTGGCCAGCTTTAAAATATCTGATTTATTCTTTTCAATGTCTTGATCGATTGTCGAGATACGCAAATAGGCAGTTGTTTTCATGATAAATAGCCTTATTTAATGAAAAGGATTTAATTAGCTTAATTATAGTGTAATTAGCATTTTTTATTCAATGATATTATCAATAATATTTAGGCTAAAATAAACGTTCATTTATACTATAGGGTAACTCACATATTTTTTAAACTTGATTATGCTCCTTTAAAAGATATAGAGTTCATCAAAAAAATGTATTCGTTGCACTATGAAATCACTATTCCGCCAAACGTGCGAACACTTAGAAGACACAAGGTACTCATTAAAGAGTTCCTTGGCATACGTGCCTATGACGAATCAATCCATCTGAATCTTACAAAAGAAGCCCAAAACCATGCGGGTAATTTTCTTCACCGAAAAAAGATTTTTTACGCACTGGTTGATGCCGCTAAAAATTTGAGAATAGAAGTACCAAGCTATACGCAACTTTCCCAGATCATATCAGACGCGCAAAATCTTCACAAACACGAAATACTCAATAAGCTGTCGGTTTTCATGCCCGATGATCGACTTCAAGTTCTTGAAGAATTTCTGGATAAAAATGAGAGCTATAAAAATCGTTATGTTATCATGCGCTACAAACAACTTGAGCACTCCACAAAAACCAAAAAGATCGCAGAGAGTCTAGCTCGATATCGCACAATTCAATCCAAATACACTCAATGCCAACCCATTATCAGTGCAATCGGTTTAACTCCTGCAATCGCCCAGCATTACGCTCGTTGGATTGAAAAGAGCCAAGTCTTCCAAATTACAAATAAAAATGACACCGACGTCTATTTCTTGCTCCTCGCATTTATCTATTACCAGTATCTCATCCGAAACGACAATCTAATTGATCGTTTTATTAGCGTTGTACAAAGTGCGAAGAATTCGGCTACAAGGGCTCAAAAAGAGTTGAGTCACACACAGGCTCCTGCTAAAAACAAACTCATCGAGGCTTTACAAGACAGCAATCTATCCATTATCAACACTATTGCTGCAATTACAAAAGACACCTCTCTTGCTGCCAATAAGAAGGTGGAAGAGATTGAAAAGGTACTTGAAATTCATACAGTACACATCAAATCCATGATGAGTGAAAATGATAAAATTGATGCCGTTGGCAGCAACCCATTTGATGTTATCGAAACCAAATCAATCTCCCTACAAGGGAAGCTATCTGGAATACTCAGAGAGATTGAATTTGACGAGGTATCATCCAATAAGCATTTGATCGAGGCAATTAATCACTTTAAAACAACTGGCGGCGCCATCACAAAAACGGCACCCGTCAAATTTTTGGAATCTGATGCACAAAAGGCTCTTGTAGATGATGGGAAATTCAGGGTATCTCTGTATAAAGTTCTCCTTTTCATTGCCGTGAGTGACGGGATTAAGTCTGGTACACTCAATCTCAAACACTCCTATCGTTATCAGAATTTTGATCATTATTTGATTGATAAAACAGCATGGATAAACCATAGAGAGGAAATATTAGCACTCAATGATATGCAACATTTGAAAGAGATGGAACTATTTTTGGAGCCTATCCGACATAAACTCCATCAATCGTATACCACGACAAACGAACGTATTCGTAAAGAGCTTAACACCGATTTCACATCAACCGCTAATTCATTTTATTTGAAAACACCGTGCGTTGTAAAAGAAGATGAGGATGATACAATTGGCACGTATCTGCCTCATGAGAGTTGCCTTTCCATCATTGATATCCTTGGATCGATCAACCATATTACTGGTTTTTCTGAACATCTCAATCATTTTAATCCGGCTGTTAAAAATAAAGTAGATAGCCATTTACTCTTTGCGGCAATCTTGGGATATGGTTGCAATATTGATGTCTCAAAAATGGGTAAAATTTCCAAAGGCATTAATCAAAACCAGCTTGATACTGCCAAAATATGGTACTTTACTGAGGAAAATACCATAGAAGCAAATAACCGTATTATAGAATTCATGAACAATCTGCACATTATCAAACTACTCAAGCACGATCAAGAGATTAATCATACCGCCAGTGACGGTCAGAAGTTCAATATGAAAAGCTCGATAGACTCTATGAATGCGGGGTACTCCTTCAAATATTTCGGCACCGCTAAAGGGGTCAGCGTATATACCTTTATTGATGAAAGTCATCGTCTATTTTACTCCACCGTCATCAATGCAACGGAAAGGGAGAGTGGCTATGTAATCGATGGACTCATGCATAACGATGTCGTTAAAAGCGATATCCACTCAACAGATACCTATGGGTTTAGCGAAGTCATTTTTGGATTGACCCATTTGCTCAGTTTTTCTTTTGCTCCAAGGATTAAAAATTTTAAGCATCAACAACTATACAGCTTCAGCAGCGTAAAAGAGTGTCAGCAATTAGGCTACACACTACTGCCGAAACATAAAATAAACGTTGAACTGATTCAGGAACACTGGGATGATATCCTCCGGTTTATCGCCACCATCAAAACGAAAAAAACGACGGCATCTCAGCTGTTGAGACGGCTAACCTCATATTCACGCCAACACCGTCTCTATGCTGCGCTCAAGGAGTTTGGAAAAATAATAAAAACAGACTTCTTGTTAACCTACATCGATGATGTCGAACTTCGACAAAGGATCGAAAAGCAACTCAATAAGGTAGAAAATTCCAACAAATTCTCCAAAGCGGTATTTTTCGGTAACAACTCCGAGTTTCAAGTCGCTACCGCAGAAGAACAAAACATTGCCAACAACTGCAAACGTCTTATCCAAAACGCCGTCATTCTCTGGAATTATTTGTATATGAGCCAAAAAATAAAAGACTCCAAAAAGGCAGAAGATCGAGAACGGATCATCAAAGCAATACAAAACGGTTCTATCGTTCACTGGAGCCATATCAATTTTTATGGAGAGTATGACTTTACACGTCTTGATAAGCGTCACGAGGAATATTTCAATGTTGATGCGCTCAAGAACCTTGACATTTCACGCTGAACGCTTTAAACTATACGCAATAAAAATCAAGCTGGGGAAAGTACAATGGAAAACTTTCGTGACAACAATTACGGATATCCTCTTCCCTCGGCAGTCATTGAACTGATTGAAGAGTTCGAAGAAGATGAAGACGAAGAAAAAATGGAATGTCTAGGTAAGATCCTCGATCAATGTGACCATACTGACCTCCGCATTCTTGGTGATTATGAGAAGCTTTCACACATTGTTGAAGACTACTTCGAAATGCTTTATGAGCCAGATATTCTCTTAACGAAATTGGTCGATTACGCTCGTTGGGGAAGATTCTAAAGGTTGTTTTGTTGCCATAATTGCTTTAAAAACTACGCCATTGACTTATAGATAAACATTGAGTACAATTATCCTATGGAAATAGCTGAAACCACCATATTTACTCGTGAAATCACCCGTATTCTTCCCGATGAAGAATATCAAGAGCTTCAAGCTTTTTTAGTGGAACACCCTAAAAGCGGAGTGGTGATCAAAGGATCAGGCGGATTGCGGAAAATCCGCTGGGCAATCAAAAACAGTGGAAAAAGTGGTGGCATTCGAAATATATACTATTATCATGAGGAAAACAGTCTTATTCTTATGATCTATGTGTATGAAAAAAGTAAAACATCCGATTTAACGCCAAAGCAAATCGAGATGCTTCGAAAGACTTTCATGGGAGGTTTATGATGGAAGATACAATGTTTAATGATTTACTTGCAAGTGTTAGCGAAGCAAAAGAGATACTGCAGCACACAAAAAAACCGTCACGTTCATTCATGATCAATGAACCGGATGTTAAATCGATACGAGCACGATTAAAGCTTACTCAAGACGAGTTTGCAGGACTTTTAAATATTAGTGTAAACACACTAAGAAACTGGGAACAAGCACGCCGTAAACCGGAAGGTCCTGCACGTGTATTACTTGGAATTGCAGCCACACATCCAGAAGTGTTTGCTCACTAAGCGCTTAGCGCACCTGCTGGGGATGGAAAACTAAAATTAAGCCCAATTAAAGAATCCGTGTCCGCTTTGGTACAGATTTTTATTTGTACCCTCATACGAGCCTTCGTATTTTTCATGGGCTTGGCGTGCTTGAAGAACGCACATATCTTCAAAACCTAAGTATGTGCCGTTCTCTTTGATGTCAAAGCGCTTCATGATGAAAAGCTTGTTATCATCAGAGAGGTAAAACTCAGGAACTTCGATGCCAGCAGATTTTACGACTTTCATGCAGTAAAACTCATTGAGTGCTAAGTGTGGGTATTCATCACCCCACGACTTGACGATGTACTCTTGCAGTGGTAAGGTGACTTTGTCGCGCACTTTAGCTAAGACTTTAGGTTGCACACCACTGAGCGGTGAGTTGAGGGCAAAACGGCGTACAAGTTCATCAAAAAGTACTTCACTTTTAGGATGCAAGAGTTCATCTATGCTTAACGTTGCTTCTTCTTGCGCGGCATTTGCTTCATAGGTCAATCTCCCTTTGATACTGTGTGCCATGAGCTTAAGTAGTCCAAAATTATCGGTTTTGGTAATTTTTGAGAAATGTTTTTTGATGATGGAAAGAAGATACCCCTCAGGCAAGTGCATCTCAAAAATGGGATGGAGTTTTGAGTGTGCATAACTCTTGGCTCGCACGGGCATAGTGAGTGACACAAAAGCATCTTGGTTTTCAGTCGTATAGTCAAAAATATATTCGTTATTTTCAAGAAGGATGGTGCCTGCTTTTTCGCTAAAAACCTTTACATGCAAATTATCTTTCATCTCTTAACTCCTCAAATGTTGGAAAGGGAGATTTTTCTTTACATGTAAGCTCATAGCCTAAATGCTCAAGGATGTGGAGTATTTTTTTGATCCCAACATCCGAGCTTGTGCCATTTTCAAGGGAGCTAATAGTTGCACGAGAAATTCCAAGGTCGCGAGAAAGTTGCTCTTGGGAAACTTTCTTTGCCTTGCGAAGTTGTGCTATGTAAGCTCCAAATTCTCTTAAATCCATCACATATCCTTGACTAATATTTTGTACATTTTATTATTTTTATATAAAAATGTCAAATATATCAAACAATTATGTGGATTTTTTCCAAGCCCAAATGCGTTCCCCTAAAAGTAGCACACCTACAAAAACGATACCATACTCAAACACTCCAGCCACTTTTTGTGCCCAGAAGCTATGAAGCAGGGCTAAGGTTAAAGCGAGATAGACTGCTTTGTGGTATGTTGAAAAGCGTGCAAAAAGTTTTTTTGTGGAAGTAAGTGCCATCAAAAGCACGATAACAAAGGCAATAAGTCCGACATAGATAAAGGGTTTTTTGAGGCTTTTTTCAAAGATAGTTATGAAGTCAAATTCGCTATCAAGAACGATAAAAATGCTTACATGTAAAAGAGCGTAGACAAAAGAGAGTAAGCCAATCGTTTTTCGAAAACGAAGCCAATTTTGGCCGCAAACTCTTTTACATGTAGAGGGTGCGAGTGAGAGTAAAAGAAGCGAAATCGCCCCGATACCCGTGTAACTGTATAGCATTTTAATGGGGTCGATGGCGTTGTCTAGTTGGTAGTAGGCAACGCCTAAGGGGAGTAGGGCAAGCAGAACGAGAAGGCTTTTCAAAAGAGCTTCCTCAAATCCATACCCGCATAAAGGTGTCCGACCTCTTTTTCGTAGCCGTTGAACATCAAGGTGTCTTGTTTGGAAAGTTTTCCAAGCACGCGCTCTTTAGCTTGTGTCCATCTAGGGTGGTCAACTTTTGGGTTAACGTTGGCGTAAAAGCCGTACTCTTTTGGGTTTTGCTCTTGCCAAGTGTTCAGAGGTTCTGTTTGCACACACTCGATGAGGTCAATGGATTTGATGGATTTAAAGCCGTATTTCCAAGGAACTACCAAACGAATAGGAGCGCCATTTTGCGGAAGCAAACGTTTGCCATACATTCCCACAGCGATGAAGGTGAGCGGATGGCATGCTTCATCCATACGTAAGCCCTCAACATAGGGGTGTTTGATGGAAGCAAAAATACCTTTGGCTTGGTCGGGAAACATGGAAGGTTCATGGCGTGTGGTGAACTTGACGTATTTGGCTTTACTATTTGGCTCTAAGTAATCAAGCAATTTGTAAAGCGGAAACCCAATCCACGGAACCACCATCGACCAGCCCTCAACACAACGAAAACGATAAATGCGCTCTTCCAAACCAAATTTGGCGATGAGGTCATCCACTTCTAGCATCTGCTCGGTTTTAAGTTCTCCAAAAAAGCCGACATTCCACGGGCTGGTTTTCATTTTTTGCGAGAGCTTGACAGGGGCCGTTTTGTCAGTGGAGAACTCGTAAAAATTGACGTAGTTAGTGGCTTGTTCTTCGGTGTTGAGGGTGAGCTTTAGAGGATTGGTATCGGGGGTGTAGGTGAGGCTTAAATCTTTGGGCAATGAAGCCATAAGCTGTGAAAGTGCCGAGCTACTTACCAACGCTCCCGCTCCTAGTTTTAAAAAATGGCGTCTGGCTTCAAAAAGGGCTTCAGGGGTAATATCGTTTACATGTAAAGTTTTCATAGCGACTCCTTTAAGAGTATTTTTTAATATTTATACATGAGGAAACTGCAAATGAAAGGTTGTTTCCTTGTTTGGAATAGATTCAATCCAAACGTTGATGTGATACATTTCACACACAGAATTTACAATATCCAGTCCTATTCCAAAGCCTCCAACGGTAGTGCTTCTTCGTTCAAAGCGTTTGAAAATGGTTTTTTTGTTTTCTTCGCTAATGCCGATACCTTTATTGGTAACTGTTAAAAGATGTTCGGAAAGTTTGACAGAGATGGTTGTTTTGGGATAGCTGTATTTAATAGCATTTGATAAAAGGTTATGAATCACTTTTTGTATACGAGATTTATCCATATGGATAAATGTTGTTTGGAGTTGCGCGGTAATTGTATTTTCTTTCGTCGCAGCGATTTCGTTGAAATAGCTAACGCTTTCTTGGATTAAAAGAGCAAGGTCAAACGACTCTTCAAATACTTCATCAATATCATTAAATGCGATATAACTTAAGCTGTTGTAAATTTGCGAAATGAGTTTTGTACTAATAGAAATATGATTGATGACGCGTTTATCGTCAAATGAGCTTTGTTTTAGATTTGAAACACTCATCATCAAAGCTGCCACGGGAGTATTGAGTTCATGTGAACTATCTTTAATAAATTTATTGAGTTTGTCAATGCGTGAATGAACGGGTCTGAGTAAAAATCGGCTCAAAAAATAGCCTTCAATGCCAACAAAAATAGCAGAAATTAAAATGCTTAAGACAATAATTAAATTTAATTTGAATATCTCTTGTTCACTCTTTTTCTCATCAACAACAATATAAGCGACATCATTGATGGGGCTTGATAGCTCACGAACAGTATAACGCGTTGTGTTCAAATCAAAAACGGGCATGTTGACGTTTGAAAAAAGAGGTTGTTTTTCCTTATTTAACAATGCGACGTTAAAAAACTCTTTTGGCGGATGAAAGGTGTAAGGTACTTTATCCATTTCTGCTCGCATGAGCTCTTTTTCGTAACTCATGATGACAGTTTTTATTTCCATTAAGCGTTTTTCATGAATTTTATTTGTTTCGTTACTGTGATATAAGATAGCAATAATAATCATAAGAATAAGCGCAGAAGAGATATAAATGGCTAAAAATCCCCATAATGATTTCAGTTCTTCTCTATTCAAAAATGTATCCATTCCCTCTAACGGTTTGAATTTTATCTTTTCCTAAAATATTGCGTAAATTTTTAATATAGACTCTAATGGTCGCTTCACTGGGCATTTCATGATATTCCCATAAATTTTGGATAAGCTCTTCTGAAGAGATGACTTTCCCTTTTTGATTACACAGATACAGTAAAATTTTACACTCTTTACGCGTAAGTGTGTAAGATATTCCATTGGCAAATAAGCGATTTTTAGAAACGATTAACGAAATATTATCGTCTAATTTTAGGGCTTCTTCATTGACAATGTGAAAGCGTTTTTGAATATTTTTAATTCTTAAATCAAGTTCTTCAAGATCAAAAGGTTTTTTAATGTAATCATCACAGCCATTTTCAAAGCCTTTTTTTAAATGAGCCGTATCTTGAAATGCGGTTATGATGATGGCAGGGGTATTGTTCTGATAAGTACGAATTTCTTTAAGAAGATCGATTCCGCTTAATTTTGGGACATTGATGTCAAGAATTAAAAGGTCAAATTTTTGATCGTTCAGTGCATCAGAAGCTAATTGTCCATTATCGCAATGAGTAGTTTGATGCATATGTTTGTTGAGATGGCACAGTAGAATGTCAGATAAGATAGGATCGTCTTCTAACAATAAAATCTTCATTGACACTGTTCCCTTTTTCATCCATTATACCATAGCCTTTATAGAGGCTATGGTATTACTTTAACGTTTGATTATTTTTTTTCTGCTCCACACTTTGCATCAGCAGGTTTTTTCATATCTTTAGGCATTTTATCGCCACCACATTTTGCATCAGCAGGCTTTTTCATCTCTTTTGCATCTTTTGTAGAGTTCATTTCTCCTCCACATTTGCCATCAGCTGCCATTGCACCGCTTACGAACATTGCAGCAATACATAATGCTACAAGAGGTTTCACTTTAGAAAATACTTGCATGTAAATCTCCTTTTTTGGGTTTTGGATAATGGCAGTATAATGATTTTATGTGTAGTGTTCATGTAGTTTTATTACACAAACGTTTTACAAGAGTGTGTTAAAATGTTTAGTATGAAGAGACGAACTTTTATAGCACTCAGTGCGACATCACCTTTATTGTTGAGTTTGGATACGCAAGCCAAAGAAATTCCTAAAGACGCGTGGGAAATCATAGCGAATGTGCAAGAGGTTTTGTTGCCAAAAACCGAACACATGCCATCATCACAAGATGTCAATGCACTTTTTTATTTGGTATCGAACAGTTCCTCTGAGTACTTTGATGCAAATGATTTAGATTTGCTTATCAAGGGAGCTTTTGTTTTTCATCAAAAATTTCCAGATTTTTTGGAGAAAGATACTGAATCGAAAAATAAAATCTTGGAAAGTGCAACGGAAGATGATGACTTAGAAAAATGGCTCTCCAGACTTATCTATTATACGATTGAAGCTATGTTTAGTGACCCTATTTATGGAGGAAATACCCATGAATTAGGATGGACTTCAACGTTACATACCACTGGAAATCCTCGCCCTATGAAAAAATATGGAAGAAAAATATGAATTATGATGTTTGCATTATCGGTAGTGGTGCGGGAGCTGGACCACTTGCTTATGAACTTTCACATGCTGGAAAAAAAGTGGTTATTCTCGAAAAGGGAGATATTTACAGTGAAGAAGATTTTTCCAAGGATGAAATCGCTTACACGAAACGAAATATTTTTACACCAAAACTAAACGATGAGTATCATACCATCGAAACGTTGGAAGATGGGGTGTGGGTAAAAACGCCTACCTACGAAAATAATTGGAATTTTTGGAACGGAAGTCTTCTGGGAGGCTCTTCCAATTTCATGAGTGGCTTTTTTCATCGTCTTAAACCGAATGATTTTAAATTAAAATCCGTTTATGGAGCGTATGAGGGAGCCAATATGGAAGATTGGCCTATACGCTATGAAGATCTTGAGCCTTACTATGATATGGTTGAAAAAATCGTCGGTGTATCAGGGCAGGTTAGCGAACATGCGCATCAAGAACCAAGAAGCACAAATACGTACCCGTATCCTCCTTTGGTAGAACATCCTATTGTTGAAAAATTTGATGCAGCATGTAAAGAGTTAAACTTCACCCCATTCATGACGCCAAGAGCCATTCTTTCCGAGCCTAAAGGGAACCGAAACCCTTGTTATTATTCTCATTATTGCGGTTCTTACGCATGTTCAAGCGGAGCAAAAGGAAGCTCAAGGGCTGCTTTAATTCAACCCGCTTTAGCAACCGGTAATTTACATATCATAGCAAACGCTTTTGTTGTGAAATTGGAAACCGATGGGGCTCAAAAGGTTAAAAAAGCGCTTTATCTTACGAAAGAAGGCACTCAAAAACAGGTAAAAGCGAAACTTTTTATCCTTGCAGCGCAAGCAGTTGAGAGTTCACGTTTATTGTTAAATTCCAAAAATGAGGCATTTCCGAATGGGTTAGCCAATTCTTCAGGAGCTGTTGGAAAAAATCTTCTCTTTTCAGGTGGGGGTATGGGCTCAGGTGAGTTTGATGTAAGCCATTTTAGTCAAGAAGTTCTTTTGCAACCGGGGCTTTTTGTAAATCGTGCTTTGAAAGATTGGTATTTTACATCAAAGTTTAAAGGTGGATTGATTGACTTTTTATTTGAGCATGCCAATCCGATTCGACGCGCCAACGCTTTGAAATGGGAAGGTGACAAACTCATCTTTGGGCAAAAACTTCAAGATAAAATTTTTCAAACATTTACAATAACAAGAGTGCTTAATTTTGAAATCTTTAACGATTGGATGCCCAATGACAACTGTTTTGTATCTGTTGATGAGAAATACAAAGATAAATACGGCATTCCCGTTGCAAACATTCGCATAGGGGCGCATCCCGAAGATGTAAGGGTAGGAGAATTTTTAGCCACCAAAGCGACTCAATTACTCCAACACATGGGAGCGAAGAATATAATGTACGAAATTTCTCCTTTGCCGTCTCAAAATCTCCAAGCGGGAGGCTGCCGTTTTGGTGACAATCCTAAGAAACATGTGCTCAATCGCTATTGCCAAAGCCATGATATTCCCAATCTTTTTGTAACCGATGGGAGTTTTATGCCAACAGGAGGCAGTGTGCCTTACACATGGACGATTTATGCAAATGCATTTCGTGTTGCGGAGTATATTAAAACAAAATTCGATACTCTCGTTACACTTTAGACATTCCTTCATTTCAAGTTTTTTAATCTTTTCCCAAATAACAACATTTTGAATATATTTTGATTATTGCCAGAAATAAGCAGGAGTGACTTGTAGGATACATGTGTCACTGTTTTACGGGTGCAAACCTACAAAGGGACTTTTTTCCCTATCCGTTTTAAACCAAGCTTAAACTAGCTCTTAGAGCTCCTACAAATCATTTTTCCATTTCAGTCTCGCCCATTGATACTGATAACGCTTTTATCGCTTCCATATCGAATTCATCCTCAATTAGCTTTTCTGTAAAGTCATATTCTCCGTAAAAATTTATGTGCTGCCAGTGAATGATGGAACCATTTTTGAGAGAGTTTATTATTTTGGTTTGCAGTTCCGGGTCTTTCTCTTTGGCGATTAGGTCTGAGAAATAAAGATAGTTCCAGCAGATGATCGAATTTTGGATCAGGCGAAGGGCGTTGCTGGCAATATCCTGCTCTTCTTTGGTAGCATAAAAATATTCGCCGCTGTTTCCAAAAAAAACTGCTTTTGAAAATTTGTTTGCGTTTTCCACTTTATTGAGTTGCTTTTCAATCTGTTGTCGCAAGCTAACATCATCGATGTAGTTGAGCAGAAATTGTGTCTTAATGATGCGTCCAAACTCTCTGAGTGCTTGATACAGTTTATGTTTGCGTGAATAGGATGTGAGACGTTTGAGTAGCTGAGATGCACTGACACGCCGCTCTTTAATGGTGATTATCAGACGAATCATCTGCTCCCACTGCTCTTCGATGATAGCGGTATTAACCTGTTTAACCGGCAAAAGCGTATAACCATTATCTCGATAAAGTTTTTTAGGCTCGAATGCATAAAGCTGCTGGTCTTTGAAATTCTTGATCCGTGGTGCAAACGAGAATCCAAGCAAATGGGTCAGTGCAAATATCACTTCACTATACCCAAACGTATCTGTCGAGTGGATATCGCTTTGAATTACCTCTTGATGCATCAAACCGTCAATGACATACGCCGCTTCCCGCTCGCTGGCATTGATCACTGTCGTATAAAACAGCCGGTGCGATTCATCCACAAAACTGTACCGGCTTACCCCTCTGCCCAATCCGAAGTATTTGAATGAATAGCCCGAATTGAGTGAATCGACGCTGAGATTAAATTTCTGGCCGTCACTGGCGGTATTATTTTTATCGGGATTGGCTCGAAAGAGTTTAGGAAGATTAAGTGTTTCCATAAACGCGAGTACGGCATCATTGGCTTCTTGAAGCATATCGGGTGAGAGATACCATGTACGAATATGATCGATGTCGTGTACTGATATGCCTTTTGAGATCTTTGCCATTTTTGGGATACTGATATTGCATCCATACCCGATAATGGAGGCGTAGAGGGCATTAGATTTTGGGGCACGATGGTGCAGCGTCCTTGTATGATGGTAAAACTTTACACCAAATATAGCTAGCCTATCGATTTGACGAAGCACATCAATGAGAGGGATGAATTTTTCTTTTGGCAGATAGGCATTTAATCCATCATCCTCTTCACGCTTTTCAAGTTTAGGGGTATGTACAATAAACGATCCATCTCCTTTGGCATGGAAAAAGCTGTTAATCCCTTTGATAACATTATTGTTGACGTTGCGGTAGATTCCATCAAGCTCACCTCTTAGGTCATTAAGTACACCGATTGAAGATTTAAGCTTATCCATTCCATAGCGCTTGAGATAGAGCTCTTTCATTCGGTTGTATTCGCCAATATCAATCAGATAATCGTTAAACGCACGGTAGCGATAAGAGTTTTTGAGATTAAGTGATCCTGATTTGATCCCCTCTGCGATGGCAATGAATAGAAACATCTTGTAGAGCGATATCCGAAACGGTTCGTCTGTGGTACTTTGAAGTAGAGAGTTTTTCTCCTCTTCGCCCAAAAACTCCATTGGTAGTTTTACTGTGACGTTTCCTCCAGTTGTTGTGAAGAAGGCAATCGCTTTAAGCAGTGACTTATCTGATTCTTTCTCATCAAACTCCAATGCTTTAATGATATCGGAGACCCGATTTTGAAGTTTACGGGAGCGCTCTTCAAGTATAGCGTGATAACCAATATGATCTTCCAATTCATCATGTGTATCCAGATACTGTTTTTTTTCTTCTTCATCGGCAATCATAGCTTCGACTTGGACACTGATAAGGCGAATTTTTTCATCCGAACCGATATCAGAAGCGAGCATTTTTTTAATGGAGTGTAGTTTGGGGATTAGGCGGTTTTTGAGAAGATCGGCGATTTCAACAGAAGCTTTTGAGCGCGACTGCCTCTGAAGGAAATAGGCATTCTGATGTTCACGTAGAGCGGAGAGTTTGGCACTTTGAACCGATTGAACCAGTATCTCGCAGAGCTGATCGCTCCGTATTCTTGTCTGATGTGCAACGAAACAGATTAGATCGAACTGCTGTTTGTGTTTTGCCTTTCGCAGTATTTGGTGCACATCGCTTTTTTCTACCCACTGCGCATAGTGGCGTGCAGTATTCTCTTCTAGTCCGATATCGCGGATAATATCGCTTAATGAGGTATGTATATTACGGAGTGTCTCATAAGTACGGACTTCTTCTTTGATCTTCGAAGGCTTGAGTGAATGGGAAAACTTCTTAAATCGTACAATAGTGTAGCGACCTGGCAGGGTTTCATCAGTTTGTAAAAAAAGCTCTAGCGGTTGCAGTGCCATATGAGCCGAATATGATTTCAACCTTTCGAAGATATTTGCTCGATGCGTATTCATTGCTTCAGTGATGATTTTGGAAAGAAAAGTATAAGATGGTACTTCATATCGATAACCAATAGCCGATTCGACCAGCGCATAGAATACTGCTTTGGGTGTAGAGAGCCCAACGATAAGCCTTTGAGACTCATTGATCAATTTTTGTTTGAGATATTCGTCCGGTGCCATATAGCCGAAATGTTCACGGATGATTTTTTTGTAGAGGGCAATGGTATTTTTTGCTGATGAAATATCATCAATCTTTAGATCATAGCGTCTTGCAATATAGTCAATATCGTTTTCATGAAACATGCTCAGTTCATAAAATGAACGTGTCACTTTAAAATATCCGAACATTGCTATGAATCTCGCCTTATTGATAGCTTTGTCAATGGCAACCATCTGACGTTCAATTGGAGGTGGTAATGAAAAAACTTCTTCCCTCGATTCATTATTAAGAACCAGAGGGGTTTCAAACTCTTTTTTCTGAGAGTAGCTAAGGATTTGAATAAGTGGCATTATGACCTCAGTATTTTTACTATTTTAACGACCATTAGTTTACAATAATGTATACAATTAAATAGGTCAGATATATAATATTGATATTATGCTAAAATAATAAAATATTTGCTATTTCATAGCAATAAAGGAATTTTGATGGTTTTTGGCTATATCCGAGTCTCAACAGAACAACAATCTTTGCAAAATCAAAAACACAAGATCCTCGAATACGCCCAACAGCATAAAATACTGATTGATGAATTGATCGAACTGGAAATATCTTCCAAGAAAAGTCAAAAAGAACGAAAGATAGATATACTGCTTGATAAGTTGAAAGATGGCGACACGCTCATTTGCACCGAGCTCTCCCGTCTTGGACGAAACATGTTGGAGATACTCAATCTGGTAGAAAAATTCAATCAGCACAAGATTAAACTTGTTTTTACCAATCAGCCTGAACTCTCCACTAATCAGAATGAAGCGCTATCAGCATTACTACTGGCTATCTATGGTTATTTTGCGCAGACAGAACGGGAGATTATCAGTGAGCGTACTAAACAAGGATTATCGGCCGCACGAGCTATGGGGAAAGTTCTTGGGCGTCCAAAGGGATCTAAAAATAAATCCCGCATACTAGATCCCCACAAAGATGAGATCACTCGACTTCTTTCTATTGGTGTTAGCCAGAGCAGTGTTTTAAAAATCATCAATGCGAAACTTGATAAATCGATATCTATGACCGCATTAAGGTATTTTCTCTCAAAAGAACTCAAATAAAAGGTTGTCACTTGACAACCAAATGGTTTTGTCGATATACTAACGAATATAAGGAATACTATGTCAAACAGACCAAGACATCCTGATAAGGATATTGAAGCTGCCATTGCTCATGCTGAAGAACTTGGATGGACAGTAAAAAAGAGAACTGGCAAAACTCATGCATGGGGATTACTTTTGTGTCCTTATAATGATAATGCCTGCAGAAATGGGATCTTTTGCCAAATAAGTATATGGTCAACACCTAAAAATCCTCAAAACCATGCAAGAGATTTAAAGAGGCATGTAGATGGCTGTATTAAAGCCAAAGAGGATAATGAAAATAAAGGAGATTCCGATGCGTGAATACGAATTCGAACTTTTGTTCAAAGTAAATTCTAGCGAAGAGATGAACGTTCTCATCGATCGACTCTATGAAGCCGGATGCGATGATGCTTTGATTGGAAGCGGTAAAAGCGGTGTTATCGGTCTATCGTTTACACGTGAAGCAGCCAGTGCTGCAGAAGCATTTGAGAGTGCCATCAAAGATGTCAAAAAAGCAATCCCTACTGCATCACTCATGGAAGCAAAGCCTGATTTTGCAGGAGTCACTGATATCGCTGAGACCATCGGATGTTCTCGTCAAAACGTTCTCAAAATATTTGCGTCGAGTGAAGCACCCATGCCAATTCATTCAGGCAATACATCCCTTTGGCATTTGAGCGAAGCGTTAAAATGGTTGAATGATGGAAAAAGAGCTGAGAGATACAATATCCCGGAATGGAAAATCGATGTTGCGACGATCGCAAAAGAGATTAATTTTGCAGTTGAAGCGATGAGAATGCCTGCACACACGTCGATTAGACAGCTGTTGGTATAGCTCATTTATGATGGATTTAAGCTGCTTTTAAAACGCATAGGGAAAAAAGTCCCTTTGTAGGTTTCCACCCTCTTTTGAAAAAAGAAGGATAGGAATCAAAAAAAGAATCAGCGAATAGCGCATAAATACCCTTTATAGGTAGAATTACATTTCATACTATTCTAGCAGATTCTTTTTCCAAACTACTTGATAGATATCAAGAGTTAGATTTAGTTTGATGTATAAAAAAATCAATAAAACTTATGAATATTTTCGCTATAAAGACTAAATGCGTCTATCTTGAGTCTTTATATTCACTTGGTTTCTACCATTTTCTTTTGACTTATAAAGTTCTTCATCTGAAATTTTTAGCATCTCCTCTAGCGAATCAAAAATGCCATAAGCGATGCCGGTTGAAACAGTATATTTGAACTCTAAAGTATCTATTTTTATGATATTTTTTTCAAAATCCACCCTGATTCGTTCAAAGAGATTTTTGAGATCTTTACATGTAATGTCTTCGAGTAAAATACAAAATTCTTCTCCACCAAAGCGAGCCACAAGGTCATACTCTCTCAAATTCCTATCTAGCACTTTTTTGATCTCTTTTATCGCGATATCTCCCACATCATGACCATAGGTATCATTGATGTTTTTAAATTTATCGATATCAATTGTTGCAAGTGCAAGTGCAGATGAATTTCTATTTGCTTTTGCAAATTTTGCATTAGCACTTTCAAAAAAATAGCGTCTGTTGTATGAACCTGTTAAAAAATCTCTATTTGCCATATTTGAAATTTTTTCAAAAAGATGAATTGACTCTATGTTTAAAACCGTTCTTAGTCTCACTTCACTCAGCGAAAAGGGTTTGACAATAAAATCGTTTGCCCCAAATGTTAAAAAATCATCAATTACACTTTTATCTTCACTTGAACTAATGGCTATAATAGATAATTCATCTTTACCATAAATTTCTCTCAACTTAATCGTTAAATCAAGCCCATCCATAACAGGCATCTCATAATCTGTTATTACAAGAGATATTTTTTCTTTTGTCGTTTTAAAAATCTCTAATGCTTCTTGTCCATCTTTTGCTTCAATAATCCTTACATTTGTCTTTGCTAACATTGTTTTTAAAATATTACGGTAGGTTAAAGAATCCTCTACTATCATAACGGTTGTATCGTAATTATTTAAAATGGACATGATATTCTTAACCGCTATAGTGATGCTCGATGGTTTGTCTTTTATGATGTATCCAGCAATATCTTTTTTTTGAATGATATTCCGAATATTTTTATCCAATGTGCCTGTTAAAACAACCGTTGGGATAGTGTGTAAGTTTGCAAGTGCAACAATCTCACCATTTGGAGCATCTGGAAGATTGATATCAAGCAGTGCTGTTTTAATATCTGGATTTTTATTTACTATTTTTGTGGCATCTTCATAACTTTGAGCATAAAAAACTTCAATATTTTCATGCTTTGCAAACTCTTTTTTTAGCATAGTGAGTACAGTGCTACTGTCTTCTACTACTAAAATTTTTTTCATGTTAAAATTCCTTAAAAATCTCTGTTTGACAAAATGAGCTATAACGTTTCTGTCGGCTTCCCATGAAAATATCCTTGTGAAAAGTCTATCCCTAACGCGGTTACTTCAGTTTGCAATACCTCGTTTTCAACAAATTCGGCAACGGTTTTAATGCCCATTTTCTTAGCAAAATCAACAATAGCAACAACAACATTGCGTGAACTTTGCTCATCTAAAAGAGCCTTTATTAAACTGCCATCAATCTTGATAAAATCAGGCTCCAATTTCATCAAGTAGGTAAAATTGCTATATCCCGTACCAAAATCATCAATGGCAATGCGACAACCATGTGTGCGAATTATGGCAATAAATTCGATTACTTCATCAAAATTTTGAATTCCCTCACTCTCTACAATCTCAAAAATTATTTGTGAACCAATAGGATACTCTTGCAGTAATGCACTCAAATGCTCTTTAATTTCGAGGGAACAAATATCTACAAGTGTGATATTAATGGAAACCTCGTATGTTTTTCCCTTCAAAGACTCAAATACCTTTGTCATCAAACGTTTCGTCAGTGAGGTGTAGAGCTTTGTTTGTTTAGCTATCTCTAAAAAGTAAAAAGGAGTCACTACTTTTCCATCATCAATCATGCGCATCAATGCTTCGTACTTAACGACGGCACCGGCTGCATTATCGTAAATAAGCTGAAAATAGGGGACTATGTTATCTTTTTCCAAAGCATCACGTATCTTTTGTGTCCAGATGAGATTGTTTTTTTGAATTGTATCTAACCCTAATGATTCTGTATAAAGCAAATGCGTCTTGTGTTCTTTTTTAGCCATCTGCATCGCCATGGTAGCCGTTTTAAAAAGGTCTGAAGCATTTTCGCAGGTGATACTGGCTGTAAAATTTAACCGTATATTTTCATGATTACATGTAAAGGTTTGCGAATTTAGATTTTCAATCAACCCATAAACTCTTTCTAAAAAAATATCCCTAGCCACATCGCTCGATAAAATGGCAAAGACATCCGCTTGCAAATGATAAACATGACAGAAAGGATTAACGTTACACCACTGAACCAAATACCCTGCAACTTCTTGCAACAATGCATCTCCCATTTCGTAGCCATAAAAATCATTGATTTGGCTAAAGTTGTCAATATCCAACAAAAGCAAACAAGGAGCGTTAAAATTGGCTATATCTCTAAGAAGTTTTAAACGATTAAAACATCCCGTAAGAGCATGGGTTGTTGCCATCAGTTGGAGTGTTTGCTGCTGTTCAATGATTTGTGAGACATCATGGCGTATCGCGATAAACTCAACAATCTCTTGACGTTCATTTAAAATAGGGGTAATGGTAGCATCTATCCAATAACTTGAGTCATCTTTTCGACGATTTTGAATAATACCTCGCCACGTCTGCTTTGCTAAAATCGTTTGCCATAGTTGCTTAAATGTAGCAGCAGGCTGATCGGGATGCCTTAGCATTGAATGAGCCTTCCCTAAAAGTTCCTCTTTTGTGTACCCGCTGCCAAGGCAAAAGGCATCATTGACATACGTAATGATGCCTTTTTTATCTGTTTTAGAAACGCTCGAAGCGTTATCAATAGCACATTTATAACTTTCAAGAAGTGCAACACTATTTTGTAGGGTTTTCGTTTTTTCAGCAACTTTTGCTTCAAGCATATGTTGCACTGAATTAAAATAACGCAAAAGGTAGAGTGCTAGGACAACAACACTAATAGAAAGTAGTAAGTTAACCCAAATTGCTAGTTAAGCCCAACAAATATGGAACGAAAAATGGTTATTCCATTGGAAAACTTCGTGGCAGAAGGGACTTCCAATGGAACACAAAATTATAGCAATCTATTGTTTAATTGATGA
>Ga0302250_1000982_pt1 | contig 23404 bp, 16 predicted proteins | sample AAG_RA_Asp_MG_FD_193536 | JGI IMG/M metagenome (GOLD analysis project Ga0302250, IMG submission 193536) | Enriched activated sludge microbial communities from anaerobic digester in WTTP, New Holstein, Wisconsin, United States - AAG_RA_Asp | ecosystem: Engineered > Bioreactor > Anaerobic >... | reverse complement strand
GTGGCTGGCATATTGCCGTAGTCCACCCTGCGATGTGCGCCGAGACCGAGACCGAGACCAAGTTTTCCAAACATTATTTCTTTTTCTTTATGATTTTTACAATTGGTTTTACCATCGATTGATACACTGTATCAACCACTCCCAGCATATCTCCAACATCCGTAATACCGAGTCTCTTCATTGCCTTCGGTGCTTCCAATTGAGCAATCTCAGTTGCAGCAGTGGCTACAACCATTTGTTTTCCTTCATTGGAACGAATGTCAATATCGGATAATCCAGTTTTGTCATCAATGTAATTCAATACCTTCTCCGGATGCTCTTCGGCTTCCGCAGCGAGCGGAGCGACGATGTCCGAGATTTCCAGCCCAGCCCACAGTTTCTTCAGTTTCTTATACTGAACTATGATTGTGGAAATAAGGGCTGCCAGAGCAACTACCAAAGCTATTGCAGCTTCGATGTTTTGGGTGATGGTGTTAATGATGTTTTGCATTGTTTCCTCCTATTTTATTCAAGTTTGTTTAACAAGTCGATGATATTCATCTGGCTTGATATAATAATATAAACGAGAAAGCCTGCTATGGCAACTCCGATTATACGAATGAAGTTCCACCATTTCATGGCATTATCTCTACCTTTGGCAATAAATCCACTGATAACGCATTCAATCGACTTTCTTGCTTTGTCTTTCACTATTGTGTCGGCAACAAAGTCTTCTGCATGCTTACTGAACTCTGGACTATCGAGAATTGAAATCGCATCTTGAACCATATCTTCTCGAATAAGATAGCGCTTATCATTCTCTTCTCTTAAGACAAGTGCATTCTTATCCAGAATATGTTCCAGCTTCACAATTGCTCTACTGAGTTCGGAGATACTGTTCTTGAGTTCAGTAATATCTTCTCGGATTTCTGCCGTGAATGAGACAAGTTCGTCTCGGGTTACGAATTCCATACCATCCATTAGTAGTTCCTCTGTGGTGTGATATATACTTTCTTTCCGGCTGTTCCGCCACCTGATACCGATAACATCTCATTGGGTGAGAGCATGATGTAGGTTTCAACTCCAGCAACAAGTGGCATACTGGCAAGAGGAACAATAGTATTGGAATCTTTCCAGGGGTCTCCAGATTCGGGGAAGTTTCCAATAAAGACGCCATCGTCAAAGGTGAGAATTCTTACGAGGTTGGCACAGCGTCCAGGACGATAGGAATTAAAGTAGGTGCGTACTGCAGAGCTGATACTATAAGAAGACTTATTCGCATCAAATGAACAAGAGATAATGGTCTTTCCAAGAGCGTTATTGATTAAACCAATGTATTCAACAATCTTGGCAATCGTTTGGAATCCTGTTTTCAAGTTGATAGTTAGAATAAGGTCAACTTCTTTGCGTTCAATTGAATAACTTTCAGAGGCATTTCCAACAGTGATATGCAATTGAATATGATTCGCTTCATAGACGTTGCCCAGAGCATAGAGATAGAGATCGGTCTCTGCAGCTTCCTGAGTAGCAGTAATCTTTACATACGGTCTTGCTTCTTCGGAACTATCAAAAGATGGAGTAGTTACTACTCCGGTAGTAGTTGTAACCAACCTGGTGCGATAAGTATCCGGTATGAATACCGGAATCGGGGTGCCAAGCGCATCTGCTGCGCCAAGAGTTGTGAGTTTCATTTCTTTCTCCTTCTATTTATTTTTCTGGTTTTTCTTTTCCAAAACCTTCCATGCCACTAAATGGGAGCCCAGTCATTCTGTCAATAAAAGATTTTGGATTAAGATAAGATTTGTGTATATCTCTCGCCAAACGACCGAAGGGAAACATTGTCCAAACGGTATAATCAGTAAACTTCTGCCAGTTTCCAGACATCATGGAAGTTACCATTGCCGGAAATGCTCGGATAATTGGGGGTGAAATTATCTGCAGTGGAGCAACATAGTAGGGATAGGTTCCAAAGAAAGCACTTTGTTTCTCTTTCTTGTCTCCAAATATCCATTCGGAAAGGTCTTTCAGCCAATTCCAAGGCGCAGGAAGAGCAGAATCAAAGAGCGAAAACATGAACGCATTTGCCAAAGCAAGAGTAATCAAATCCATTGCCATCATGCGTTGGAACTTATCCATCTGCATCGTTCCTTCACGGAATCCATAGACCTTTGCTTGCTCGTATATCATACTTCTGGTATTCATGGAGTTGTATGTCCAGAGTTGAAAACGAGTAAGTACCTTTCCCATTGCACTGCGAGCAATTGCAGGACGATAGGGAGCAGTATACAGGAACTGTGTACACTTTACCCCATCCTTCGCCAATCTGCTCAGAATCGGGTTAAAACGCCAATTTCCGTGTTCATCGAAAGAACCTTGAAGAGCTCCATTGAAGAGATTATAGAACTGGATGTAATGTGCCATGAAGGCATCAGTGCGCAGCTCAACTTCTGGAGCACGCATGAACCACGAGACCTTACTATACAGCGCATCGGAAACATGGTGCTTCTGAGCAAGTGCCTTCAGAGAAACTTCGTCGAGCATTTCATCTCCAGCCAACTTCCGAGCATAATCATCAAAGAAGTTTTTCAGAGATTCGGTAACATTGATATTCATCCCACCAGCTTCATTGACAAGGTATTCTTCAATCACACCTTCTTCGGCAACTGCTCTTTTCAAATCATTTCTATTTTTGAAAGTAGGCGAAAAAGTCTTTCTTATGTAGTCCATATCCCTTGCCTTTTTCAAGTTATCCAGACCAGCAGAGATGGCAGTCATCTGCGTTCCACCAAACATATTCGCTACCATTGACTTCGTATGTGCCAGAAGCGAAGCCATCTCATAGCGTGCTTCCGCTTGAGAAATCTTATTCAGTGTCCAGTAGTCAATCTTTTTCAGCTCTTCCGGAATCTCTCCATTTACCTTAATAAGTCCAGTCATTCTTCCCAATTTGTAAAGAAGTTGAGATTGATAGGAATCGGTAAAGAAAAGATAAGGATTGTGTTTCAATTTCATATTTGGATCGTCCAACATATCACGAGTGATGACTGTCGGATTTCCAAGCGAATCCCCAATATAGAGTTTGAAGAACTTCACCCACGAATCAGTAGCGTCTCCAAAGGCATTGTTTACTTCGGCATCTACAATCAATTGTTTATTCAAGAGCCAAGCCATATTCTTGTGGAATGTTCTTATCACGTCTTTATTGTGGCTTACATATTCTTCCGGAACTCTACTATAGTCAATGAGCTCTATTCCTCTGCGTTCTTGTGAGAACATACGTTTCTTTCCAGCGAGTTCCCAAAGCAAAGCATCATCCTGATATGCCAACTTCCTCGCTTCACCCGTTTTCATCTCTTCCAAAGAAAGCTCGTGAATTCTATCAGCTTCATGAATATGTTCGTCAATACGAAGGTTTTCATTAGAAGAATGAATGCGATTTATCAAGAAGAGATATTGGTGCGAAAGCTCATACTTCTCGGATACAATTCTCTGGCGTTCTTGCATGAGTTCCTGATACTTACTATATTGCTCTGCAGTGAGGTCATCAAGAGCTTCTCTTGTTGGAGCCATATCGTGTAGTAATTTATTAACTCTTTCTTCTTCTAGAATTATTGCTTGGAATTTATCTACGATTTCTTGAATCTGAGGAAGAATCTGTTTCTTCAACTGGGTTATGTCTTCGTTTCTATGAGGATAATAGTGTTCATAAGGAAGTTCTCCAGTCCAGGGAATCTTATCATCTGAGTGTCTTCGAACAATCTTGGAAAGTCTATTATTGAATTCTCCATCTGAACCCTTCGTAAGTTTGTCTGCTTCCAATATCTCTCGCTGCACTGCTGCGCTTTGAGAAAGACGATAGATACCGTCAATACCAATGTCTTGCATTGGAAATGGTTTTCCGGTAGCAAGAAGGTCATGCATATCCTGTCGGAATTTTTCAAGGTCAAAGAAAGGAATGTCTTTTAATATCTCATTCAGCCTTCTTTTCCCAAGTACTCTTCTGCTTATTCTCTCGCCAAATAGCTTTTCTGGAGTGGTTGTATACTTCTTCAAGAAGATGTTCTCGTTTTGGTCATCAAGTTTTCCTTTCTGAATAAGAGATATATCTTTGTTGTATTTGGTAATGATGTCAGAGATACGTTCTCGAATTTCGTCTCCAGTGAGCTCGATTATTTCGGTTCCAGTATTGATTTTATACTTCTTCAGAAACACGTCCATATAGGTATTGCGAAACTTCTCAGCTTCCATCTTATAGAATAGCGCATTATCCGCAAAGGCATTAGATTTCCCAAACTCTCCCCGCAGTGCATACCAATCACTGAGAGTTTCTGCGGCGTGTTGGTCTCGAAGAATAGATTCATATTCCCATATTCTCTTTCCGTTTATTCCAGGCTGTTCAAGATAGGGTTCAATTTCTTGTGAGAATCTTCCAGCAAGCTGTGCTTCTTGACGAGTTCCTTCAAAGAGAATATTACCAATAGTATTCTGCAACGAACCGGCAAGCGATGTCGGAGCGAAACCCCATCCGGTCTTTATAGAACCATCGGAATCCACATACACAGTTTGCACCATATTTGCTTTTATATTTGGCATAGTGAGAAGTCGTTTGTCAATTGCACTGGGAAAGAGGAAGTAGTCTATCTTCCGAATCCAAGGTTGCTGTCCATATTTATCTCCGAATAATCTCTGAATGAGAGTTGGCTTCCGCATATTGTCCAAGATATCGCCAAAGGTTTTCCAGTCTTGAATAGTCATCTGCTTCATTGATTTATGGAAGAAATAACGAGTAAGCCCTTCTATAGGGATGTCAGCATCTTTGGTGAATCCGTAGAACTCCAGATTCGTTCTAATCTTCGAGACGAGGTTCTCCAAGTCGAAATCTTTGTATTCTTCATATTCAGCAGCAGAAGCTGCCAACTTTGTTTGTTCCAGAAACATTCTTTTCTTTTCTTCTGCCAACGAAACAACTTCTTGTTCTTTTGCCAATCGCAGTGTCTTATCAAGAGAATTGGAGAGGTCTTCCAACTCCTTCAAGCGGATTTTTACCTCGTTGTATTTCTGCTTTAGTTCCAAGTAATTCTTGGGTACGATTACTAACTTCTCTCCAGGCTTCACTTGAATTGGAACTCGGATTACTTCCTTAACTGGAGCCGGAGTTTCTTCCTTTGTTGGAACTGGAACTGGAGTAGAGATAAGTGTTTCTGGAATTATATTGGAATTCGGAGTGAACATGTGTTTAGCTACATTGTCATACCACGTCTGCTGAATGCCATAGAAGGCTTCTTTCACTTTGAAAGGAACTACAGAAGTTGCCAATCCCATACCAGTATGGTTTGTAGCATTCCGCATCTCATAAATTCGCTCCACATACTTATCAATCGATTCATAATCAACTACTCTCCCATTGGAATCAGTGATTGGCTGACGCATATAGGAATTGGGAAGCTTCGCCTGAAAACTACCCATCATAAAGATATCATATATCTTCTGTAATGTTGCATCTCCCAGTGAGAGACGATACCACTTCTCATCGATGTCAGCAATCTCTCTTGGAACCATAACTTCTCCTGCGTCTCTGGAGATTTTCGATTTGTATGCGTTCACATGGCGGAAAATATCGTTCACATCCTTAAAGAAGCCTTTTCGGAAATAGGCTTTATCTTTCTGAAATACTTCGCTGGCTATTCCCTTGAGAGCGTTATAAGTAGTCATATCGATTAAGTCTTGCTGTATAAGTTCCAGAATCTTTGTTCGAATTCTGGTATAGACCTCCAGCGGATTCCCCTTATAGGATTCGTGAGGGAGAAACTTCTTCGCCTTTTCCAAAAACTTATTTATCTTCTCTTCCGAAAGGTCTGAAGTCCGCTTCATACTATTAAGGTCAGCATACAAATCAAGAAGTTCGTCGGCTACATGAGCAGATTTATCCAGGAAGTTCTTTCCGAGAAGCACATACACAACATCTTCATTCTTGGCATCTCTCCAGGCATACGGTTCCAAGTCCTGATACTTCTTTCCTTCTTTCTGATTTCTTATAGCTCTTCGTATGTCTTCAAGAAACTTCTTTTGATTTGCTGTGCCGCTTTTCTCAATGTATTGCACCACTTCTTCAAAGTTACTTATGGCGATTGGATGTCGAGTCATCTCAAAAAGAATTTGTTCCCAATTTGGAACACCAGTCTTTTCTTTTTCAGAAATGGCTCGCAATGCTCTATAGACGTATGGTAACTTATCTCCATAGATATTTGTGAGATCGAAGTTCCAATCAACTCCACCAAGTACTCTTACTGCTCCGCCAAAGTAGGTAGAAGCACCGGTATACATACTATTATAGTTTTCTACTTGCATCTTTGTAGTGAAGTAATCATTCCAACCACCAAGAGCAATATTAAGCTTCCGGAAGGGAGCCAGAGCTTGCAGATAGAGACGCATTGCGGGCTTTATCTTTTCCGTTCCAGTTGCTTCTTCCCGAACATAGTCTTCAAATTCTATCTCTTTTCCATTTTTCGTAATCTTGAAGAGATCGAAAAGCATGTGAATTGATGGGTCTTCGAATCTTGGAACTTCGTCAAAATCGGTAGGGTCTGCAACCTTGGTTATAGCAACTGCCATCTTACGAATTGCCCAATCTACGCTCTTTTCTTTTTCTGCTTTGGGAGTTAGTTCGAAAACTCCATCTTTACTCTGAACTCGAATTGGCTTCCCGTTATCAAGTGCTGCATAGTAAGCTTGCTTCAGTGCAGTAGTCTCATTTACAACAGTTGCGAGTAAGTTTCTGCCATAGGTTGTGGCAATCGATGTCTTGGCAATTGTTCCAGGAGCTCCAAGAAGCGCTGGAGAACTCATTATCTGTTTCAACTTCTCCTTCTCCGGAGTCATCATACCAAAGACTTCTTCGTCTGCTTTCTTTCCAGTTTCTGGATCAACATATTTCTTAACTGCCTGACCACCCCACATATCATTGTTCTTCTTCATTTCTTTCAGCCAGCTGAGCTTCATTCCTTTTCCTTCGCCATTGTCCCGCCTTCCAGCGAACCAGAGATAATAACTATCTCCATCGTCATCAGAACCGCCAGTAACTTCCTTGGCAGTAGAATGAATCATTATCTCATTACTGTCAATATCCATGAAGCCCCTGAATCTCAGTATCTGCATTCCAGCCGGATTATCTTGTGGAACTCTTTCAACTGCGATATGATTAAAGAAATCTTGGAGAAACTTCAGAGAGAGGTCTTTAGGAATCTTTTTCTTTCCCTGTACCATATTCCAGAGGTCGCCAAGCTTATAAACTTTGTTGTTCAATTCAATATTGAGATTCCGAAGATTACGTCCAAGCATGAATTCGTCTCTAGCAATCTGTGTGTCTTCAAATGCCCAACCCCGATTCTTCACTTTATATACTGAGTTTCCTATCTTGGGACGCAGTGCTCGGTTGATAATATATTTGTTGAACAAAGAAGAAACATAACGGACTGCATACTTGTCCCCAAGTGAAACATCGTGTTTCATTGCCACAAGCGTACTGATAACATCCTTATAGCTACTCTGCTTCGTATCAAAGTCTTCTGGAGAAAAGCCTTCAATACTATCAAACATATCGTTGAAATCATTGAGATTAGATATCTTCTTTAGTAGTGTTTTAATTACCCTTGCATTTCCAGAGTAGAGAATTCTGGCAACACGGTCAATAGAAAGCTCATCAATGTTTTCTGCAATCCATTTCAGGTCTTCGTCGGTGTATTCGTTTCTCGCTTCAATATCTTTATCAAACTTAAGATTCTTAAATTCGTTTCCCATTGCAGAACGAACGAGTAAGTTATCGATAATGTCTTCTCTTATTTCTTTGGAATGATTCAGATGCACCAACATCTGTTTTGCCAGCGAATTAACATGGTTTATTCCGGCGGCATCGCTTATCTCAGAGAGCACTATTTTGATATCGTTTACATCTATGCCATAAGTATTTATATCGCCATCAACTACTGCTTTTCCATTCACTATTTGAATCTTTGTTTTGCGTCTTGCACCAATCTGTTTAATAGCATTATCATCAGCTACCATATCTACACCATTGGCTTTCATCCATTCCTGAAGTGGTTTCGGAGCAACCTTCATCAGATATTTTCCGAGCATCATTCCGCCTTCTGGATCGGAGTGGACAATAAAACTCTTATTGGTTCTTCCAGAAATAGGAAGTCCGGCAGAAGCATTCAGAGCATCAAGAAACTGCTGAGAAACATAAACATTACCATCTTCTACTGATTCTTCAATTGTTGGATCAAGAGCACGCTTCGCTTGAAGAGCATAATTCACATCTGCAATTACAACTTTTATATTCCTGAGATCAGCTACTCCAGGATCGGCAATGAAGTCTTCTGGTTGTAATCCTATGCCCTGATTAAAGATTATTTGAAATCTCTTATTGATCTTGGACGAAGAATCAATGAATCCTTCTTTGGCAATGAAACTGAAATCAGTTGCCTGATTGAAATCACGCAGATAGAGAAGTGTATTCTTGTATTGTGTTTCGTAGTAGTTTCTCCAGTATTTCTGCTGAGCATCATTTATCTTTCCTCCGATTATTTCCTTCAAGAAACGCTGATAATCTTCTTCGTGCATTTTCTTTAATTCTTCCAACGGAGTTCCGGTATACTTTGATATTTCTTGCTGAAGCTGTTCAAAGGAAAGGTCATCTACTTCTGGATGTTTGACAACAAAGTTGAATTCGCCTTTATCGTTTCTCCCGCCGATGTAGATATACTTGTTCACAACCTTCTTTCCAGTATTCGGGTCAGTTATATTGGCATCTTCAAATCCACCTTCCATCTTCAGAATCATCTGACGAAGCATCCCACCATCTCGAAGCTTTTGGAATTCTTCATAGAAGTGTGGCATTGCAGCTTCAGTCTTCTCAATGTTTGAATACCAAGTTACTGTTTTAAGTGGCGAAGAAGTTCTTTGCTCCAATCCCTTCACCAGATTAAAGAGAGGTCGTCTCTTCGGAAGTAGTTGCGATACCTTCCGGTTACCAATAACTTCTCCGAACTTAATCGGAACAACTTTGAAGACGCCATTCTTCTCGTGGTTGATATAATAGTTGTCATTCATGTAGTCATAGTACTTTTTCATTATCACATACTTGTTAAGCACCGCATAATCGCTATCCACAATGTTCTCACGAAAGTGCTGTTTGTTTCGATCAATCCACTTCAGAAGTATTTGCTTATCAGGATTCTTTCCAATCTCCAGAATGAAGTCATCAGTGATTTTCTGCACTGTCTTGTCATTTGCTTCTTCCGGAGCAAGAAGACGCTTGAAGGTATTAGCAATCTGCTGATTCCAGTTGGTTTCCGGAATATTTGATTTCACCATGATATCCGAAACAAAAGAACGATAAATCTCTTTCTGAAGATTGTTATCGGAAGTTGCGGATGCTTCTGTGGTCTTTATCCAGATACCAGTTCCCCTATCGTCATACCCTCGTGCTTGCATATATTGTTCAAAGTTTTTCCAATACGGATTGTCACCTCGGTCGTAAGAGTCTGGAGTGATAACTGTTGCTTCGGATTCAGTAATCTTATGAATCACATCAATATCCGGAGAAACCTTTCCTTCTGTGGGAACGAATGCTACTATATCATCTTGAAGAATTACATCTGGGTTTACTTCTTTCTTCCCTGCTCCAGCTATAGAGAACTCATTTTCTCCATCGGTTACAAGGACAGTTGAAATAGAAAGCTGAGTAGTGCGAAAGCCATCGGCTTGATATAATTCTCCAGGAATTATTTGAGTAAGACGAGTTATTCCTTGACGTACTTCTTTCATTCTCTGACGCACGGTTCTATATGTTTCTACTATATTCTTCACAGTTTCTTCTGAAGGAGTAGGAAATCCATATTCTTCCATGTCTTGTTTAATGGCATCAACCAATGACCGAAAAGATGCTCTCTCTTGTTCTACCTTCACTTCTTTGTCAACCGCAGCTTCTATTCTTTGAGAAGCGGTTTCTGGAGTGGGAGGCGCTCCGGCACTGGGAATTGTAAGTAGTTCAATCTTATAGAACATCTGTGTTGGAGTTTCTGTAGTGGCAGTAAGTTTATAGCGTTTTCCTTCAACTTCAACTACACCAGATTCTCCAGCTTTTAGTCCTATTCTTTCTGCTTTGGTAAGATCGACTGCAAGAACAGGATTCTTCTGAGAGATTGCAGATTTAATCTCTTGATTAGCTGTATCTATGGAAACCAGCTTCAGAGAAGGAGAAGTTGGAGTCGGAGTTGGAACAGTAATTGGTTCCAGTGTATAAGTAACAAACTTCTTCGCTTTATCTATTCCAGAATTTGTTATCTTAAATTGTTTACCTTCGATGACAATAGCACTAGATTCTCCTTCGGCGAGACCAATTTTCTTGGCTACTGGAAGAGAGCGAGTAATAGTATTCTTCCTTCCGGCAAGAATCTCTTGTCTATCTTTTGGAAAGATACGTGTTTGAACTTGTCCAGGAACTTTTGGTTCTTCGTATTGGAGAACTTCCGTTCCAACAATTTGTTCTCCAAGATTCTTTTGTTCCTCTCTTGCTTTGGCTATCTCTTCGTCAATTGCTTCTTTTTGTGCTTCAAGAGTTTCAATGTTCATATACATTTTGTCTACTAACTCATCCGGATAATCCTTCCCTTCAGGAATAATTGACGCAATAACAGAACTGAGATAGTTTCTTTTCCGACTGGTACCAATGTATTTATCGAATAAGTCTGCTACATTCTTCTTTACTGCAGGAGAAGCTTCAGCATATCCTTCTACTCCACTAACAGTATCCGGAAGTTTGGCAGTTGGTCTTAAATATGGCTGAATAAGCTTGTAAGCTTGTTTCTCTGCAGCAGGACGATCACGATAGGCAAAAAATCCACCAATAAGGTATTGATATATCTGTTCTGGAGTTGTTTCTCTGCGCATTGTTGAGGGAAGACCATTCCACATTGCTCCAGTAAGAGTGCGAGCAATTGCCTGAGTGCTGAGACCAGCAGAAGCTCCCCCAATAAGAGCTCCCATCGCATTGGCAATCAATCTGTCTCCAGCTTCCATATACATTCCACCAGCCAGACCATGAAGCATGGCATCAATTCCATACTGCCAGTTGGAAGTGGCTCCAGCTATTCCCAGACGAGCGGCACCTTCAACTACATCACCTACAACTGGATTCTTGAGTAATTTAAGAGCACTATTTACCGCTCCCATCTTTCCCAGTGTAGCTTCGGTAGCAACTTTCTTCGTTATACTGGAAAAATATTTCGTAGCGGTGGGAGTAATTTTTTTCATTACTGCATTCGAAACAAGCAGCGGAACTGATTTCCCAGCAACTGCCTTCGCTACTCCCCTGAGACCTGGAATGGGGACGAGAAAGCCGGCGTATCCTGCTGCCTGACCAACTGCTTTGGCAACCCTTTCCCATGGATTTACAGGGGCTTGTTCGCCTATTTTGAGAGTAGAGAATCCCTGTAGCCAACCTTCGCCAAGGTAGCGAAGAGCTCGGAAGACATTAAAGTTTACTTCGTCTTCGGCAACTTCTCGAAAAGGAAGTTGATAGTAGGCGGCATGTTGCTTAAGAAGTTGAACCTGAGACTGGTTAAAGCGCTCAGGTTCCCTCATATAGTAGTTTATATACTGTTCCGTGATTGGCTTATTCATCCTCGGAACAAAATATGGATATTGCATATTTATCCTACTGCATATTCGGAAGTGGTGGCATTCCAACCATCATTGGGTTTTGCATACCCATTCCCATTCCCATTTGTGGAGGTATTGTTGGAGTCATGAAATCTTGAGCAACGCCCATTGCTTGACTACCACGGACAAGAGCTTTAGCAATTTCCAAGAGAGCTTGAGAAGCAGACATCTGTGTGTATAGTTCTCGGATTGCTTCATTCGCAGCAAGCGCACTCTTCACATTTGCTCCAATACTCTTTGCGGCACCCATTGCTTTTGCTCCAGCCTTGGCTCCTTCTGCAGCTTCTGCGGCTGCCTTTGCTCCACCTATCAATTCTTGAAGTGTCTTTCCACTCTTGGCTGCTGCTTTTGCTCCACCTGCCGCAGCTTTTGCTCCACCGGTAAGAGCTTGCGCTCCACCAAGAGCAGCCTTGGCACCTGTCGTAGCATTAAGAATACCAATAGGAAGTAGAAACGATGCAAGAAGTCCAGCTGCCTTTCCAGCATTCTTGGCATTTTTCGTATACTCATTACTATACCAAGAATCTCTAAGTATTCCAAAAAGAAGAGCATCGAGTAAGCCTCCTCCAAAGGCAAGTGCTTGCTTTCCAAATGTATTATTCAGCTTTGCATCGCCCCTGGAAGTATCCAGTCCATACTGCATTGCAATAGCTTTTGCCATTTCTTGACCTTGTTTATTAAGAGAGGCAGGGTCTTCGTTGTATGTATTCACTAGCTTCAAATTGTTCGTCATCTGCTGCTGTTGCATAGCAGCTAGTAAGCGTGAACCTACGTCAATAGGTGCTGAGAATAGTTGCTGATAATCCATTGTTCCCCCTTAAAAACCAGAGCGGTATGTTTGATTATACCAATCGGTTTGTCTTCCGAGATACTCTACTTCTGGAGTTGGCATAGATTTCGTTTCTGGCAGAACAGTCTTCGGAGGCTTCTTCGCCAAGAAGTTTCCCAAAAGTCCTTTGAATTCATAATCTGGGTTCGTTCTTTGTTTTGCCAGAGTATAACTGGTAACCATATCAAGAAAAGGATTTCCAGTCATCTTGGGTTTATACATATTCTGCAGCATACTCTTCATGAGTAATTGATACAACTGATTGTACTGCTCCTGAGCCTTTTGCTGCTCAGCCATGAAGTCCGTTATGCGATTAGCAATACCGCCAAACTCTTCAAGACCACTTCTTATGGTCTGTTCATTAAGGGGCGGTAGAATATTTTCTTGTATTGGCATCGTTTCTCCTTATTTATAAAGATTTACTTTAATCTTTTCATTAGTTCGTCAACCGATGGCATATAGACAGGTTCATATCTTAAGATTCCTGCATCATAGAAATCTTTTAACTTTTCATAATCAGCCTTGTTACCTTGGACTATCAATGTACCCTTCGCCTCATTAACTGTATATTTATTAGCTAATTTTATTGCTTCATCTGCAGTCTCGAGACTGAATACTGGTGCGTTTGTTTTCGTTTTCGTTTTCTGATTATAATATAAACTTTGAGGAATGTTTAGATTAACTCCCAGTGCATCGACTGGTGCTGAATATGTTCCTTGTTTTGTTGTTGCCGACCGTTTTTTGGTTGAAAATGAAGGAAACGCATTTCCTACACCATTCCCACCAACGCTAGCAGAATATAGGTTTACAAGTTCTTGCTGAGCTTGGTCTGTAAGATATTTGTTAAAGATAATATTGCTTCTTTCTATGGCGCCTTGAGTCTCAAGTGACTGCAGTTGATTCTTACCTCGTAATGCTTCCACGGCAAGAGCATTGCTTCCTTGCAGTCTCGCAATCTCTTTGTCTACATCTGCCTGAAGCTTTGCGAGGGCAAGCGCATTCTGTCTATCCTTCTCGCTTTCAGATTGAGTTACCTGAGTTCCATATAAGCTCATCATGTTACCTAATTTTGAACCGAGTAAGCCTCCCAATAGATTTATTCCACCCATTACATTCCCGTAACTGGTATTCAGTTGGTTTCCCAACATGCTAGTAAGTTCTGCCTGTTCTCGTTCCAAATCAGCTCTTATCTGATTATAACGATCGGCAGTCTGACTAAGTGTTTCCCAAAATCCTGGCATCTTTCCTCCTTACTAAAGTCCTAAAAGCTTTAGAAGACCAGCTGGAGACTGTGTTCCGAAAAGCAATGCCGGAGACGCTCCAACAAGATTTCCGAAAAGTCCACCAAAGAATCCTGACTGATTTTGGCTTCTCTGCATTTGCATTGCAGCATCTGCCTGCATCTTCTGTAGTTGATAATTCAAAGCCGATTGTGAACCTTGCATTGCCGCAGTATTCTGAGCTGCAGCATTGGCAAGATTTCCCTGAAGACTGTATCCCAATAATCCAGTACCAGTCTGATACGCATTGTTGAGATAACTATTGTATGCTTGACGAGTCCCTTCCAGATTACTGGCGAGAGAAGACTGAAGCTGACCTGTAGCAAAAGGATTCTGACCAGCTGCCTGCATACGCATGCTGTTCAAGTATTGCTGAGCGGCAGCGTCTACACCAACTTTCTTCAGGTCATTATACATACCTCTATTACGAGAACTATATGGATCAAGAAACTCTTCTCCCAGTGCAGTATATCTACTCGTATCAACCGAGTAAGTCTTTGGTGTATATGCCTGTGTCAGCTGTTGCGGAGTCATATTATACCCCTTCAACCTACTCTGCCCGAAAAGTGCATTTCCAAGCCATGACATTATTTCACCTTCCTTATCCAATCAAACGGGATATTCAAGCGAGCCCAACCATCTGGAAACCTTGCTTCAAGATACAACTTCGTCTCACCTTCACTCTTCGTCTGAGTAAAACGAATATTGCTTGTTTCCGGTTTCTCAACATTGATGTCGCCAGTTCCAACGGATTGGAGTTTTTTATCTAGTTCATCGATCTTATTCCAGATTCGATGAAGTTCTTTGTTTATCTCTTCGAACGAATCGAGAGCCCTATAGGAACTTATTCGTTTCAATTTTCCTCCTTCGTTACAAAAGAACGAATTACATAACGTATTACCGAAATCGGTTCTTGCGATTCAATACTTATATGAAACACAGACTTCTGTACTGGTTTGCCATAGTATTCAGATGCCTTTTTGTTGTCAATATATATCTCCGATTGTACTCGTGTATTTCCATTATAGGTCTGAATATCATATATCTGCTTTTTATTCTTAATCCCGAAATCGGTAACATAATCAAGTTCCATTGTGCGAACTCTTGATGTATAAGTAGAAACATCGCTTCCAAAAAGTTTCTGAGAAATTGCATAGGTGGTAAGATAACGACCATTGTTATAGGATATTGTTCTTACCAAGATTCCTGGAATTGTCGACACAGCTTTTGTCTCTGGAGGAATAATTATCGGAGGAAGAATTGGAATAGACGGCGATTCCAATGTTTCAATATCTGTAGAAACTGTTACTATAGCAGAACCATCTTCGGTTGAATAGACACCTTTCAGATTGGCAACATCGTAGGCATCAGGTGTGGCATCAGGTGTTTCAATCATATAAGTAGCCCATCTTCCAGTGCTAATTCCATAAACGAAAGCAATAATTTGCTGATACTTTCCTGGAGCATCTACTGTCTCACCAATCACTGCAATGGCGTTTCGGTTCTGAATATATTCTACATACACACGACCGGTAAGCCACTTGAAAGAAGGAAACGCTGTTCCCTCAATACTGAGTTGGGAATAGTTGTTTTCTTTTATTGCTTCACCAATTGGAACTACTTTGTTTCCATCTACAATGTAGAGATTGCCATTGAAGTAGACAAAGATACCAGTTTCAGTAGCAACCACATGACTACGCTGAAGAGCACCACAAGACTTACTCGTATATTCAATAGCAAGAGTATCAGCATTGATGATAGAATACTCTTCTTTTCCGAAGGCATATATTCTTCCATTGTAAGGAATGAGAACATTCGGAATGAACCCAAGAACACAGTATTCTTCTTGGTAGTTGAATATAGATGGTTGATATGGTAAGCTCCGGATAACGAGATTGTTGGTATTGACATTCACATTTGTATCCAACGGAAAATAAACATTTCCAGCGAAAATCATACCGTTGTAGAGACATTGGCATTTTCTGCGAGCACTGACATTCTTCATTGTCTCAGAATATCCAGCATCGATATTGAAAGATGCATAACGAGTTCCGTCGTCAAATACTCTTGCTGTATATAGACCAGAATTTGGATCAAGAGAGAATCCATGAATATCAAGTTCAATTTCTTTTACAAGACGAAAAAGTTCTTGTTCCGTACCTTCCAGTATCTCTGCAGCATAGAGACGAACCGCTGTTATTCTGCGTGAAACCAAGTGCAACATTGTAATGTTTATGTTCACTGTGACTATGATATTCTGAGTATCGCTTCCAGTAACAGTATGATCCCAAGAAACATCGGTAAGCGGAGAAATACAGAGTCCATCGTAGACAAATGCAAGTCGATATCGAATTATCTTTCCTGGTTCAAAACCACTTCCACTTATATCTTCAAATGTAAGAATCTCTTGCTGAAACTGAAGTTCACCTATTGATTCCAATTCAATTACCGGAGGATTAAACGTTACCACATTGTTTAGTATTATATTGTTCTCATAGGCAAATGCCATTTCGGAAGGCGAAATACTAAATACTCTATAATTGTTTGGAGTTGAGAGACTGCCTTCAATTTCTCCAACAGAAAGAGAAATATAGGAATACTCTCCTGAGTAATCTACTTCCGAAGGAGAAAAATAGAATAGCCTGTTTCTTGACGGTGTAAGAATAGTTTTACTATCTCCAGCAAGAAGAGAATAATGGGTACGCTGATTGTAATGGTCAGTTGGAAACGATGCCAAATCAGAAGCAAAGATGGCAAATCTGGAGCTTCCATCGGAATTAACTTCTTCGTTATTAAAATACTTTGTAAGATGGAAAATTCTTCTATAGTCTTGGTGCGGAGCCGGAGTATCATAGTCGAGCGGAATATCAAACAATTCGTAATCCCATATTCTAGTAGGCTGTACTCCGTTCCAACAATAATAGACGTCTTGTGGAATCGTTCCAGAATCGAAAACAACTTCTTCTTGGTTTTTTGTTAACATACTAAGTGGCATAGACCAAATAGTATTGAGATTATAGTATGCATTGGCTGAAGAACTATAATAGTTAGTGCGTTGCCAATATGCCAATCCACATCCATTATGTTGCTGAATATTGTTTCGTATATTGTAATATGAAGCTACAGATTCAGTTTCATATCCAAGATGTTTGTTCAGCCAAATCTTCGTGGGGCATGCGATTTCGTAACCAACAATATTATTTGTGTAGTCTACTATTATCAGTGAGCCAACGAGAAGAACATCGTCTGGTTCGTTATCTACAACGTGAGCAAATCCACAATAACCAGGAGAATATATCTTCGTAACCTGCGAAGGTAACGTAATAAAGTTTCCTCCTTCGTTTGGGTTGGTAATCTCTTGAGTGAGGTATATTTGTTCAAGCCTTTGGAATAGATCAAAGAAACCGCATTCTGTATCAATTAAATCATTCGGTTCCTGATTAACTAATGCCTGACTATTATACATTGCTTCATGTGGTATTTTGAAAAATCCTTCTGGATTCGGATTATCAAGACCACTATCCCAGTAAATACGATAATATGTTGGAGCCCCTTCTGTTCCTTCGACACGATGTGCAGTATTTACATAATAGTGTCTACTCGGCATCTTCTGATACGGCATGAACGGAAGCTTACTCCGATTCAAAGTATTATCAGCACAAGATACTACTGTCGCTGGTTGATTATAAACGAATAAGTTTTTGCTGAAGGAGAAGAGCACATCGTCTTCTATCTCCATGTGGCTGAGCGGATTATTCGCTCCCATATTGTAACCGAGAAAAACAAAGTCCTTGGAAACCGCAATCGAATCCAGTTTACTACCAACAGGCTTATTCGTTTCAATTACTTTTACATTGGCAAGAATAGTTGAGCTTTCAACGCTTATTGTTTCAAGTGCTTCGGGGTTGAATCCGGATGTAGAGAAAACCTGTCCAAGATCGAGCATGGAAATATATAACTCATTCTCTCTATAGTAGGCAAAATAGATATACTTCGGATACCAGATATCTCCAACTTTTTCCATATCATAGCTCCACGCTTCTGGAAGAGTTGGAGCAAGAGGATAAGAACTATAAGTAACATTTCCTTGTATATCGTAGATAAATAAGTTGCTGTATCCGTATTGAGCATATAGGAAGAAGTTGTCATTTATAGGAACCACGAATTGAATATTGGCAACAGTAGAATAACCATACTTAGAAGAAATCACATCTTCTTCGAAGATTATATCATTTCTATCAACTCCAATAAGGTCTCCTTTGGAATATCCATACCGCAGGTACTTCGTATGCCCACTGTCTTGAATAATGCTCATCTGGCGTCCAATAACGTCCATACAGGGACGATCTCCAGTTGGAGGACTAATGGTACCAACCCGAACTCCATCTACGTATACGTGCCCATTTATGTCTTCAGAAACGGCAATATCTTTTCCTTCAACGAATAAGTTTTTCTGCTGTATGTATGCGGTTCCAACTGCTTTGTCTTTGTTCTCCGGTACTGCCGTATTCAGTGAACCATCGACTCTTGCATTCCAAAAAGACACAGCTCCGCCAGGAGCATCTGGTATCGCCGGAGCTGCGCCATTGAATGAGTTGAAAGGTACTATTTCTTTCGGCATTAGAATATTCTCTTTGGATTAAGTATTTCTCTTCGTTGTTCTTCAGCTGGTTCATCAACTACGCTTGTAAGTGGAAGTGGGAATCTGTTCTTCGTGAAGTTAATCGTTCCAGTATCGATTACTATACATTGGAAAGAAGCTGCTCCTTTGTCTTCGCCATTCGGATATTCCAGAGTGTTAAATCCATAAATAATCACTTCAAACTCAGCAGATACTATATCGCTATTTTCACTTTCTGCAATATGCTGCATTCTCCAAAAAGGAAGCGAAACAATGAAAATTCCATTTCCTATATTTCTACAGTAAGTTGGACTATAGAGTAGAAAATATTGCATATTTATATCAAACACTTGGTCAATGCTTCCTTTGGAAAATACGATAAAATCTCTTTCTAGTTCATTTGCAAGAACACAGTGAAGTAAGACGGCTACATTGAAATCGGTTAAGTCGACTCCAGCCATCTCAGCATCGGTAATCTCATAGACATAGTTTCCAGTAGAAACTATAAATTCATTCAGAGTGCGTGCCATTATTCTGGCTCCGGTTCAAGAACTACATCAACCACAATTGTAGTGTCATCTGTTGCAGTTGCTTTGTAGTCTCCTAACCAACTACGTCCACCACTTTGAAGTGTTTCTGGATTGTAATTGACATCTTGGTTATAGATTGTTATGGATTGATATCCAGGAATAGGCTTCTTAAATTTTGCATTTGCTACATTTCCCACGGGATTAGTAAGATATGCCATTCCTGTTGGAGCAATGTGCGCATCAACAATGTCCCCGACATAAACAATGGGAGAAATTATTATATCTGCTGTACTGTCAATATCGTTCAAGGAAACATCGAAACTCGCTGTAATATAATCACCGGGATGTACATCATTCGGAGCAGGTCTTAAACATAGATAATTAGAGTAACCACCACCGATTCCTCCAGCATGACTAGTAGCATTATTGTAATCATCTATTTCGCTCTCAGTTGGTGAATATAATTTCGTAAGTTTTTCTCTATTCTTAGAACAAATTACCGGATTTATATTTATCGTACTCCAACAATTAAGACCTGTGCCATACGACCATCGATTGTTTATGCTTTCTGAACTATGTATTCTACCTTTATGTATATATACTTGACACCCCATTCCAGTATAGGCATCTTTATATTTAAGTTCATAACCTAATTTTAGATTTTGAAAAATATCATTCAAAATACCACTTGAAAATGTTGTCTGAGGTATTGCTTTTCCTACCGGTCTTCCATCTATAAATACTATATTAAATTGAAACGGTGCAATATAAATTACATTAAATGTATTACCAAGAAACACTTCATCCCATGAAGTAGGAAGAAATGGAGTTTCCATATCACTAATATATGGTAGATTCGTAAATAGCTGATATTGTAAATCTCTTGCAATATACAGTGTTCTCATATCAACACTTTGCGTTCCACCTGGCTCTATAAACTCAAGTTTTAATTGGTTTATAATCGGTATTTTATAATCTCTACAATAGTGATAGAAATAATTACTTACTATGTTCGTCAAATCCATAAGATGAGAAGAACCAACTGTAATCTCTCTTTCTATCTCTCTAGTATAATCGTTGATATATGCATTCATTGTTACTGTGTCTGGCATTATTTGTCTCCTTGTATTTTCTCAATCAGGATTTCTATCCTGCTTCTGTTTGTATAGATTACCTGCTTCAGTAATCCGTTTATGTAGATTAAGAATCTTTGGAACGCTTCGTAGATTACGGTAAGCGCCCGAATACCTATTTTTTTAAGAAGCGAGTAAGTTTGCTTGTGCAGTATACCGATACTATATCTACGTGTTAGATTGAAACTCTTCTTCCAACTTATACTTCTGGGCTGTATACCAAAGACCTTCAACTTACTCGCTTGCTTGCACATTGTTATCTTTTTCTGGAAAGAAACAGAAATATCTCTAAACCTTTTTCCCATCTCTTTCTTCTCTTGGTGTCCAAGGTTCAGTGGTACACGAAGACCAACAGATGTAGGAATCGCAGTTGCAATCTGAACTTCAGAAAACTTCGGCAATTCTTCTTTCTGCGGAACATTGGAAATCGGAATCGCAAACTTGTTGTGAGCAAAGATAAGTGTCTTTCCGAGTGGTTCTCTTCTCAACATCAGAAGTATACCTGTGTAATTGTCGCAGGAGAATTCCCGCTATTATATTTCGTTTTAACTGCCTGAAAAGCACCAGAGAACTTATTCGCATATAATTCAACAGTTCCAGGCTCCATAGGAAAGATTCCAGCCAACTCTGTAATCATCAAATAGAGTGCACATAGCTGAACTTCGGTATCTTCTACTACAGGAATCATTTCATTCCATTCTTCAATAATATTCGGATTACTTTCAATATCATCATCAGTTGGAAACGACAATTTTATAGCTTTACTTATGCGTACCCAATATTCTATTTCCAATTTATGATTTCCTATGGTCGCATCCGTGATAAGTTCTTTATTGGAATCGTATATCAGTAGTTTTCTGTGTCTCACTTCCCAGAAAATATCGTCTCCTGAAGCATCTTTCACACTGTCTATCTTGACTGCATCCTGTTCCAGAAGGTTCTTATATAGACTTACACTGGTTGGTCTAAGTACAGTAGTCAATAGTCTTACTTCCCTGGAAATCTTCTCAAAAGCGATATTATAGAATTGCACAAAAGCTTTTGCCGTAAGCTCCGGTATAATCAACTGAGCAAGTGCATATAGTTCACCGTTTGTCATTGTACTCCTCCTGGTGCTTGTGAAAGAACACCAAACCAGTCATAGTATTCCTGTCTCAAGTTTCTTATCCGTTGAAGAATATTCACAACATTCTCCATCGTTACCCGAAGCTTATCCGAAGCAGTAGCTTGTTCGCTTATAATTGTTTGAATTTTCTGCAGCTCTGCTGAAGCGAGTTCCACATCGTCTTTGTTGAGTCGCTTCTCCACATTTGAATAATCATAAGGTATCTTATCTGTAATCATCTTATTCACGAGGAGGGAAACATAGGCATTAAATACTTTATTGAGCTCAAATATAGAACAATACAGTGCCAATGGATACTTATAGCGGTCATGCCAAATAAGTTTCCCACCACCTTCAATCCCATATTTCACAATCTCTGCACAATAGCGTTCTGTTTCTTCAGCTCCTGCCGGGATTGGTGGATATGCGAATAAGTTTTTGCCTTCCAACCAATAGTAGTGCTTCCCATACGAACCATCATTCAGCAGCGAATATGGATTCATTATCTGTTCCGGATTATCTACTCGGATTGCCAATTTTGGAATCTTGCCTCTCACATAGTAGACCTTTATCTCTTCATTATCTGCCGGAACATACTGAAGCATAGTAGAAAAGCTGGAGACACCAGTAGCAGAGCTGGAGGAACGAGTGAGGATTACTGGCGTCTCCAATACCTTCAGTGCTTTCGGATTGACAATCCCAATACGATTGACTATATCTTCCATGCCAGACATAAGAACATTATCTTCTATGATAATATCCTTCGTTCCAAGAATGGAATTCACATAGTCCTGAATATCAATCCGATTCAGTATCATTATTCTTTCACCGCATATTGAATTACTGCATTTCCAGTTGCAGCAGGAGTAAGAGTGATTGCAATGCGATAGAAGGGCGCTTTGATATTTCTTACATCAAGAGATATTCCACATCCAGTTTTTTCATCGGAAATAGCTGGATTTGTTCCGGTTACCATATCCGACCAATGCGTCCCATCTACTGAAATCTGCAACTTTATCGTGTTTTCAGTTACTGTTATATTCTGGGTTGGTGAAGTAATTGCAGCGGGAAGAACAACATTCCCCTGAAAACTGGCAAGCGCAGAAGAATATATCGTCTGAGCACTCGTACCAGTAAAGTCAAGTTTTTCTTCGTAAGTTTTCCATCCAGTGTAGGTTTCTCCAGTTACATCTTGCCAAGCCATCTTTCCTCCTTATGCATTCCACTTCAACACAGCATGTGTCTCAGGAAGCGTAATTTGCATTCCAGCTTCAGTTATAATCTGATCAATACGACCGTCAATATCTGGAGCCTGAACATTGGTTTGATAGAAGGTATCACGGCTGATACCATTTCCGACAAGTGGACGATATGCAACCTGACCCAAATCGATTACCAAACAGTAGTCTTCCCACTGTTCCCTCAGTAGAGGATTGGCAACGAAATTGAAGTCGCCAAAGACACAACTTACTCGAGTAAGGTTGAAACCAAATTGAGATTTGACATTTTGAATATCCAACTGAGCGGAACCACCAGCAAGAGTATTGCCCAAGAATGTTCCATTCCCCAGTTTGTTGAACCAAGAGATTAGTTTCCGAGAAGCCAAAACCAGTTTGCTTCCACTGTTTCCATTTTCCGGAGCGAACATATCTCTTGACCAGTCTACGAAGTTATTATATCCACTATTGGAATAACTGAATGTAGCAACATTACCATACAGAGATACAAAGGGAAGGATTCCCCAAGTATATCTTTTTACAGCGGCGTTTGTTTCTGCGTCTAATGCTCCAGTAGTTGTATTTACGTTTCCCACTCCGAACAGGAAGGCATGTTCCATATCCATCTTATGCTCACGCAGTTTTTCATCCCAAATTCGCATGAATTCATTTTTCTTTCCCCGATATTCAGTAGCCATTGCAGAACCAGACATCATCGGGCAAGCAGTTTTGAATATTTGAGCATATCCTTCGGTCTGACTTAGAAAATCATACCAACTATCTGGAGCTCCGGAACCTTCTGGATATGCCGTTCCCACAATTTGTCCACGGGCATTAACTGGAAAAACTACATTTCCGGAGTTAATGGCAGCTTTACTGGTTGCAGTAAGGATAAACAATGGAGTCATAGTAACTTTGGTAAATCCACTACCAGTTGTAGCCGAAGAAACTCTTCCGTAGAATGTTCCAGTGTTAGAACCATTGGTAAC
>Ga0302250_1000980_pt1 | contig 23423 bp, 22 predicted proteins | sample AAG_RA_Asp_MG_FD_193536 | JGI IMG/M metagenome (GOLD analysis project Ga0302250, IMG submission 193536) | Enriched activated sludge microbial communities from anaerobic digester in WTTP, New Holstein, Wisconsin, United States - AAG_RA_Asp | ecosystem: Engineered > Bioreactor > Anaerobic >... | reverse complement strand
TTCCTTCTTCACTAGGAATAATTAAAGCCATTGCAAAGTACAAGATGATTCCTACTCCTCCTGTTATTGTGAATAGAATGAATATTATTCTAATAATAATAGGATCTATTTCAAAGTATTCTCCCAATCCTCCACACACTCCGAAGATAATCCTGTTTGTTTTTGAGCGATACAATTTCTTGATATTGTTTTTCATATTATTATTTTTTATTATTAAATTAATTATATCACTATATAAAAAAAGTAAAAAGCACATCAAGCACTTTTTACCTTCTATTATTAATTTTTACTATTCTTTGCCCATGGAAAAGGCATAAGCTACATACAAGGCAGACAATCCTACCAAGTCGTAGATAACTTTAGTAATCATTGTTGCACCAAAAATAGTTGCTACTAGGTCAAAGCTGAAAAATCCAACTAATCCCCAGTTCAATGCTCCAATAATCACTAACACCAAAGCGATCAATTCTATAGTGTTAAGTTTTTGCATATTATATTAAAAACTTATTTACAACGAACCGACCTTTGAAACACTACTATTTTACCTTTGACTATCTGGAGAGGCAATAAAATTGTCCACAATTTATTATTTTATTTCTTTTATTTCTGTTTTTTTATCGCTTCATCTACTATTACTTACAAATTTTAATATTAGCTATATTAAAATCTTTATACCCATTATTTTCAATTTTCAATATAAAGGGATGGGGATTAGCATTATCAGCAACTATTTCACAATAATAAATGCATTTATTAATAGCTAAAATTCTTAAATTTTGATTATTAGGACTTACGTTTGTCTGTAATATAAAACAATTATCTAAACCAATATGGCCTATATTAAAATTTTCTTCTTCGCCTGACGATAAACTATCAATCTTAAGAGAAGATAATCCCGCTTCAGATAAAAACTTTGAAAAAGGCTTTAATAAATTTATCCAGCTTTTACTTTCTCCGTCTTTTATTTTAATTCTTAAATTTTCTGCTCCACTAAATCCACGATTCTTAATTGATAAATTATACCATTTTTGATTCTCTCCACCCAAAGTCATTGTCGGCAATTCTTTAATTTTTATATCAAAAAGTGGTGGCAGAAAAATTTTAATAATCAAATTTTGCAAAATTGCCGCTATTCCGATCAAAATAGCAATTACATTACCTGTATCATCAGGGAAATAAACATAAACAAAAATTATCGGTGATAAAAATATTAAGAAAAAAATAATCAATCTAAAATATTTTTCTGTTGGCAATAAATCCATAATAATCATTTACTCAGTTTATCAGAAGCTATTCCTAATATTTCCGATAAAAAACCAAAAAATACGCCCGCAATTGCACACCTTTCAATTATTATCCAACTAAAACCATCTCCTTTTAAAAAAGAAATAAAACCAATTATAAAACCTATAATTATCCCCAATGTTAAACTACCCCAAACTGCATTTCTTCCCTTTCCCCAATAAAGTATTAATAATAAAATTGAAAAAATTAATAAAATTCCCCAAATATCCATATGTTTTATTTACCTATATTTTCTTGTTCCTTATAAAGCTTATCAAAACTATATAAAAATTCCTTGAATCTATTTCCGACATCTTGCCCTCCCCTTGTTCTTATCTTATAGTCAGTTGGGCTATATTTTTCCCTAATATGATCAAGTTGCTTTTTGCTCGACTTTTCAAATCTTTCATCTATAGCGGCTCGTATAATTCCGACCGGTCCAAAACTATCAATTCTATCCGCATCTACAACTATTTTAAATTCAATTAATTCTGTAACATCCTTAGGAAGATTTTCGTCTAAATCTGAATGGTGTTTTATAATTTTGATAATTTTTTTCTTCTTATCTTCCTCTATCTCCCGCAAGTCAGAATCTTTTTCAAAAATATCTAAAGTTAAATCAACTGACCATAATGCATGTTGTCCATTCTTGTCCTTTCTCCTACCGATATCGTGAAATGCGGCGGAAACTAAAACAATCAACCTATCAGCTTCTCCTATGTGAAATTTCAAAATTTCTTTACATAAATTAAATACTCTTTCCGTATGATCAAAACGATGTGCTGGATTTATTTTATTTTCATATTTCTTAAATTCTTTTCTTGAAACATCTAACGCGACTTGAATAATTTCTTCTTCTTTATCTTTATCCATAATTTTATAAAATTAAACACCTCAAAATAGAGGTGCTACTTATTATCTATTAATTTGTAATTTATTGACTTCATATTATTCTGTCGCTAGAGGAACCTTTCCGCAAGCGCCTTGGTATTCCTCTATTTTCTTTAATATATCATCTAATTCTGATTCAACACAATACATTTCCCTTCCATCAATTAAGGTAAGATAGACTTCTCTATCATGATTTTGGAATGCTTTTTTGACTTCGCAATTCTTCAAATAATCAACAGCAACATCCCATTCAATGATAACAGGCCCGTTATTGCTAATCAAACTCTCTTCAAAAACATCTAAATCCCTTACCAAAACAACCCCGTCTTTTTCAATTCCCTTAACAACAACCTTTTCTCCTTGAATCAATTCTGAACAAGATTCAAAGCAAACACTTTTCTCATCAAGCACAAGCTTCTTATTCACTGCTGGACTTCCTGGAATATCATATACTAAATACCATGATCCTGCTTCTAGTCCTGGATTGTCTTTAACTAAGTTCCCTGTCTTCACGAAATTATTCTCTTCTAATGAAGCTGTTTTACTAAAAAACTGATGATAAATGAAAGCACCAAATATGCCTACCACAATAGCGCTTAAGAAGAATACAATTACTGAAATTCCCTTTTCTTGTGACATTTTAAATTAATTCAATATCATTACTAATTATCTCAAACACATCCTTAAAAAGAATCCTTCCTTTGAATTTCTTGCCCTCTAAATACAATGGCATCCATAGATTGTCATCAGGCCACATCTTGTCAAAAGGAATATCATTAACATCAAACCACTCTGGCCTCATTTCTTCTGTTTCAACAGGTTCTCCTGAATACTTTAAAACATTAAAGAAGTGAACATCTAAGTATTTATTATTATCTAAGAAATCAAATTCAATTGAACCAACTTCTTCTAAAACTTCTGCAACAAGACCCGATTCTTCAAGCATTTCTCTTTTAGCTCCTTCAATCAATGTTTCGCCTTCTTGTAATTTTCCTCCAAAACCATTCCATCTTCCTTCTCCAAATCCTCTTTTCTTCATTCCCAAAAGAATCTTGTTTTCTTTTAAAGTCAAACACAATGTCAAAGGTTTTGGTTTAAGAGTATTAGCAAACTCCTTTGCTTTAAGAATATCTTCTTCATTAGGTCTTCCCTTGTTTTTACCTCCAAATAATTTCAATGGTCCCAAGTCGGCAAAACCACGACAGCTGAATGAACCAATCAATCTTCCTCCTCTTCTTAGAATAATATCTTTCAAGTCTTTGTTGAAATCATTGCCAATCATTTCCTGAGTACCGCTGGTAGCAAAAGTGAAGAACCTCTTTCCTTCCACGTTCTTTAATTTCTGAGCAACTTCAAGAATTAAAGGGTGATATTTAAATCCATAAATTCCAGAACCAAGTCCAATTACATCGTATTTCTTAACATCAAAATCTTTAAGATCATTGACCTTAACCAAATCAGCATTAAGTTCTTCTGCAATCACATTAGCTATCTTTTCAGTGTTTAAGTGATGATATGAATAATAGATAATTAATGTCTTCATGCTTAATATTTTAATACAAAATAAGATTAAATGCTAATTTTCCTGTCTTAAGGCATTAATAGGATCCATATTTGAAGCTTTCTTAGCAGGATAGACTCCAAAGAATATTCCAATAAATCCTGAGAATAATAATGAAAGAATAACTGACAAAGGAGAAACTGCAAAGCTCCAATTGATTCCAAATGAAACTGCAGCTATATATATCAAGAATGAAACTAAAATTCCTCCAATCACCCCAATCAATCCCCCTAAGAATGTTAAAACTCCTGCTTCATAAATGAATTGATAAAGAATATCTTCTCTCTTTGCCCCAACAGCTCTTCTTAATCCTATTTCAAAAGTTCTCTCAATAACTGAAACATACATAATATTAGTGATACCAACTCCTCCAACTAATAATGATACTGCTGAAATAACTACAAGCAAAGCTGTGATAGAAGTTAAAACAGTATTCATCATTCCTTTAGCATCATCCATTGTCATCACTTCAAAGTCATTCTTCTCTGGATCAGTGATATCGTGTCTTTCCATTAAAAGAGCTTGCAACTCTTCTTTAACTTGATTTATTTTGCTATCATCTCCGACTTTAACTGAAACTCCCATAACATAATCTGTGCCAAGCATTTTCTTTTGCATTACTTTGGTTGGAATATAGACCATTGAATCCATACTCATGCCAAAAGTTGCTCCTCTTTCTTCAAGTACTCCCACAACTCTAAATGACTTGCCCCTGACATAAACATTTTTGCCAACAGCATCATCTTCTCCAAATAAATCATCTTTAATCTTGCTTCCCAAAACAATAACTGGAGAAATAGATTCTTCTTCTTCAACAGTATAGAATCTTCCGTATTCAATAGGAATATTTTCAATCAAGGGAGCTTCTGCACCATAACCAAAGATCATCACGCTCTTTGCTTCTCCTTGATATTTAATAGCTTCTTGGCCTATAACATATGTAAACAAAGCTTCAACATTATCAAGCTTTCTTATCTCATCAACATCACTATTTTTAAGTGTAGTGATTATTACACCCTGAACCATATCTGCCCCACTTCCCATACCTCCTTTTTCAGGAACTCTCACCTCCACATTAACCATATCTGAACCATAGACCTCAAGTTCGCTCAAAACCATTCCTTTAAGTCCATCACCAGCAGAGATCATAACAATCAAAGAACCTATTCCAATTGCAACAGCAATAATAGTCAAAATAGTTCTGCTTTTCTGCCTCATTAAGCTATCAAAAGCTAATTTAATTTGATTAAATATCTTATTCATATCTTAATGCTTCAATTGGATCTAATAAACTAGCTCTTCTAGCTGGAGCAATTCCGAAGATAAGGCCAATACCGATTGAAACTAAACAACCTAATAATATTGAAAAAGGAGAAACGATAAAGCCCCATGATAAACCATAAGCTATAACGACTTGAGCTATCAAGAATAATAATAATGAACCAACAATTATTCCGATAATCCCACTGATAAAAGTAATTGTCATCGCTTCAATCAAAAATTGAAAAACAATGCTACTATTCTTAGCCCCTACTGCTTTTCTCAACCCTATTTCTTTTGTTCTTTCTTGAACTGTTGCAAGCATAATATTCATAATTCCAAATCCTCCCACAATCAACGATATCGCTGCGATTGCTGCTAAGAAAAATTTCAAAGCATCGGTAATCGCTGAAATACTAGTAATTGCTTGCTGAGTAGAACGAACAGTAAAATCATCTTCAGAAGGAGTATCTACATTATGTCTATCTCTAAGAACAAGCTTAATGTCTTCCATTGCACTATCAATATTTTCTATCTTATCAACTTTAGCTCTTAAGAATGATAAATGATTGATTCCTAAAAGAATATTCTGAGCCGTCTTAATAGGAACATACATATCATTGTCCTGAGTTTGCATAAGACCACCTCCTTTTTTCTTTAATACTCCAATGACTGTAAAATTAGTTTTCTTAATTTTAATCTTCTTACCTAAAGGATCTTGATCAGGAAATAAATCTTCTGCAACCTTCCACCCCAAAACAACTACTCTTGCATTTCCTATTTCTTCATCTTTAGTAAAGAATCTTCCTTTTTCTACTTCAGCATTCTCTACATCAATATAGCTAGCTGTTGTACCATAAAAACTAGCACTCACATTCTTGTCATCGATTGTGATAACATCGCTACCCTTAACGTACATTGATACAGCTTCTATATGAGGATTATTAAAATTGATTATTGCTTCCCCATCTTCATATTTCAAAGTAGTGATAACAATACCCATGGCTGATGCAGGAGGTCCATTCTCTTCTGCATAACCAGGAAGAACACCGATTAAATTAGTTCCTACAGATTTTATCTCATTCATAATCAAAGCTTGAACACTCTCTCCTACTGACAAAACAATCATCACAGCTGCAACGCCGATAATAATTCCGAGCATAGTCAAAAGAGAACGCATCTTATTGCGCACAATCATTTGCCAAGATGTTTGTACTGATTCAAAAAAATCCATAGCTTTTTATTTAGCAAGATCGTCTTCTGCTCTTTGTCTGCAAGCAACTTTGCAATCTTCAATGATCAATCCGTCTTTTATCTTAATCATTCTTTCTGCATGTTCAGCTGTACTTCTTTCATGGGTAACTAAAATAATAGTGTGCCCTTGATCATTTAATCCTTGCAATATCTTCATTACTTGAGCTCCTGATTTAGAATCAAGGTTTCCTGTTGGCTCATCAGCAAAGATTACCTCTGGATCATTAATTAATGCTCTTGCGATAGCAACTCTTTGTTTTTCTCCTCCAGATAATTTGTTAGGAGAATAATCCAACCTATGACTTAAACCAACTTTCTCTAAAAGATTCTTTGCCTTAACAGCTCTTTCGCTAACAGGAATATTTGTGTATGACAAAGGAAGCATAACGTTCTCTAAAACAGTTGATCTATTCAACAAGTTAAATGATTGAAAAATAAATCCTACTTTCTTGCTTCTCATTTCTGCTAATTGATCATCATCTAGTTTACTCACATCATCTCCTTCAAATTCATACATGCCACTAGTTGGCTTGTCCATAAAACTTAAAATGTGCATTAAAGTAGACTTTCCTGATCCAGAAGGCCCCATGATTGAAACAAATTCTCCTTTATTAATGTCAAAAGTCACTCCTTTTAAAACAGAAGTGACAACATCTTCATTAACAAAATCTTTTCTTAAGTTTTTAATAGAAATCAACATTTTATTTTACAGTCTTAATGATAACCTCTTCTCCTTCATTTAATCCTGATACGATCTCTGTTTTGCCATCATCAGCCTTAAGGCCTAATTGAATTGTTCTTTCTTCAACACTGTTATCAGCTTTCAACACTTTTACATATTTTTCATTATTAGTTCTTGTCATGATAGCTCTTGAAGGAATACTTATCACGCTGTCTTTTGTTTCTGTTTCAATTACAACATCTGCACTCATTCCTGGCTTAATAGATTCGCTACCATCTTCAATAGTAACTTTAACTTTGTAATAAACAACATTTTGTATTTCTGTTGAAGAAGGATCTATTGTTAAAACTCTTCCCTTAAGTTTAGTATCTTTGCCTAAAGCATCCAATGTGACTTCTGCAATATCATCCTTTTGAATCTTGACTACATCAGTTTCTGGAATATCAACTTCTATTTCATAGTTAGGAGATAACAATTCAACCATTGCCTCAGAAGAAGAAATCAATTCTCCTGCCTTCTTATTAACCTTAGTAATAATTCCATTAATTGGAGCATAGATTATTGCTTTATTTCTGTTAGCTTTAGCTTGATCTAAAGCTGCCTCGTAATATGCAATATCAATATCTCTTGGCTTAGCAATCAATGATTCGTAATTAGCTTTTTGTAATTCTAAAGCAGCTCTAGCTGAATCAACATTAGCTTGAGCAGTATTAATATTGTTTTCGTTCTGAGTTTTAAGAGTGGCTAAATCGTTCTTAATTACTGACATTGCTGTCTGAGCAGCACTAATATATGCCTTCTGATTATCAAGAGATGCTTTGTTTGATGAACTAACAACATCTTTGTAGGTTGTTGTCTCGCAAGCGTCTCTCATTGTAGTCAAGCTATTCAATATCTTTTGTAAACTAGAAACGATTTCATTAACAGCTAAGTCTGTATCTGCTCTATTGCTACTCAACCAAGCTCTATCAATATATATTTTTGATGAGTCTCTTGATTGTTTAATAACTTCTAAAGCTGCTCTAACATCAATGCCTTCTTTATCAATAGATGTGAAATAAGCTTTTTGAACTATTTCTGCTGCGCCGTAAGCATTATACATTTTAATATATGCATCATCCATTCCTGTTAAAGCTGCAGAATATTTAGATGACAAATTCCTTTCTGCTAAAGTTGTAATATCTGCTAATGTTTCCTCAGCTTTATCTAATGTAACCTGAGCTGAATCAACTTGCTTCTTAGAAACATTAATAGCTTCATCGGTTGCTCCAGCAATCTTCTGATCTAAAGATGCTTGAGCTTGATTAACAGCAGCATTAAGTTGTGCTAATGACAAATTAGCAATCCATTGTCCTCTAACAACTTCTTCTCCTTCTTCAACTTTCACTGTTTCAACAATTCCCATGCCATCAAAGTGCAAAGAAAGTTTATTTGAAGATTCTACTTTTCCTGTAGCGTCAACAGTCTGAATCAAGCTTCCTTTTTCTATTTTAACTGTTTCGTATTTAGTTTTTTGCGGTTGGAACATTGGAACAACAACAAAAATTAAAAAAGCTATAATAATTATTGTTATTATCCAAAATCTTTTTGATTTGAAATTAATCTTAATTTTTTTCATATTATTATTTATTATCTTTATATATCTCCATCTGACACTTAGCACAGTCAAACTTTAAAGAAAACTTTTGTCCTTTGCTATTTATCAAGAATAATGGTTCATTTAATTTTACATCTTTATTTTCTTTTAAGCAACGCCCTAAATAATGCCTCAAACAATGTTTAGTTGTCATTACTTTCTTACCTTTTACTCCTTTAGTGAGCTCAAAAGCTGGCTCTATTTTTTCAACTCCGTGACGCTTATAAAAAGACTCTGCTAATTTATTTGAAACATTCCATTCATATGAAATATTCTTTTCAATAAATGGCTCTTTGTTTTTCTCTAAGGTCATCCTCTCTCTATTATACTTACTATCCCTTTTCTCTTTAATCTCTTCTACTACCTTTCTTCTTAGATCATTAATTACTGAGACTGGCATAAAGATTGGCTCTTTCCATTCTACGTTAACTTTCTTGGCATAGAATATCGTCCCCCCTAATTTACTCAAATGATTTTTAATATTTTCTTCAGCTGTTTCTTTTTTCTCTGCTTTCTGATTTTCTTGTTTCAAATTAATATTAACAACATTATGCTCATTGTCTTCAACCGTTAAAGAAACCCCATTCTCTGTTTCTTTAAATAAAATATTCAATGGAATTAATCTTTCGCAAGGATTATTTTCAAGCTCCTTCAAAAATTTAACATCTACGTTCCTATAAACAGGAACTCCTTCTCTTAATCCTCTTGCATCATTTAAAAATATCTTGTCTCCTTCTTTTTCATTAATATTACTTCCCTGCAAGGCTCCCTGTTTATCAAAGAAACAGATACCATCTCCATTGCTAATCTCTACCTCTCTATCTAGAACAAAATACTTTCTTGAAGCAGTCTTCACCCTTCCCAAGAACTTACCAATTGATTTAGGAGATGATGATAAAATGTTGTCTTGTCTTCCTTTCAAGAAATAATTTGTATATGAACGATTGAATGTCTTTTCTAGGTCTGGCTCAAAATGACAGAAAACATCACCCGATGAAGATTTTTCTAATTTCTTCTTCTTAATTATTTTATCTAATTCTTTTCTATAAAAAGAAACAACGTTATAAACATAATCTTCGTCTTTCAATCTTCCTTCGATCTTAAATGATGTTATTCCTGCATCAATTAATTCTTCTAAGTTCTGAGACAGATTAAAATCTTTCAAGCATAGTAATGGCTTATTCTTAGCAAGAATTTTTCCCTTGCTGTCAACTAAATCATAATTCAAACGACAAGCCTGAACACATTCTCCTCTATTAGCACTCCTTTGATTAGTTGTCTGACTCATATAGCATCTACCGCTAAAACTAACGCATAATGCTCCATGGACAAATGTTTCTAGCTCTAAACTAGTATTTTCCCTTATTTCTTTAATTTCTTTTAAGGAAAGTTCTCTTGCTAAAATCACTCTCTTGATTCCAATGTCTTCCAAAAACTTTATTCTCTCTAAAGAATAATTATCACATTGAGTACTAGCAATTAATGAAATAGGAGGAAGATCCATTTCTAATATTCCCATATCTTGGAAAATAATCCCATCAACCTTTATCTTGTCTAATTCCCAAATTAAATCCCTGACTTCTTTTAATTCATTGTCATATAAAATAGTATTGATTGTGACGTATATTTTAACTCTAAAGTCATGAGCATATTCAACTAGCCTCTTAATATCTTCTAAAGAATTCCCTACATTAGCTCTTGCTCCAAACTTAGGAGCACCGATATATACAGCATCAGCCCCAGCGTTAACTGCGGCTATTCCTACTTTTAAATTCTTAGCAGGAGCCAAAAGCTCCAATTTTGTATTCATGTTTCTAGCTTAACAGATAAATGCAAAAAAAGAAGCCCTATTAAAGGAAGGACTAACCTATAACTCCGTTCTTGCTTGCTGGCAAGCAACAAACAAACCCGTAAGGAGAACTAAAACATCTGCTATCGATGGCCTGTCGTTTGATGAAAATTCTACACCTTTCCCATCATTCTCATCCATGAAATTAATAGGACATAATCCTGCGTTCAAAGAATTGAAAACCAGGAATCCATTTTTCTCGACATAGGCCTGAAACATGTTTCCCCTTTCTCTATTCCAGATATGGCTATCTATCTGGTTCATTGCACTTTGAATATTTATAATGCTTTTTCTTGAGATACGATTTCTCAAGTATTCGCAGAACAAAGGTGACATGTCTCCACCAACAGAATTATATCTCTCGTTAACGAAAACAGCAAAAGAAATTAACTGCTGACGATAAGATGACTTAACAGAATTGTAATTATAGCTAAATCTTGCCATCTCTGTAAAAAGAGAAATGCTTAGAACTGTTTTTCTTATGTTGTCCCAATCTTGTTTGATTTTTCTTCCTGTTCCTCTGCAAATCAAACATTTCTGCTCTGTTAGATTGGGATCCATCCCTGTTCCGTGACAACGATCACATTTTTCATTTGTAATCGAAGAAAGAGAAGGTATTGGAATAAAAAATTCAACAAAACTATTTCTTTTCCCCTTATTAATAAAAGAATTCTCAAATCCAAAATTTCCATTAAGGTCAAGAGAGTAATCGAAACCATGTTCTTCTTTGATTATCTCTGCCTTAGACTCAACATATTCTGTCTTGGTTTTTAACATTTCCAAGAAATCTTGATGAGCCTTGATCTCTAGTCCTGGTTGCGAACAAGGATTAAAGCCCAGATCGTAATAGCATGGAACATTCTTTAATGATAAGCCTAGCATGTTTTTTGCCACCTAATTGTGATGTACTTTTTACCACTCAGTGGTAATTTGACTACAATATTGCACAAAACTAAAACCAAGTAAGGGTTATTAATTAACAAGACTTTTTCTTTTTAATTGCCTTTGATATTCTATCGCAAACCTATGAGCCTCATTCCTCACTCTGATTAAAAGATTCTCATCAATATTTTTTCCTTTATCAAAAAAGAATTCATTCTTTTTCCTTTCTTTTCCTTTAGCAATTCCTACTACAGTTGCCTCTAAGCTATTTTCTTTTAAAATCTTTTTAATTAAATTGAATTGAGGCTTTCCCCCATCAACTAAAATAATATCTGGCCATCTCCATTCATTATGTTTAATTCTTCTTTCTAATACTTCCCTCAAACAATCAACATCGCTCTGTCCTAACACTCCTTTAATCTTAAACTTCTTGTACTCGCTCTTAATAGGTCCTTTGCTGTCAAAAACAACCATACTCCCAACCTTAGCTTCTGTTCCTAAATTAGAAATATCATATCCTTCGATCCTAATATCTTTCTTTTCATCAAATGATTTATTAACAAAACTCTTGTCTAATAAAGAAAAATCTCTAATCTTTTTCAAAGAAAATATTTGATCTCTTAATCTTTTTGCTTCTTCATAGCCTTCTTTTTTAGAAACTTCTTTCATTTTCTTTTCTAAAGAAGACAGCAATCTCTTTTTCTTTCCTTTCAAAAACATCACTAATGGCTTTATTGCTTTTTCTTTGTAATCTTTGCTATTGATTTCATTGGTGCATACTCCTAAGCAATGACCTAATTGATAATCAAAGCATGGCCTCTTAGCATTAGGATTACATTTAGAAACATGAAATAAGGAATGCAATATCTTTAATAGCTCTGTTGTCCTTAATTGAGCATATGGTCCAAAGACATATGCGTATTTCTTTTCTTCTAAATTCCTTTCCCTGACTGCAAACAATTTAGGAAAATCTTCTTTAGTAATCACTAAATAATTCCAGCTTTTATCGTCCTTTTCCTTAACATTGTATTTAGGCTTAAACTTCTTAATGTAATTAGCTTCTAATATCACTGCTTCTAACACTGAATCTGTTTCTTCCCATTTAATATTCTTAACCTGATTCATCATCATTTCAATTGGTCTCAATGTTTTTGGCTTTAAATAACTCCTCACTCTATTTTTTAAAGATGTTGCTTTACCAATATACAAAAGCTCCCCTAATTTGTCATAGAATAAATAAACTCCTGGATTAACTGGCATCTTTTTAATTTTGTCTTCTAGGCTAGCCATTTTTCAAAACTCTTCTTAAATATTTACCTGTCCAAGTATTCATCTTAGATAATTCTTCTGGAGTTCCTTCTGCTATAACTCTTCCTCCTTTCTCTCCTCCTTCTGGCCCAAGATCAATAATCCAGTCAACACATTTGATAAAATCAAGATTGTGCTCAATCACCATAACTGTATTTCCTTTGGAAACTAATTTCTGCAAAAGTATTATCAGTTTCTTAATGTCATCATAGTGCAATCCTGTTGTTGGCTCATCTAATAAATAGATTGTTTTTCCAGTTGCATACTTTGATAATTCTTTACTCAATTTTATTCTTTGAGATTCTCCGCCTGATAAAGTAGTAGCTGGCTGTCCTAAAGTTAAATAACCCAAACCAACTTCATTCAATACTTTTAACTTATCGTGTATACTTGGAATATCCCTAAAGAACTCGACTGCTTCCTCAATTGTCATATCAAGAACCTCTGAAATATCTTTCTCCTTATAATGAACTCCTAAAGTTTCTTTATTGAATCTCTTCCCCTTGCAAACATCACAAACAACTTCAACATTTGGCAAGAAATGCATTTCTATTTCAATATTTCCTTTTCCTTCACAATTTTCACATCTTCCTCCTGCTCTATTAAAACTGAATCTTCCTGATTTGAATCCTTTCATTTTTGCTTCAGGAGTCATAGCAAACAATTCTCTAATTTCATCAAAAACTTTAGTATATGTTGCTGGATTAGAACGAGAAGATCTTCCGATTAAAGATTGATCAATTCTAATAACCTTATTCAAATACTCATGTCCTTTAGCATCTTTTAATTTAATATTTCTATTAACTCTATTAAACTTTCCTGTAAGGTGTTTATACACCACATTATTCATTAAAGTTGATTTACCTGAACCAGAAACACCAGTCAAACAAACTAACCTTCCTAAAGGAATATTAACATCAATATCTTTTAAATTATTTTCTCCTGCTCCTTTAAATTTAAGCATTGGCATACTATTAGATACACCCCTTCTTGATTCAGGAATTTCTATCTTCTCTTCTCTTCTCAAATATTTTCCAGTTAAAGATTTTGCTGCACTCCCGTATTGCTTAATTGAAGTTATTTCTTTTTCTTTGGTTAATAAAGAATTTAATGGACCAGAATAAATTATTTCTCCTCCATGCTTTCCAGCAGCAGGCCCAAAATCAACAAGCCAATCACTAGCAAGAATTGTATCTTCATCATGTTCAACAACAATAATACTGTTTCCAATATCGCATAAATTCCTTAATGTTTTAACTAACATCTCGTTATCTCTTTGATGCAAACCAATTGTTGGCTCGTCTAATACATATAAAGCTCCAACTAATTTAGTTCCAACTTGAGAAGCTAATCTAATTCTTTGAGACTCTCCTCCTGATAATGTTCCTGACATTCTATTTAAACTAATATAATGCAAACCAACATCCATCATAAATTGCAACCTATTTTTTATCTCTTTTAAAATAATTTCTGCAATTTCTAATTCTTTTTCGGTTAATTCTTTGTCTATTACACTAAAGAATTCCAAAGCTTGCTCAACGGTTAAATTAGTTGCATCCCAAATATTCTTTTCAGCAATCTTCACGCTTAAAGCATTATCATTCAATCTCTTTCCATTACAAACAGGGCAAGGATTAACACCAAACAAACTATCTGTTCCTAAACCATGACACTCAGGACATGATCCATATGGACTATTAAAACTAAATAATCTTGGTTCAATCTCAGGAAAACTAAATCCGCATTTAGGACAAGAATACTGCGTACTAAAAACTCTTTCTTCTTCTGTTGGAAAAATAACTGTACACAAACCATTAGACATATCTACTGCTGTTTCAATTGCTTCATTCAATCTAAAATCTAATTCATCGTTAATCTCTGCAAAATACATCTTGTCTATTACAACCTCAATCGTATGCTGTTTTCCTTTTTCTAAAGGAATCTTTTCTCTCAAGCTTTTAAACTTCCCATCAATCCTAACTTCAGCAAAACCAGATTCATATATGTCTTGTAACAATTGGAAATATTCTCCCTTTCTTCCTCTGATTACTGGAGACAAAATATATAGATTCCCTTCCTTCTTGTCTTTCTTTAAAATCTCTTCTGTTTTCTTAAATATCTCATCAGGAGACATTCTATCAATCTTTATCTTGCAATGAGGACAATATGGCTTTCCTATTCTTGCAAACAAAACTCTTAAATAATCATATATTTCTGTGATTGTTGCCACAGTTGATCTTGGATTAGCGCTATGAGCTTTTTGACTAATTGATATTGCTGGAGATAATCCTTCTATTTCATCAACATCAGGTTTTTGCATTCCTCCCAAGAACTGCCTAGCATATGATGACAATGATTCAATATATCTTCTTTGTCCTTCAGCAAAGATTGTATCAAAAGCAAGACTAGATTTTCCTGATCCAGATAAACCTGTAAACACTACCATTTTATTACGAGGAAGCTCTAATGATACATTTTTTAAATTATGCTCCCTTGCTCCTTTAATAATAATTTTATCTTGCATGTTATTTCTTCTTAGCCTCTTTCTCTAATATTGATATCTCGTCTCTTAGTATTGCTGCTAATTCAAATTCTAATTTCTCTGCAGCATCTTTCATTTGTTGTTTCTTGTCTTTTATTATTTCTTTAATTGGTCTTGCATCACCCATAATATCCATCTCTAAAATCTTCTCACTGTACTTTCTTGCTTTTAATTTCTTGGTATCTAATCCAAATTCTTCTAAAATATTCTTGATATTCTTTTCAATAGTCTTAGGAGTTATTCCATTTTCTCTATTGTATTCAATTTGAATATTCCTTCTTCTATCAGTTTCCCTGATTGCATTATCAATTGACTTAGTAATGTTGTCGGCATACAAAACAACACGCCCATTAACATTTCTAGCTGCTCTTCCGATTGTCTGAATCAAACTTGTTTCATTCCTTAAAAATCCTTCCTTATCAGCATCAAGTATTGCAACCAATGATACCTCTGGAATGTCCAATCCTTCTCTTAATAGGTTAACCCCCACAATCACATCGATTAAACCTTTTCTTAATTCTGTAATTGTTTCTATTCTCTCAAGAGTCTTAACATCACTATGCAAATACTTAACTTTAACACCTTTTTTCTCTAAATAATCTGTTAAATCTTCTGCCATTCTTTTGGTTAGGGTTGTAACCAAAGTCCTCTCTTTTTTAGAAACTTGCTCTTCTATTCTTTTGACTAGATCATCTACTTGGGAATACCCTTCTTTTGCTGTTATTGGTCTTATAATCACTTCTGGGTCAACCAATCCTGTTGGCCTAACTATTTGCTCAACTATCTGCTCACTATCTCTTAATTCAGCTTCTCCTGGGGTAGCTGAAACATATATAGTATTTTTGGACAATTCTTCAAATTCAGAATGCTGTAATGGCCTGTTATCATATGCGCTAGGAAGCCTGAAACCATAATCAACTAAAGATCTCTTTCTTGATTTGTCTCCATTATACATTCCATAGACTTGAGGAATTGTAACGTGAGACTCATCAATCACAACCAAGAAATCATCACAAGCTGTTTTAAAATAATCCATTAAAGTGAAAGGAGGCTCTCCTGCCTTTCTATTATCAAAATGCCTTGAATAATTTTCTATTCCTTGGCAATATCCAATATTCTCAATCATTTCCAAATCATAGTTGGTTCTTCTCTTCAATCTTTCGTGCTCCAAAATCTTTCCTTCTTTTTCAAAGTATTGCAACCTTTCTTCTAATTCTTTTCTAATTTCTTTAATCGCACCATTTCTTGTTTCTTCATTTAAAATGTAGTGTTTGGCTGGAAACAAATATACTTCTTCAACTTCTCCTAAAATATTCTTCCTAATGAAATCTACTTTTTCAATTGACTCAATCTTATCTGAAATATTAAAACGATATATAATCTTCTCATTAACTGGCATCACTTCAAAAACCTGACCCCTCAATCTAAAAGTTCCTAATTTCAAATCATCGGTTGTTCTTTCAAATTGCATTCCAATTAACCTTCTTGAAAGTTCTTGTCTATTAATCTTATCTCCCTTCTTTAAGGTAAACAAAACTTTCTTATACTCGTCAGGAGAGCCTAATCCATAGATACAAGAAACTGAAGCAACAATTATTACATCTTTCCTAGTTAATAATGCTTGAGTGCAAGCATGTCTTAATCTGTCAATCTCTTCATTAATCTGAGCTTCTTTCTCAATATATGTATCAGTATGAGCTAAATATGTCTCTGGCTGGTAATAATCATAATAACTAACAAAGTATTCAACTTTATTATCAGGAAAGAATTCTCTGAACTCATTACATAATTGAGCAGCTAAGGTTTTGTTATGCGAAATCACCAGTGTTGGTTTACCCACTTTCTCTATAACGTTTGCTATTGTAAAAGTCTTTCCAGAGCCAGTAACACCTAAGAGGGTTTGCTTTTTCATTCCTCTTTTAAGCCCTTCGACAAGCTTTTTAATTGCTTGGGGCTGATCTCCGGTAGGCTTCAATTTTGTTTTCAATTCAAAAAGCATATAATTTATACTGATTGAAACTAAATTGTACCATTTTTACATCCTAAATACAATATACCCTCTTCACAAAATAGAAGCATTAAGATAACATATAAATATGTTAAATATGAACAAAACAAAACAATTAATCTTATCGATAACTACTCTAGTTGGAGTATTTTTTGCTCAAGCTGCCTTAGCTATTTGCCCTGTCTGTACAGTTGCAACAACAGCAGGAGTTGGCCTTGCAAGATGGTTAAAGATTGATGACTCTGTAACTGGTATTTGGATTGGAGCTCTAACTATCACTATGGTTGCCTGGACAATAGAATGGCTAAAGAAAAAAGAAATAGATTTCACTGGAATGGGAACTATTATTTTTGCAATATTTTATTTCTTAGTAATTTGGCCATTAAGATCATTTGAGATTATTGGAAATCAATACAACACCCTATGGGGATTTGATAAGCTAATATTGGGAATAACTGTTGGTACAATATTTTTTTATTTATCAGAAGAGCTACACAGAAGACTAATGAAAAAGAACGATAACAAGCCATACTTCCCATACCAAAGAGTAATTTTGCCGGTAGGGATATTGCTCACTCTAACTGTAGTATTTTACTTCTTCACAAAATAAACAAACCGGAGACTATTCGTCTCCGTGTGTTATTTCTGTACCATCAACTTTTTTATACAATATCTTTTTGAGCCCAGCCCACCAATCGGTGAATCTTGTTTTTGTCATTTCTTCAAATACTTCTTTAGCTGATTGAGTCTCTAATCCCTTGCCAACATTATTAATCCAATCATATGCTAATTCATCTCCCAAATCGTAAAACTCTTTTGCTGTAAATGCTGTTTCTAAATGATCGGCATCTTTTGCTATTATACCCTCCTTGGTATTTCTTTCTTCTGTTTCATTAAAATACTTTTTAATCTCTTCTCTCATTTTTTCTGGAACTCTTCCTGCTTGTTCATAAAAAGCATTCTTTTCAGCTTCTTTACTATCAATGTACCTTGAAGCAACTCTATGCAAATCTCCTATTCTTGTTTCTCCATTATCGTGAAATACTAAAATAGAAGCCACTCTTTCTGGACTTAAATTAGTTCCATTTTTTTCATTCTCTAAAACAGTTAGAATATACCCAATTTGTGCAGCTCTTAGGGCATGCTCAGCAACAGAGTCAGGGGTTGAACCTATGAGTTTAAATCCGTTATGTAATTCTTTTTTTAATATTCCTATCTCAAAAATATAATTAACAATATTTTTCATAATTTTTAATTTTAATAGATCCTTTTCTTATTATTTCTATTTTACCATTAACAAAAGAAATTATTGTTGATGGCTCTGATTCCAAGGTACCACTATCAATATAAAAATCAACATCTTCCTTAAAATACTTCTGAGCCTCTTTAATGTTTCTTGCTGGCTTTCTTCCTTCTAAATTTGCACTAGGAGCAATTAATGGCCCAGTTATTTTTAATAAAGAAATTAAGTCTTTGTCTTTGGGCATTCTGAAAGCTAATGTTTTGGTTCCTCTATGTAGATATTCAAACTTCTTATTTAAACAATTAAAAATAATACTTATCTTGTTTGGCCACAAAGATTGAAGAATCTTCTTTTCTTTATCAATTTTAATGCTAAATAGTTTTAAATCATTTAATGACCCGATAAGTATAATCACTGGCTTTAATGGATTTCTTTTTCTTATCTTATATACCCTCTCCACGCTCTTCTTATTTAAAGCAGAACAAACTATTCCATATATAGTATCAGTAGGAATAACTCCAACAGCCCCTTGCTTTATCAAAGATTCAATGTCTTTTATTAAAGGTTTACTAAATTTAATCATAGATAAGAAAATCTTATCAGATTAATTAAAATAAAAAAAGAGGAGTCAGAAGGTAAAGTGCAATATGTGTGTGCACATTACCATTCTTTCTTGACTTTAATGGCAATCGTTTTGCCATTTCTTTTTATACTCACCTCGATTTTTTTCTTTTTACCCGCGGCTTCGTATAAAAACTTACAAACCTCGAAATCGTCCCTATCGTTACAAAGTAGCGTAGGAACAGATTCTGGCACAAAGTACAAGCCAATCGCTCGCACAAAGCCATTACCTTCTTCCTTTACTACTCCAACGATCATAAGATACCACGCAAGATTAATAATATATTACATTTATCTTAAAAGTCAAATTAAATAAAAAAGGCTTTGCTAGATTATTTAGCAAAGACCTGCTTTTTTTGCTTTGGCTTTAAGGGCATTATCAATATTTATCGTTATTACTCCAGAAGCTCTTCCTGGTTCCCTTATGTATCTTGACCATTCCCAATCAGTTAGAATACTCAATCTTAAAACTTTTAATCTGAACATTTCTCTTGAATATTCATTAAAAATGATCATTAAAGGTTTAAAGACAAATGTTATGCTGGTTGCTTCAAGGATAGTTTGATCTTTTAACGACAAAATGAATTTTTTGTCGAATTCAGAAAACTGTACTCTATAATTGGTTCCGTCAATTCTTGTAACAGTGAAATCAAGGAACCTAGGATCCGTGGGACCAATCCTTTCGTCTCTCATCATTTTTCACTTTTCAATTCTCCTAAATATAATATAAATTGAATAAAAGAAAAAATCAAGAACAGATCTTGATTCTTTAATTATTGAGTTTCTTACTTAAAAGAGTCTTCCAAAATATCTCCTATTTTTTTTCCTCTCTTTTTTACAATCCTTTTTGTTCTTTTAAATAAATATATTGTCTTACGATTAAGAATATAAGGGAGGAAGTGCAACAAACAATGCAACAAGAACATGTCTATCGCAATAAAAATAATTATTGGCAATGTTTTGTAAATTCCAGCAACAAATATTCCTATAAAAAAGAATAAATGAAATAAAGATAATATTAAAAATGATAATAAATCAAAATGATATAAATAAGTACGAGATTGTTTTGATATCGTTCTAATAATAATGTCTAGCATCAAAGTCAAAATCATTACTAATATTATCACCTTCCACATTTGTACCTGAGGATTATACAACAACATTATATCAGGGACATAATTAAATTTAAGCAAAGCTGTCCAATTATTTATCTGATATGGCAAAATCACAACTAAACTAAATATCGTTAACTCTAAAAGAAGCAACCCATAACAAATAATTGGATTTAATAATATTAATATTTTTGTACCAATTCTTTCCCAATTCAAAGTTCTTATAATTCTCATCATAAAAGAAAACGTGAAAACAACAAATACCCAGCCAATCAGATTTTCAAAAGGAACTCCATACCATTCTTGATCTAACGGAATTGACCAATTCCAGAATCCTAATCTTATCGCTACTATATCCATTGATAAATCAAGAACTAAAGCTGTTAAAGCATCCATGACTGGGCGAATCTTCCATGGAATATTATATTGATCACTTAAAAGCATTGCTGAATAAACAATGACGGCCCATCCAAAACCTATCACCATAGGAACATTAAATATCTGGAAAAAGAAATTAGGACTATATGAATAAGTATGAGCAAGATAAGTATTACCAATTTCAAGCATCATTCCAAAAGCCAGACAACTAAATAGCTCTACAATACGAACTTTATTTTTATGCATTATTTCTCTTGCAAGTATTACTGCAAAAGCAAGAAATCCTAATAATTCAAAAATAAAGAAAAGATGATTGCCTAAAATAAAATTATACATCGTCATAATATTATTTTTAAGAAATTAATGGTATTTCTATTGTAACTTGTGTTCCAACTCCTTCCATTGAATCAACAGATATCGTACCTTTCATTAATTCAATGATTTGTTTTGTGATCCATAAACCAAGACCGGTTCCAGTAATAGATTCTGTTTTCTGACTTTTAATTCTATAAAACTTCTGGAAAAGCTTTTCCCTATCTTTAGCTGACATTCCAATACCAGTATCTTTAATAACAATAACTAAGTTTTTATCTTTATTGTTTTTGACTTTAACATCAACACTTCCAGAGGGAGTATATTTAATTGAATTACCTATAATATTGATTAAAACTTGCTTAAATCTATCCTTATCAATATTAACCATTGATTTAGAATTAGGCTCCAACACAGCTGACAGTGCCAAACCTTTTTGATCCGATTGGATCTTCATTTCTTTAACCGTTTCTTCAATCAAAGGCCATGCATCCATTTCTTTAGTCTCTACTTTTAATCTTCCTTGTTCAATACGAGATACGTTTAACATATCTTCAATCAAAGAAGCTAAACGATCTGATGAAGTGTTAACTATGCCCAAGTTCTCTTTTGCTTCAGAACTTAATCCAGAATTAGTATCTTCTAAAACCATTTCTACATATCCTTTAATTACAGTGATAGGAGTTCTTAATTCATGTGAAGCCATGGAGATAAACTCATCTTTCATTTGATCAACTTCTTTAATCTTATTATACAAAATTGAATATTCAAATAATCTAGCATTAGCAAATAAAAGCAAGACAATTAAAATAACTGTAGCAACTAATATCCAAAAAGATTTTACCAAAGCTAAAGAAAGACTTGTGTCAACAACATCAGCTGATAAATACATTGAAAGCAAAGCCATTTTCTGCCCATCTAGATTTTTCAAAGGATAAATTACTAACCAATAATTATTAAACTTGCCTTGTTCTGTGGTAGGAATGGATACTTTTTGCGCGCTCGGCCAATTCTTATTCCATGCCACAAGATATACCATAGCATTATCGGTTCTTCCTATTTGTTCTTTGTTTGTGCTTGAAACGAGCTTAAATGTATCATTTTCATAATAGAAAACATCCAAACTTTTTACATCGTCATTATACAAAGACCATTTGTCAATAAAATCCTGCATCTTTTCTGGAGAATCAAGGCTCTCCGAAAGACCGGCATTTATACCATCAGCTATTCCGGTTGCTTTATTTTGCAAAGCATAGTTTACCGTTCCCTTAAGAGAATCTGAAAACATCCATGCATTTAAAATAACTAATCCAGGAATAATAATCATCAAAGAAAGAGAATAGAAAATCTGCCTGTTATCTAATAAGAATTTTTTAATTGAGCTTGTCTTTTCCATGACTTATTAATTTGTTTTTCCTCTGATAATTAAAACTCCGACTATTAAAATTAATATTAGCCCTAGTCCTCCAAACATATAAGAAATCATCATCTCTGTCTGCTTATTTTTGACAGATGTAGCATCTTCCAAATTCATATATTCTTCCATGCTTACAGCTTGAGCTTCTTGTACAAAGAATAATGTAGGAACACTTTGAGCAACTATTCTTCCTTCATCATCGTTAATAGCAACATATACCTCATGTTTTCCATCAACTAAAGTTTTATCTAAATCATATACCCAATTACCGTTTTCGTCTGTTCTTACAGTAACAACAATCGGCATAGCACTATAAATATACAATGTAACAACCGTATTAGGCTGAGCCTTTCCTTGAAGCCTCATTGAAGATTTATTTACTTCTCCCTCTATTGTCTTCGGTGTTTCAACTGTAGCAACGCTTAATAATGTACTTTTTTCAATTTCATTAAATTTAGGTTGCTCTAAAGGTTTATTATCAACTAAAGCCCTATCTACTCCAGACAATACAACTTCTATCTTTTTAACTTCTGCAGATAACGGATCTTTATTATTGTTAATTTCTGTCTTATCATCAACACCATCCCCATCTGTATCTCTTTTGAATGGGTCTGTCCCTAAACGTTTTTCTACATCATTTGGCAAACCATCGCCATCATCGTCAAAAGAAATAGCTGCCGGAGAAGCAATTTGCTGTTGAGATGTTTTAATCTCAACCATTGGAATCAAGGTAGCTGTAATCACTGCTGGCTGAGCCTGTTGACTCTCCTGAATAATTTGCTTTGATGCTAAAGGAATATTTTCTATTTTTACTTCAACCTTAGCCTGTTTATCATCTTTTACAGTATCAATAGTAATTGTTCTTCTTTCTGTATTAATTTCAACTGTTTGTCCTGCTGCATCAGATATAGCTTGCTTAACATCTTCTGTAACATATTCTTTTAAGTCAGATAAAATAACATCGTCTATCAATTTATTACATTGATCGTCTCTTAGCCCACTACATCTCAATGGTTTCCCATATGTTCTTAAAAGATATTGATGGCATCCGTCTTTAGTATTAATGTTTTTTGAAAGACATTCTGAAACTATTTTTGATTGTTGTAAATATAATTCGCATTTGCTAGCAGTATTCCATCCGGCTTTTATACATTCTTCTGGTAATTCTTTTTTTACTTCTTCT
>Ga0302250_1000979_pt1 | contig 23452 bp, 28 predicted proteins | sample AAG_RA_Asp_MG_FD_193536 | JGI IMG/M metagenome (GOLD analysis project Ga0302250, IMG submission 193536) | Enriched activated sludge microbial communities from anaerobic digester in WTTP, New Holstein, Wisconsin, United States - AAG_RA_Asp | ecosystem: Engineered > Bioreactor > Anaerobic >... | reverse complement strand
CACTATCCTTCTCATGCTCGATGAGCAACTCGAAATACTGCTCAGCGAACCTCTCCAAATCCTCTTGGCTGTGATCGTGCCTTGTTGCGAGGTCAATCGTGATATTGCGTGTGATGTTCTTGGCGATGAAATCAAAATCCTCTTTGAGCTTTCCATACTCCACAACCATGAAGTTCACGCTGTGATTCGGATTTTCTCTAACCAGTTTCAGCATCCAGTCTTCCGCCTGCGCCTTAGCTTGGGGCCCGCCGTATTTCTCATAGCAATTGCCAAACGACCACGTGATCCCAATATTGCGGTGCTTTGAGAAAAACTCATACATGCGCTCGTTAATCAAAGCGCCGTTAGTATTCATATGAAAGAGCATCTGCGGATACTTCTCCATCACATACTGGATAACCTCGAAATTAACCGTTGGCTCACCACCCCAAAAATAAATTGTAAACTTCGGTGCCAGCTTAAGCCTTGAGAAACAAAAATCAAGAATGTCATCCGCCGTCCGCTTAGACATTTTCACAGGCCCGAGTGTCGACATCTTGTTGCGCTCAAACAACCCCATGCGATAACAAAACGAGCAATTGGCGTTGCAGGCGTGCGTCAAATACAGATACACTGACTTATAAACCGGAACTTTCATGCTCGCCCCTTATGATAAAGAACATCAACTCCGGTCTCGATCGCCTTCTTTGCGATATATTCATAGGTAGCTGTCTCAATCCGGTTCGCCCAGCAGTGATTCGGCGCTGGCTTTAACGGATTGCCGGTAACGGTGTAATTCTCCGCCAAACACATTGCTCTCGGGCAACACCTGATATCACCATCAAAACAAACCTTGCAATCCCGGCAGTGCTCGTAAATCTCATCAATCCAATCGCCCATCTTCTTGAAAAAGAACGCCGTATCATTGAACCCACTCCGAACATCACCAATCTTGAACTCCGGATAATTGGCGAAAAAGTCGCAAGGATAAATCTCACCTTTGTTGTTAACCGCCAGATACAAATACCCACACCCGCAGAAAGTCGGCGGCACATCCTTGAGTGGCATGCCTTTCATCTTGCGGTAAATGTTATTCTTTAACGCTATATCCCACTGACTTCTGCCAAACTTTGGCTTGCCGGTGAAATAAACGTAATCCGCTATGCGCCTGAATAAATCTTTGAACCGCTCATTCTTGTTCTTAACCATGTCCCAATGCCGGGCTGAAGATACCCGCACGATTGGCACACCGTATTCATACAACCGGACGATCTCCTCATAAATCCCCGGACGATCAGGATCATCTACCACATAATGCACGTCCCCGCCGTTGGCTCTAACCAAATCAAGCACTGCTGTGGCTTTATCCAAATAATCATCACCCAAGACACTGCGTAACGACGATACGCTAACGCTTAAATTCAAATGATACTTGTGCCGCAAAACCCATTCCCTGACACCCTGATTCTCCAAAAGCACAAGACCATTCGTGGTGACAACGTAACGATACATGCAATAGGTATCGCAAAGATATTTGAGCATCGGGAAATTCAAGAACGGTTCACCGCCAAAGATGCTGAACTTAATCTTGCGCTCATCAAACGTCCGTGAAGCCCAGTCCATTGTTGCGTCAATAACGTCCTGCGTGATATTTGAGTCCTTCTTCCTGAACTCTTTGGGCTGATAACAATAGGCGCACCGTAGATTGCAGTCCTGCGTCATAAGAAAATACACCGTGGTGTATTCCTGCTTGCCATCCGTGATCGAACCGATATCAAACATCCCATCGTCCTTATACCGCTTGATAACGTCCCTGCACTGAGATGGCAGATCGCCGATCGCCTTGCTGTTCTTAATCTCAAATACCGACATCGATCCTCCAAACTAATTTGCTGAGTCCTGTCTCAATCTCAACAATATCCAATCCGAGTTTTTCCTGAAACACTTGCCGGTGCTCATCGGTTAGAGCGATAACGTGTGAAGCGTAAAGGTTATCCCTATGCGCACCGGCGATGAACAAGACGAAGTTTGAGATATTGCCATTCTCGCCCTCAACACCCAGCTCTTGATAAACCTCACGCAAAATATCCACGAAAGCCTGAACGCTCATAAAGTGTTTATGCGTGAAGCACTGAACGCTTAAATCGTTGAGGTTATTTTTGCTCCAATGGATAAGCTCATCCACGGCGTTCTCACTTTCCAAAAGAGCCGCCTTGAATGACGCTTTGTCCGCTTTTTCCTGATCTTGAAACATACCAATCACCATGAATAAGGGTTACATTTGCAATTCCACGCCGTGTGATTATGCCCACCAGCGTACTCGCACGATCCCCAGTTTGACCCCGGCGGCGTATACACGCACCAATCCCAAGGAACGTATCCATCCCACGCCACAGGTGGGTTCGCTGATTTGTAAGGATGCTCTGCGCTTGACGGCAAATTAATGCTGGCGCAGTTCCAGTAATGATTTATCGAATACTGGCATTCCGAATATTTATGATCGTCGCAAGCGACGCCCGCATGCGAACACGTCGTGTAGTGATACCCACAGTCGGCGCAATACTGACACTGTTCTGTCTCACAAATACAGCCAGTCATTAAAGCCTGAACCTTCTGCATCATCTGCCGAAAATGAATACCTCTGACCTCAGTAGAAAGAGCCGTGATTGTTGGATCCGTGAAATCCATACACCCTGAACTATCCTGAGGACAATAACCCGACTCACCTCTGCCTAATTTACATGCCACAAGCTCTGTCCGTAATTCGTCAACGTGAACTTTGCGGATTTCAGTAACCAAAGCCGTGATAGTCGGGTCCGTAAACGACGCTTGCGTTAATCCCCGCCTCACAAACTCTGCGTTTAAAAACGACCTCAACTCATCAGCGTGCGCCTTACGGATTTTTGTCGATAAATCCGTAAGCGCCGGATCCGTCCAAGCCGGTGTGTTCGATGAGCATTGTTTTGGTGGCATCTTATGCGCCATACATCTCCTTACGTGGCGTAAACCGCCGTCCGATCAAAAAAACCTTTTGTGCCTGATGCGTTCGTTCCGTAATATTTATTATTCCCGGGTGATGCGGCGCCGTTCTCAAGCTTCGCTGTTAACACCCCGCCGTCTTTTAGCTGTAATTGATCACTCGCAGACACCTGAAACATCGCCGTATCAATAAGTCCGTCCAAATACTCCGGCGTCGTGTCGCTGACGTCCGCCTTTAACTTGTTGGGCGAATTCTCTGTCGGCAACACTCCGGCCGCTGAAGGAACGCTCGCAAGACCCGTAAGCGCCGATCCATGCACCTTATTGACAGAAGTAATCTGAGCGAGTTTCGTGTCCTCGATACCCGCTCCCGGTGCGACTTTCTCATTCGTGATCTGCAACAGCGGATCCGTCAATAACTCCAACGCCTCCCAGTTAGCCCTGCAAGCTGGCGGGAAATTAATCAAAAGCATGTCGTTCTCTGGTTTAGTCTTGTCCCAAGCCATCGCCCACCTCCTTTTTCTTATAAGACTCAGCGACCTCATTGAGGTCGTAAAGCTCAATTCCGTGTTCCCGTAACATCTGAATCCAGCAAACATCATGTAACGTCATCTGCCGTGCGTAATTCTCAGCTTGTTCAGAGCAAGTGAACACGATGGGCTTTCTCTTAGGCATGCGCAGGATAATCTCACCCCTGACCGTCACATACGCCATGTCGTCAGGAATTTCCTTCTTGCACTTGTTACAAATCAACTTGTCCATCTTCCACTCCTTCCGACTGGTTTGCGTGTTTAGTAAATTTCTGCAACAAACCGTTTAAGATCGATTTATTAAAATCTGCGTCCGTTATCCCGACACTTTTCATGCGACCGATAACGCCGCCATCATTGACCTTATATAAAATGACACCGTTCAAAAACTCGCCTTTTTCAAACTCAATAACCACCTTGCATGGAATCAAATTCTTCGCCATTTGAAGACCTCCTAAATCCCGTGACTGTGCCAGTCAAACATACCTGTCTGCGCCACGCCTTGGGCGTCATATAACTTCACCTTAAAACTCGTGATATCTTTTTCCACGAACTGCGAATAAATCCCGCTCCCGCTTCTTATCTCCACATGAACGCTCGGCTCCTCGTGATACGTTTTTCCGAAGAATACTTCCTCGCCGTCAACCGCTGAAACAACCGTGTCGTTGCCGTAATCATCAACGTCCGGCAGATCGCCGAAATACTGCAACGTTGAGCAAGTGATCTCATCACCGATATTCTCCCGATACAGCGTCAACTCAATCTGAAAATACCGACAGTAATAATCGCCGGGCTGGTAATCCTCCCAATCCTTCCATGTGACGCTGTCCTCTGAAGTCCTTATGCGGAAACTCGCCGCCCTCAAGGTCTCCTGCCCAGTGAACCGATACGATGGGCTATCGGTAAATTTCGTGACACCGTCACTGTTAAACCGCCGTCCCAATGAGGTAGCGACAACAACGTCAATGCCGATATAAACGCTCGCCACATACCCGAAATCCCTAATCGGCGTGGTATACGTCCCGGACATTACCCCTTCCGTAATCACGATCGACTCGCCCTCTTTCTCGATGTTGACCTTAGCGCCTTCCCACAATGGCTGTTCCTGATACTCAGCGATAATATTCCTGAAAGGAATCTCCGTGATCGTCACAACCGCCTGCTTTGCGTTCACGGAATAATTGCCAGATGTGTCTATCGCCTTAATCCAATAACTCTGACCAACACCTCGCTTCACATCCTTGGTGAGATAATGCGTCCCCTGTTGAAGCGTGATAAACTCACCACTCTCCCAGTCGAGCCCACGCCTGATCTCATACCCCCAAACATCCACGTCAGCGATTGGCGTCCAACCGAAATAAAGCATGTCCCTGTTGCGGTTAACTAAGAACGACGGAACATCCGATGGCGGCGCTGATTTACCCACAACCGTGATCTCGCTTTCCGGCGCTGTGGCGAGAGCGCTCTCCTCATTCATGGAATCAAGTGAAGTAACCTTGACCTTATACGTGTGGCCGTCAACGATGTCGCCAATAATACGAAACTGCGTGCCGGTGGTCTCACCTCTCGCACGCCAACTCAGACCATTATCATCACTCAAATAAATCTTCGCCTTGGCGTATGACTTAACGTAATGATCCACATACGCCGGGCGGTCAAACCACACATCAATTGCGTTCTCAATCGTCCCGTCTGTCTTCTTAACCAGTGATTCCGTCAAGCTAAGATTATTGACCGTGGGAATCTCGCTTGATAACGATGAGTAGTTATTCTGCGGCAAAATAATATCTGAATCGTCATATACTGCTTCGTTATACTCAAGAGCCGATATCTGAACCTCATGCTTACCTTCCCGCTGAACTGAAACCACTCGAAAATCTTTCTTTATCTTGTTCATTTCGCCGATAGCGTATACATCAAACGCCTGCGGATCATCGGAGAACGCCTCACACGAAATCTCGGTATGCGTTCCCGTAGATGAGGTAATAAGCCGCTCCTCAATCGTGTCATCGGAGAAACGAACCTGTATCTTGTATGACTTGCCGTCTTCAATCACCATAGCCCGATCTAACTTTATAAGCGTGGCTGAACTACTTGACTGCACCCTGCCTGAAAAACCCCATTGCGAAACATCGTGCGAGATAGAAATAATGTCTCCCGCCTGACAAGCGACAGCGTCAATCCCCGCCTTAAAAGCGACTGATCGGTTAATGTAACGAGCGACTTTTAAGGCGTACCGTGCCGCACGTATGGCGTAACTCGCCCTTGTCGTGAATAAACGAATCTGGCTCTTACGCATCGGCTCGCCTAAAGCCAGTGAGTCCTCATCGATGTAGGCGATTGTTTCCTGCTGATAATTTTTCTCTTTATCGGTGAACTGAACCTCAATCACGTTCGGAACTTCTTTCATTGTTTTCCAGCTCTGGGCGAATGAGTCCTTGACGATATTGCCCATGCCAAATAACTGTGTGGGTAAGGCGGGCTTATCAATCTTGAATGTAAGCCCTCCTGCGCTATAGACCGGCATGGCGTTAAACGTTGCGCACAGCTGAATCAATATATCCAGCGCCCTATGATTGCTATCTATAACCACGTCCATCCTGAACCGCTTCTCAAAACCACCCTGACCGTCCGGCACTCTCTCCTCGCAATACTGAGCCATCTCAAGAAGCGAGGCGTTGTTCAAATTGGCCGTGAGAATAAACTCACCAAGCCCGTATCTTTTATCCGTGACAAAATCACGCAAACACCAAACCGGATTCGCCGAATACCTCAAAACATAAGTGGATCCGTCCCATGAAAGAATTGTGTCGTCAGAGAAAAGACGATAACCGCTCCCATCCCAGTAATAATCCTCCCAAGCAACCGGCACGCCTGCGTTACGCACGTCAGGGATTAAAACCTTTTTGCCCTCAACGATCGCTGTTATATTCGGCGTGGATCCACTCAATTGGTCGGTCGCCAATAATTGAAGCCCAAGCAATGCGGTGTTGGGATAACTCAAATCGTCTGTTTTGATTTCATCAATCTGAAACAACGTGAGGTCGCCCTGCTTTAATGGCTGAAGCGAACTATCCTCGCTGGTGCGGGTGATGCGAATATCGTACTGCCCGGGAGTAAGGCTGGTTTTACGAAACACACGCCGAACACTCGTGCGTGATTGTCCGGAGATAGTGCTTTCGCCCAAATCAAGGTAAACACTTTCTGAATGGAGCTTATATTCGACCCGATAAGTCACGCTCCAACTCTGGATATCACCGGAACCCGAATTCTGCTGATACAATCCGTTATTAAGGCGTAAGTGAATCTCAAACGCCTCAACGTCTGAATCAACCATTGTGTAAATATACGGATTATTCTGCGTGAGATTTGCGTTGACCGGATAAACATTGTGCAGATCCTCAAAATTAGAGATCATGCTCTGATAATTCGTGCCGAACCGTTTGGTAAGTGAAACGCCGTCGAAATTAACTATCGGATTATTATTTAACTCAATATCCTCTATCGACTCGATCTCCCCCTCGCAGAGCGCCAGCAGAACATTGAGATAATGTTTATCCCCGTCTTCCCATAAAAACTGGTTGATGATATTGCCGCCAATACGGTGCCTACCGTAAACCACCGCCACCGGAACCCCAACCTCTTGAATTGTTTGAACGCCATCCCAGCCGTACGTGGGCGATCCCTCATCCATGCCTGTCGCCGAGCCTAAATTAAAATCCGGCATTTTGGGCTGGTTCATATACTGATAAATGGAATATCCCATCGAAAGCACAAAGAATGTGAATAAGAATGGGTGCGCCACGGCCGCCGCCCAAACAGCGGAAATAATCCACGACACCACAGCGACAATCGGAGCTCTTACCTCCGGAATAACAGTGATCTCGTCACCGTTGTCAATCCGCACAGACAAATCCTCAATGCGTTTGCCTGTAACGATTACTCGCTTGTCTTGATAGTCAAAGCCCGCCTCATCAAGATAATCCCGTACGCACTTGCCCCGGGAATACTTGAACTTCCGGACTTCGGCTTCCTCAACTTTAAATGGATTCGCTATGTTACGAATTATGACCATGCTCTTAACCTGTAAAATCCTTCTATTTTTTTAACCCACGAAACATCATCAAGCCGTGACACCACGACACCCTGACGGCAACAATGAATAAACCGTCTGCTACTTAAGACCACGCCAGCGTGATTGGCGATACCTCTTGAATTGACGAATAAAACGCCATCGAGCGTCTGCGGCTCGCTGACTTTCATCCAATCGTGAGCGTAGTTGTCCTTGAAGTAATCCTTGCCCTTTAATCCCCACACCTTGCCGTATTCCAGATCCTCAATATCAAAAAGACGAACTCCGATGTCGGCGTACGCCAGTTTAAGAAACCCCCAGCAATCGAGACCATCCATATCACGTCCTCTGTGCCGATATGGAACGCCAAGATACTTCTCAACCATGCGTTTCTCTACATCACGTAAATCCGTCTTGACGGTACTGACGGAAACGCCCCGAACCGCTGGTAATTCTCCAACTGTTTGCATCGCTGTTTCGTTTTGTTGCACGTAGCCTCTCCTCCCATATACCCGCATTCCGCTGACTTAAACTTCCAAGCGCAATAATTCCGTGCGTACCTGCGTGCGGGTAAATCAACACCTAAGATGTCAAACTTTCCGGTTAAGGTAAACTCCACGTTTTTTTGATCAGCCGAGTAATTGTCGATATAAAACACGTCATCCATATGAGCGTCCGGGTCCGCCAACTGATCAGCCCAGACCATGCGGATAACAACCTTCTTGCCCCTAAAATCAAACTGCTCTAAATAAAGCTGAATAAGCCGTGATACGTTGCCAAGCCTGACCTTTACCTGATCAATCTGACCCTGATTGTTCTCCGCTATAAACTCGTGCGTTATAGGAAACTTTGAGTAAAGCACGCCGTCATAAGTGACATCCTGATCAAACCCCGCCAGACGCAGGTCGTTGACTCCGTCATACGCCTCAAGCGTGTAAAGAAATATCGGGGCGTTCTCCTGCTTCGCTTTCTCCTGCTTGAATATTAGGTCAACGTCTCTTGGCATTACTTCACCTCCATCAAATCAAACTCGAAGTCATAGACCTCGTGAGCCTTCATCGTGAATTTGAAGCTGTCCTCAACAAACCGCACCGAATACTCAGCCGAGTCGTTAGGGTTCGTCCAAGTAAACGCCATGAACGCCCCGTATTTGCTTTTGAAAAAATCCCGCACCGCCTGCATGTCTGCCTTCGTCTTGTTACTGAACCTCAACCGCCATTTGCGTAACGGCGCCGCCCATTTGCGTCTGCGTTGTTCAGCGCCGTTATCAAACTCCGAAATGAGCGTCTTATACTCAAGCGATTCCTCGAAAACAAAATCTGGTAAATATGTAAATTCGCTCATGCGTAACTCCTGATCACTGACCGAATTTTGCCGTTGTTATAAATGTCATCCGCTATGGCATTCGACAACATCTTGCGATTACGCCACACGTCCTGAGCGTCCCAAGCCTGAACAACCTGATTGACGTTTATGGTGATCCCCTCTCCCCGAACAGACTCGCCGTTATTGAGCGCCCGCAAGTTATCCGACCCACCTAACGCCTGCATTCCCCTGCGAGACAACACACCCTCGCCGGTTTGCGCTATAATTGGCACCTCGTCGGGCGCCAGCCCGGAGTGAGCACGAATAAACGCTCGGTTGCGTTTCTGAATAGCACCGCCCTGATGAAATAAACTCGCCACTGGAACTCCGAATATCGTTCCGCCAGCTCCAGCCATCGCCGTGAATATTTTGATAAGCAACAGCTTCGCCAATATGTTTGAAATCATCTGCAAGACCGCCCTGCCGAAATTAGCGAACACTTCCTTGATACTGCGAAGCTCGCCGGTAAACGCCTTGAAAAAGAATTCCGAGAAAGCGTTCTGCATATTGTGCGCTGACTGCTTGGCGAACTCCTCCATGACGTTAAACTGTTTGCCCGCTTCCTCCGCTCCCTTACCGACCTCTTTCGCCACATTCTTCAAAATCTCCGCTGTCTTATCGCCCGTGTCCTTGACCTTAGCGAACACAAGGTCGTACTGCGTCATGGCTTCTCGTGCGCTTTCCTCAGCCGCTAAGTTAAATGCCTGCCGTGCTTCCTCAAGCCCCTGCGTGAGGCCGTCGACATTGAACTGGATCGTGTTTTCCTCTAATGATTGCGAGAACCGCTCTACCTCCGCCGCCGCCTGCCGATACGTCTCGCCGACTGTGCCGGGTAGTTTTCCCAAAAGCTCGTAAAATTTAATGAGCGGCACCATGAGCTTCTGGAAGAAATCCGTCCCGAACCTTAAAAGACCGTTAAGGGCGTTAATAATTCCCTGAATAAACGCCTTCACAGCGCCAGCCCCGTATTCAAGAATCGTGAACACTCCAGCCACTAAATGATTGGCGAATCCTTGAAGAAACCCGAGCACCTGCCATAACATCTGCCCGGCAGACTCCATGAAATCGTTCCATTTGGATTTAAGCATCTGAACTCTTTCGTAACTGGTCATCATCTCAAGGTTCACCGCCTCAAGATGCGATTTGCTTCTCTCCAAAATATGATTGGCGATCGCCTGCGCCATATGGTATTTCTCGACCTGCTCGGTTGTCTTTCCCGTGGCACGAGCGTAGGACTCCACAGCGTCTTTAAGCGACAACTGAAGTCCATACGACCTGCGCAAAGTGGTGACCAATCCTCCAGTAACTGCGCTTGATATGTTTTGAAACGCTTCTTCCGTGGTCGTGCCGAATATCCGTGCCTCAACCCGAGCCTGCCGCATGAGCGCCGTGACCTGATCCATATTCAAGCCCTGCGCCATAAGAGCGGAAACCTTATCCGCCACGTTTGAGAAATTAACCGTCTCCTGCGACGCTTCGAGTAAAGCTTTTTTCATCTCTCGTGAGTTGATACCAACACTCTCGGCCATGCGTTTGAAACTTTCCTCTATCTGCTGGGCTTTCGCCCCCATTTCCATGAGATCCCACGCCTTACGAAGCGCCATGATGCTCGCCGTAATAGCGGCGGTGATGGCAAGCCAGTTCTGCTTCCAAGAATTAGAGAATCTCTGCAGACTGCCACGGACGCCCTCAAGACGTTTCGTTGCCTCGTCCCGCAACCGCAATATGATTGACAGCTCTTTATTCGTCATCGCTTAAACCGATTCCTTCTTTTTTCCCGATCAAGCTCAATCGCCTGAAGCTCCTTCTCAATGACCTCAAAAGCGTCCAACATCTTCGCCGACTGATCTACCCAGCTCCCACTGTTAGGCAGATATCCCTGCTTATAAAACTGAAATGCCCTTAAAAAATTCGCCGACTGTCTCGTGACGATTTTGAAAGGGCATCCTCGGTACTGCTCGCCGTATAGTTCCCAGACTTCCTGTCCGGGCACTTCATACTCGCATTGAATCTTTCTCCCGCATAAACAATTGCGGCAGTTCATGGTGAGATCGCCCAAATGAACCGCCACTATTAGTTTTTTTGCTCGCCCTCCGACAGTTTGGATTCGCTCAGAATCACTTCCGCAAGTTCCTGCCTTAGCTCGTTCGGAAACATGGCGATAATCCTGTCCGGAACGACGTTCCTCATCTTGCCTGCGTAATGAATCGTGTCGAATTTAAGCTCAATTGGCTTCTTGGTCTGAGGATCAAGGAAATTGTCCATGCCCTTGAGTCCAAACTTAATCGCCGTGATCTGCCGCTTATTCCAATTAAGCCTCACCTTCGCCTTGTCGTTTGGATTCGTCGAGCTCATCTCATAGGTACTGCTTTCATCATCAACCTCCGCCCTCAATACCGGATCCAATAGCCCAATATGAAACACCGTGGGATTGTCCTTATCCGTATCCAGCTTGGACACATGCTCTCGTGTAGCGTTAATATCAATACCTGTTAACATGAAACACCTCCTGTTTTATAAAAGTAATATCGCCAGTTCGTCATCGCCGGGCTCCATTGAACCGGTCAGATCAAACGACGTCTGCGCCAGTTGAATACCGTCACGATCACCATCATCGACCTTGTTATAGATAATCCCGGGGGCGTAGAACCTGAACTTATTGCCTTCCGTTTCCCCATACGCCAGATCTACCGCCATCGGCGTGTTGCCAAACCATTTCGAGAAAAAGTCATGCGTGGCGACCGGAACCATCTCGGGATTGAATGACCCCTGCATGTCACGGCCGGTGATCATGAAGGAAATAATCCCTTTTGCGTCGTCAATCTTGTCTTTTGAGGCGAGCGTGTTGGCGACATCAATCTCCATCTCGCCGATATTAAGTGACACCCCGTCACAGGACATCACGGCGTTCAGAAGCACCGGCGGCACCGTGCTGTCAAAACTGACACCCGTAAGCATGGGCACATCCGCAACGCCAGACTCGACGCCTTTAAAACTAAAATCCAAAGTCGCCGGTTCGCCGATCTTGAAATTAAACTTCACTGTTCCACGGCATCCTTTAAGAACTTTTCTGATACCGTCCTCAAACAATCCCATAGTCAATGAAATCACCGAACTGCTGATTGGCTTAATCTCAAAACCTGCGCTCACAGGATCCGCTGTCGCCGTTGCCGTGGCTCCTGACGTTCCCCCTGTTATGGTCTCACCGCTCTCAAACGTGTCGCTTAAAGCGATGAAATACAGCGTCGGGGTTCCATTAACTGTTTTAATAACAACTCTGCCGGTCGCTCCTGACATGCCACCGGTTATAGTCTCGCCATGCTGATAAGGCCCCGAAGTAATCGCACCGATCGATATCTTCTTCAAAGCGTTTGAGGCGAACCCGCACGCTTTAACCAAACGTAACCATTCCGGCTCAATAGACACTGAACCCGAACCTTTAAGCTCAACGCTAAAATCAATCCCCGCCGAGCGTTTCCCAGCGAGCTTCCCCATCTTCGTGAGCGAGGCCCTAACCGGATCCCGCTGATACATCTGCGGATCGTAACTCGCCTTAGGCGAGAAGTTGACCAGAATACCTGCGTCAGCCGCCAACAGGGTTTCCGCAACACCCTCGACAGCCTCAATCTTCGCCGCAAGCTGGCGTTTTCTTATAAGCATTGACATCGTCGTTCCTCCTTGTTAATTCTTTGCCGTTGGATCCGAACGCAAGTGACGATACCGAATTCTCAACTCCATAATGATTCCTGCGTATGGTTGCGCCTCTGTCGTCTCGAAGGGAGTTGTCCCTAAAACATCTGTATCGATTGCGTCCCCGCCTCGAGTCGAATCCAACAAAATCGCTTTCTTGATATCGCCTTGCAATCTATTTAAATATGTGTCGGTCGGCACGGCGTCGTTCTCATCATTGATAAAAAATACGTCTAAATAAACCGTCAACACGCATTCCTCAAACGGATTCGGAGAACTCGTTTCGTCCTCATCTCCCGGACTAATAACCGCCATTGGCATATCAACCATACGATTGCCGTGCATTGACCACCGCTGGACTGTCTGCGGCGTGAAATCAAAGCTGTATCCATTGGCGATCGTCACCGCCTCGATTGTGGTTTTTATATTTTGAAGTATCCGTTCCCTCACCGTTTCCATTAAATCTTCCTCAAAGCGTTGGCGATCGACTTATTCAAAATATCAATGCGGTAATTCACCAGCCCGTCCCATGTACGGTAAAATCCAAGCCGGGGTTTTATCCTCACCTGCCGTTTTAAGACATAAAGCGGCAATATCTTCTGCGCACGCTTTGTCACCCGTGCGAGAAACGTCACACCCTTCCAACGCATCGCCCTGACGTTTTTCAACTCTTTCGGGCGTTTGTATCTGGCTCTAAGTTTTCCAGCAGGCGTGAACATCTCACTGCGTGCCGATAAAGGCACCGCCAGCCGCTTGCCGCCCGGGTCTTTTACCGTGCCTCCTGCCTCATGGAGCTTGGCGATCTTTGACTCGGTAAATATTTCAATTCCCATGCCCTCGATTTCAGGCGAGACGAGAAATGTCCGCTTGAACGTACCAAAAAGCCCGTGTCCTGACGCTCCTCGAACTCCCGGAGGCCCCTGAAGCTGTTGCTGTCTGAACCGCTTCAAAAACCCTTTACCGATGCGATCCAATCCATCAGCGAGTTCAAATTTAAGAACCCGAGGTGCGATTTTGATCGCCCGCTCAAGCGCACGTGTGTCAATCTCTGTGGTCAACTGCACCATGACTACCACCCCACCAAGAGGTACCACATACCCTCATCACGAGTTATGACATCGTTAATTCTCGCCTCGTGATCAACACCCTCGGTGTCTTTAAGCGTTATGCGGTCATCTTTTTTATTTACCGTTCCCACGCCGTTTGTCTCATCGTTCGCTATGTAAACTTCCGCCTGCTTCTTTAACGAGCGGTTGATGTTTTCTTCCGCTGGAGCGAGCTCATAGCGCACAACAACGGCTTTGATTACCTTGGAAACACCCGCACCTGTCGTGTAGGTAATCTCCTCGGCGAACTCGCCGGTGTTCAAGAAACACCCGACAGCGTCCTTCGGCATCTGTTCTTTCAAACTCATAGACACCTACCCTTAAAGAGGGCCCGGGAGCGATTAAACTCCCGGGCGAACCTCAAATGTTAAGCGTCTACTTTCATAAGATGAGCGAAGTACGGATCAACGATCAGCTCGTCCACGTGCTGACGCACACGGAAGATATCGCTTCTCGCCGCATCATCACGGTATTGCTCAACCGTGGCGTTCTCCGGGCTGTCCGCTGTCCAAAGGAATGTTCTTCCCACGGTCGGATCGGATAATCTCTGCCCGTCCCCGATCACGGCCACCATGGCGAAGTCGTCGCTCCAAATATCTGCTCCCTGAAACGCCTTGCCTTCTTTCGCCGTGTTATAAATCGCCTTGCCGACAACGATCTTCTTAACGCCGAGAATATCCGCCATGGCGTTCAAGAGTTCAGCCTCAGTCAGCCTTGCGACGTACTGAATCGCTCCCTTGATCTTGTCGTTGTTCAGAAGCCGGTCGATATTCGCTTTGCTCATGATGAGCGAACCGGGTTCCATCCCGCAGTTTTGCCTCACCTGCTCCCGAGCGGATCGTACCTGAGCTATAACATCGCTCGAGGCGTTATCCCACGGCTCAGCCGAGAAATCGGTGAAAAGTTTTGACCCCGTGAAAATTGAGGTGTCAAAAACTTTTGATGCGATTCGCTTCTCCTGCGCCTGTAGAACCCTGCGTGTCACGATCTGAACGGTTGTAAGCTCGGCGTCAAAATCCGTGGCGTACATTTCACGTTCTGAATCATCAAGAGGCCCTTCCAAACCGTGCTCCTCGCAGTTGTACTGCCTATCCTTCGCCTGAAAGGAATCTCGGTTGTAGTTGCCCCGAGGCGCACGCTTGGTGTCAGCCTCACGAGTGATGCTTTCCCGTGTGATCGCCGGAAAGATGCTCGCTTTCTTTTTGGTTTGAAAAATAGGCAGAACCTTCGTGCCTATAAACTCATCCTGCGACTGGATAAACTCCAGCGCCGCTTCCCCTAACTCAAGCCTTGGTACCGCTCTTGTTCCCTGATAGTCTGGCATTTTTTATTCCTCCTTTTAATTAGGCAAATAGCCCTTCGATTACTTCCAGATCGCTCGTCGCCACTTCCAGCGCTTTTCCGATAATGGAACCATTAACGACTGCGCTGATCTTGCCGTCATTAGCTCCGTAAAAGTTACCGCCAACAGTAATAGCGCCAGCCGCAACCATTTTGAACGTTCTGCCCGTGGTCTTTAAATCCACGCTGACATGCTCACCCTGTGCCGCCTTTGCCGCAGTGATTCCAATACAAGCCTCGCCTGCGTCCGCATACTCAACCTGCGAGCCGCTTCCTGCGCTTAACTTCACCCGACGGTAGGCGTCCAAATCCTCTCCCCCCACAAACGCTTTTGATCCGATATTAAATTGAGACATTTTTCTACCTCCTCCTTTATGGTTATTGTCTTTTGTCCGCTGTCGCTTTAAGAGCGTCCGTCATACCGCACCCATTTTCTTTCTGGTACTGCCGGGCACGCTCCAAATGAGTCACTTTCTTTTTGGATACTTCCTCGCCATCAGGCCCGACAACTGGCGCTGACGCTTTCTCGATATCATCAAGCCGCTTCTGCTGAAATTTCACGACCGATTGATCAAGCGTAAGCCCCCGCTCGACTGACTCCAAAGCGAGAGCGCTCATCCCCTGAAAGGTTTCCGCTTTTTTCATGATTGAGACAACCCTAAGACGCTCGTCCTGAACGCCAGCCTCAAAACCCTCCTTGAGCACCGCCTCAAAAATATCCTTTCTCTCCTCCTTCAACTTCTCTACCGTTAACTGATCCATCTCTGGTACCTCCTTTTTGCATTTATGTTCCACGTCCTTATTCAAACGATATCTATTCAAAAACCCGATGGTTTTCTCTACCGCATCAGGATTGTTAAGGAATTTATCCAAGAAGGCTGTCATCTCCGCTGACGGCCTCACGCTTTCGGAGAAAAACGGCATACCGAAAAGCCCGTTGTTCGCCGCCGGATCGTCTACCACGTCAACCGAGAAAAGATTCGTAACACGAATGAACGGCGGTAGCTCGTTTCCATTAGCGTCCAAACCCTCTCGCTTTTCCTCATCCCAATAAATCACCATCGATGCCCCAAACATCTCTGGATCGCTTTCAGCGAGATTAAGCACATACCCGGCGAGATCACCTTCCGGAGTCTCAAAAGCCGTCTTATCAATGTGCAAGTCGGCTCTGACGATATCGCCGTCACGCCTAAAATTACGCACCCTTCCCAAAAAGGTGCCAAGAGCGGTGCTACTCATATTCGGATGACCAAACCGTGACTTCACCCCCGTATTCACCTTGTTCCCAAGCTCAACAACAGAATCAAGCGAGACATCATCAAACTCGCCCCGGCTGTCTTTAGTGACACCTTTCGTGACCACGGCGAATCCATTGATCACAGCCGCTTCTCTATCAATCCTGACCTTGCCGGAACGAACGACGTCCGCCCTGAATAAATCTTTTTTCATTTATTCCTCACCTCCACGACCAGCGTCTGCGCTGTCTGCATCTGCGCTCTTACCATCACCTGAATCTGGCTTCTGATTAATTTCAAGCCCGAGTTCTTTGATTTTTTCTTGTTCCCTTTTTCTTTGCTCAAAACATTCCTCCCAGTCTTTCCCTTGCGCCGAATACAAATCCGAATACGTGATAATTCCGTTTCGGATCCCCACTTCCGCCGCTTGGGCTTCTTTCAACGGATCAACCCATTCCCATCCCGGAGTAATCCACGATGCGTTGACCCAATATTGCTTATTCTCGTAAAACGAAATCGCTCCCAACTCACCCCTGAGATACGCCTCCTCCAAGACCATTTCCCAAACCGGCTGGCAGAGTTTGCGTGCGAGCCATTCCTGCCTCACTTTGAAATACCTGCGAGCCTCAAGCAGAGCCGCACGTGCGCTTGAGTAGTTCGTCTTTGAGAAATCCTTGGCGACCAACTCATATGGCAACCCCAACGCCGCTGAAATCGCCCTGAGCATCTTTTCTATGAAGGGCTCAAATGTCGCTGAAGGTCGTTGTGGATTAAACGAGGTTATAGACTCACCCGGAAGAAGATGCCTTATCATGCCCGGCTCTAATGACTCTAAAAATTGCCCTTGAAAGTTGCGATCATATCCGGTGTTAAGATCCATCGATGCTTCCGAGGTGATAAATATTGAAAAACACGCCGCAATTCGTGCGGCGACAAGTTCCGCTTCGGCGTACTCCGCCAAGTCTTTGAAATACGTGAGCACCGGAGAGAAAAACGGAACCCCACGAGTCTGTCCAGATCGCTGAACTTGATATAAATGAAAGACATTAGGTCTGCCGAACTCGTTGCGAGCGGGAATCTCAACAAAGTCCCGATCCTCGCTTTTAGATAACCGGTAATCACCGGGGTGTGTTTTCTGAATAAAGTAAGAAACCGGCTCGCCGTTCTCGCCAATCTTGACTCCAGCTCTCACTGTTTTGTCCCCACGTTTATCCGGGGGCGTGGCGAGCCTGTCTGATTCGATAACCTGTAAGGCGAGCGAGTATGGACGATTTTTATCCTTAAACATTACCGGGATAACAATCGCCTCCCCATTCTCCAGAATCTGCCGGTCAACTAACTGCTGAATCTCATAAAAATCCATGCGGTTGCCAGCGTCGGCGTACGGAAGCCACAGCTTCCATGACCGTTCGGCTTTCTTCTGAAACTTATCCGCCTTGCTTTCTGCGATCCCTAAAGCCTCTTTATCAACCCTGCTCTGCGGCCGAATGCCAGTGCCAACAACGTTCGTTGTCATGGTGTTCGTGATCCCTGAGGCATGTGCGTCGTTACGGTTTAAATCACGACTGCGCTCTCTTAAATCTGGCAAATCAGGAATGATGTCCTGATCAGCCGATCCCCCGCCCGGGATCCATGACGAACGAAGCCTGTTTTTTTCCGCTCCTCGATAAGCCCCGAACTTATCGGATAACTTAATCGCCTCACGAAACATACGTCTCTTTAAGCCCGCTTTTGGCGAGAAGAAACCAACCAGCCCGTCTAATCCATTCGCTAATTTTTCTTTTATGTTCATACCGGATTCTCAAACTTTGCGTATGACGTGCGAGAACTACCTGCGGCGATTTCCTGCCGCAACGTGTCCCGCAGTTTTATAAGTTCCGCCAATGTTATGTACTGCAAATTGCGGCCGCCGATTGAATACGACTGCACCGCCCCGCCAGTCATTCTGGCGTTAATCGCCGTCTCAACGTTCTCAAGCATTTCCTGTTTTGTTGGTGCGCTCATAACATCTCCATCAGCCCAATAAAAAAACCCGACTCCCCCTTAGCTAAGGAATCGGGTTTTTATGACTTATTGGGTGCGGCAACAGTGATCAGCTGTCCCGCCTTTAATCTTCTAATTCAAGTTTATCTCACTTCAAATCTTTTTCAATTGGGTCGTTACTACAAAATAGTAATAATTATTTTTCATCGTTTGCCTCAACGGATTTGAAATTATGGCCACAATCCCTGCAGACATGATACCGAATCGGCGGCGTACTCGAATAACACCTCACGTCTTTGCTCCGGCACTTCGGACACTTAATCGGAATATATCTCACGCCATAATCCTCACTGTCATTCGCCGGTCTCCCAACAGGTCGCCGCTCAATTTTGGGTTTTTTTTCAAGCCAGTTTTCATGTCTGTTTAGCCATCTGCCGCCCATTAAATCCACGCCCCTTCTCTTTTGCGAATCCAACTGGAACGGCTATGTTCCTGCCTTATATCTTTATGGACTGTGCGTTCATCCCGGCGCAAATTAAGCGCACGGATAATATCCGCCGCCGCAATGGCGTAGACCTCCGCATCAAGATAGTGATTCGCAACCGAGGATCGTTTTTTCTGCCAGACTTCCTTCGCCTTGCCGGTGTTTCTGTTTCTTATTAAAACTTTGTGTTCAGAGGTAAACTGAGCGAGATAATCATCTGACGGATTCTTAAACAAATGCCATTTCGCCGGATCCTTACTCGCCACAAGACGGCTGATCTTGTCTTTGTATTGCGTGACATTTAGATTCCACAAAACAAGTCCATTCTTGATTATGCTTCCCGTGCGTGAGTTGATATCGATCTTCGAGGCACGATAAAACCTGCCATCCGTTAATTCTTCCTGCCCCTTGATCGCTTTCGCACGATCGTGCCATTGCCTGCAAAAGTGATATACCTCATCAGTCCTAAACCCCGAGTCAACGCACGTCATGTAAACCGGAAGCGTTTCACCGCCTGAATATTTCCTGTATTCGGTCTTAAATAACAACTCAACCAAATCGTCCCAATATTCCAGAGAGCCACACCGCACAAGCCAAGACTGTTCCTCGTAACCCCAACCACGAATGACGTAATAAAAATGGTCTTTCTGAACATCAACGCCCGCCGTTAATACAACCGCCTCATCCGGCACAATTCCCTCGGTGTACTCGCATGCGTGCGCCTTAACCCTGTCAACTGTAGTTTCCTCGATCTTTTCCTCCCAAACCTCGGCAAGCCACGAATTGACAAAGTTCATCAACAGCTCAATGAAATCTTTTGATTTCAAAAACTCAGCGGCGATATCACTCCAATTAAGCCACGGCGAGTAAAGTGAATTGATCCAAAATCCCCGGTGTTTACTTTTAATACCCTCTCCCCAAATCTCACCTTGCTCATTTATCTCGCAATCTCTAGGAACCCATTTCCCGTGAGGAAGAATCTGTTGCTTTTGATAATCATCGATTCGCTTTTTACAATGCTCACACTCATACCACGCAAGACGCTCATTCCTGATTCTCTCCGCTGACCTCTCATGCTCCGGCCATTTAATCTGACCGAACACCAATATCTGATATCCGCCGCAATGCGGGCATGGCACGAAAAACCTGCGCTGATCAGATTTCTCAAACTCACGATAGATATACCCGTCACGGGTTGTCGGCGTTGAGACCTTGACCGTCTTTTTATTCCAAAATGTTTTCTGCCGCTCTGTGGCGAGTTTAATCGGATCCGCCTCACGCCCCGAGAATCTCGGGTATTTATCAATCTCATCCAGAAACAAATAACGAATCGGTCGTGAGGCAAGATCGGCCGGGCTATTCGACCCTGCGAAAAAAAGAATCATCCGGTCAAAACGATACTCGAGTTTTGTCATATCGTCGGCGTTAAGTGGCATACGATTGCGAAGAACCGGGGAACCATGAATCATTGGAAGCACACGGTTATAAGAAACACTCTTTGCGTCGTTTTCTCTCGGCAATACCACAAGCGTGGGGCCCGGGTCTTGATCAATCAGGTATCCCAGCATATTGAACATGCCCTCAGTCTTACCGACCTGAGAAGCCGCCATGACCGTGATCTCCTCGACATACGGATCCGTGAAAGCGTCCATGACACCCTGCAAATACGGCGTGCGCACGGTCTTCCACCTGCCCGGCTCGGCTGACGTGACCGGATTAAGATAACGGTATTGATCAGCCCACTGACTGACTGTTATCTTCGCCGGACGCTTCCACGCTTGCCGCTCCGCCTGCGTCCAAATTCCCCTGTCCTGTTTCAATGTTCTCATTTACCACTCCCGCAAATTCATCGATAATTTCTGATATCGCCTCATAAAGAATGACCTCAATCTCTCTTGGCTCCTGCATGGAAAGAGTCGGTGCGAGCCGAGTCGGTAACGCCAAAAACGCCCGCTTAACAGCGATGATTCTTAAAATACGCCCACGCTCGACATCCTCGCTTGAAATAAGCTCGCCTTGGGCTTTCTTCAACTCAATCTCAAGAAGCGTCGCTTTATACTTCCTGATCTTTTCTTCCCAATACGCTTTACCCTCACCATCACCGGTCTTTTCTCGTTCCTCAAACCAAACCCTGATTCGCTCGAGATCGTAGTAACCGTCTTTCGTGACCGGCATGCCCTCATTACGCCACCGATAAACCGTGCGCTCCGACACATCCATAAACTGCGCTACTTCCTCTGCGCTCTTAACGATGGTCGGCTCCTGCGGCTCCTTTTCAAACTCCTCAAGCTCTTTGATCTCAACCTTAGTAAGCGGCGTACCGCTATGCAATTTCTCAATCAAATGCAGGTAGCGTTTCTTCCGGGCGATATCCGCCAAATTCTGTTTCGGCTTTACTTCTTCCATTAAGCTCTCACCGCTTTCTTGCCGGTATACTCTTCCCAGCGTTTAACAGCCACATCCACGAAGAACGGCTCAAGCTCCATGGCAAAGCACCTGCGATTTAATCTTTCTGCGGCGATGATCTGTGAACCCGATCCGCAAAAAGGCTCAAAGCAAATATTCCCGACCTGCGTATGCACCCGTATTGGTATAGCGAACACCTCGGTCGGCTTAACCGTGGGGTGCTCAGCGATCGAGCTTCCCCGTTTTTTTCCTTCCCAATCAAGCTCCCAAACATCAGTGTGATACTCCGGTGTCGTAGGATCGCCTGAACGCACGAAGTCAATTGACCAAACGCTTCCGATCGATTTGTCCTTCGGCCGGTAAGGCGGCTTCTGCCCTTTAACCCACATCAAAAGACATGGCTCGTGCCGCCATGAGTAAAATGAATAGGTCAATATTACGCACGGCTTAACCCATATGATTTGCTGATGAATGAGAATATTTAATTCCTGACACACGCACTCAATCTCGCTTCTCCGCTTCGATGCGTGCCAGAGATACAACGCCGTATGTGGTTTTATAAATTTCAAAGCGACCGAATAAAAACTTCTCATGAAAGCTGATGCGTCCGGGATATCGATCTCGTGATAAACATTCGACCAATCCCTGCCTCCATTGGGTCTGTCCTTGCCGGTATAATCAACGCAGTATGGCGGATCGGTAGCGAGCAGATCCGCCTGCTGACCGTCCATCAATCTCGCCACGTCGTCTTCCTTGGTGCTATCACCACACAGCAACCGATGATCCCCGAGAATCCATAAGTCCCCGGGCTTCGTGATAAGATCCTTCGGCGGTTCCGGAAGATCATCCGGCAAGGTTTTGCCAATACCTTTATTCTCCTGCTCAAACTCTCGCACCTGATCCCTAAGCTCTTGCATGCGCAAAGCAAGGTATGCGTCGCCGTTCTCGGTGCGCAATTTCTCAAGAAGCGGGATGATCGCCTGAGTCCACTGCCCTGTTATTTCCTGAGAGTTGAGTGTCACGTTCATCGCCATTTCCGATATCTCATCCACGTCAACCATGATGACCGTGACTTTCTCAACGCCCGCTTCCTGCAAAATCTTGTAACGCTGATGACCCGAGATGATTCTCATGTTACGTCTGTTCACCACCAAGAGATCAACCATACCGAACCGCTCAAGCGACTGCCGAAGCCCCGCCAACGCCTCATCTGAAATCTCTCTCGGGTTATACGGAGCCGGTTTCAGCTCTGACACACTGACATCGCAAATGTCAGGATTGACATTAATGTTTGCCATCGAAATTCCTCCTTATTTGCCCATTCCTAAGCGAATTCCCCATGAAATGCGCCTTTTTGAGCCTTTTGTGACCATTTTGACCGCCTTGTTTTGACCCCACTGACACTGACACGCATTTTTGAAATTTTGTATCACTCACAAAATGCGCCTCGCCCGACCCTCGCCCAAGCCGCCCCCGGAAGGACCCGTAAAAATTCTCCTAAAACGTCACGCATATCGTCAGCACTCCTGCGGCCATCCAGTAAACTGCGTGCCGTACGTCCCCGCCACAGGCATACACAACACCTGCGGCGAAATCTAAAACGATTAATATGATTGGGAATATCTTCTCCATCGCTTCTTCTTCCTCCTGCTTCGATCTTCAACTTGTTTTGTTTTCCTCATCTCGTCCTCAAGAACAATCGTTCCCTCAAACAGATCAACTGCGTACTTAACCTTGCCCCAGTACTCCTTATCCTCATCGGTAAGCGTCACCCATAACGTGTCCATGGGGTCGACTACCCGCTCATTAAACTCGTCCTTGTCCTTCTGCGTGGCTGTGCCTTCCAGCATCTTCTTGTTTAGCCAGCGTGAGCCATCAATGAACCGCTTATACAGCCTTTTGAACTCCTCATGCTTATCCATACAAAAACTCCACCGGGGTTTTCCCCTTACAAATCAATGACTTACGCAAATGCGGTGGAGAAAGTGGAGAGATTTTCCATTTCTCCTGTACATATATATAAAAACAAAATTCTTCTCACACACGAGTTATAGATAAAAAACTCCACTTTCTCCACCACTCACCAGAACTCATTGTTAATAAACGAGTTATGGCGGTGGAGTTTTTGACCCCAAAAAGTCCACTCAATATGGCCGATCATCGAAATCCTCCCCCTTAGGCACTTCCCTGAGCTTCAATCCCTGCCAGTAATACCTGCCTTTAAGCCGCCCCACTGTGCCTCGTTGCTTCTGATACCCATGCTTTTCCATGTAATCGTTGAA
>Ga0302250_1000977_pt1 | contig 23488 bp, 23 predicted proteins | sample AAG_RA_Asp_MG_FD_193536 | JGI IMG/M metagenome (GOLD analysis project Ga0302250, IMG submission 193536) | Enriched activated sludge microbial communities from anaerobic digester in WTTP, New Holstein, Wisconsin, United States - AAG_RA_Asp | ecosystem: Engineered > Bioreactor > Anaerobic >... | reverse complement strand
GCGTCGAAAAGGCATATCATGGGCTTGGGCATGGTCCACCTCCAGGACAATGGCGTGTTGGCGCATACCATTATCCATGGAAAGGGCCATGCCCGCTACTTCAGGTTGGTAAAGTGCAAAGATAGTGCTATTGTTCTGCCGGTTGCGAATCGGCCCGGATTGCGTTATAATGAAGCTGGCAGTCGCGCAGTGCTCCGACATCATACCTGGTGCAGCAGCAGCCCGCATCCTGGGGCAGGAACCTGATGAAACGAATCAGCGGAACGTTCTTTGTGCGCCTCATGGGGATGATCCTCTTTGGGCTCCTCGGCCTGGTGATCGCGCTCTACATCTCGGGGCCGCACCCGTACGCCGAGGACTGGCGGTACATCCTGACGTTGGTCCTAGCGGGGGCAGGGCTGGGCCTCCTCATCATGCCCTCCCTGACGATCGTGCCCATCCGCTGGATCAGCGAGCGGCTCCGCACCGTGGCGATCGAGGACTTTATGGCCGTGGGCGTCGGCCTGGTCGCCGGGCTGGTCACCTCGGCTCTGCTGACTGTGCCGCTGGCGATGCTGCCCCCGCCGCTGGGCGAGCTGCTCCCCTTTGTGCTCAGCGTTCTCCTCAGCTACGTGGGCGCCTCGATCGCGCTGCTGCGCAAGAACGAGATCTATAATCTGTTGTCCGGCCGGCAGAACCCAACAGCCACGGGGCTGAGCACCGGGCCCAGCGGCATCCTCGTCGACTCGAGCGCCATCATCGACGGCCGCATCGCCGACCTGTGCCGCACCGGGTTCATTAGCGGGCCGCTCATCGTCCCCCGCTTCATCCTGCGCGAGCTGCAGCAGATCGCCGACTCCAGCGATGCCCTGCGCCGGAAGCGCGGACGCCGCGGGCTGGAGGTGCTCAACCGGCTCCAGAAAGAAGCCCTCGTCCCGGTGCGTTTCTCCGATCTAGACGTGGACGATATCAGCGACGTGGACAGCAAGCTGGTGCAGCTCGCGCGCATCCACCACTGTCCCGTTCTGACCACCGATTTCAATCTGAAGCGGGTGGCCGAGCTGCAGGGCGTCACCGTGCTGAATATCCACGACCTGGCGCAGACGGTGCGGCCGATCGTCCAGCCGGGAGAAGAGCTGACCGTCCAGCTCGTCCACGAGGGCAAGGAGTACGGCCAGGGAGTGGGGTACCTGGACGACGGCACGATGGTCGTCGTGGAAGACGCGCGGGACAAAGTGGGGCAGCGCGTGAACGCCGCCGTCACCCGGCTGCTCCCGACGACGGCCGGCCGCATCGTCTTTGCCCACCTCGCCACCGGCCGGCACGACGAGGAGCGCTAGCGCGTTTCCCCAGCCGGCCCCGCCGGGACGGGGCCGCTCCCCATCCAGCAGCTACTGCTCACACCGGAGATGCCATGTTCCAGGAAGAGACCGTCAGCGCCCTAATTGTAGCGGCCGGCCAGAGCCAGCGCATGGGCGGGGTGGACAAGGTCTTTGCCCCCTTGGCCGGCCGGCCGGTGCTGGCCCACAGCGTAGAGACGCTGCTGGCCATCGCCGCGGTGGACGAGGTTGTCGTCGTGCTCCACCTCGACCGCCTGGCGGCCGGCCGCCGGGCAGCGCAGGAGCGCAGTTGGCCGACCCGGGTGCGCTTCTGCGCCGGCGGCGCCCGCCGCCAGGATTCGGCCCGCGCCGGCCTGGAGCAGATCGCCGGCGAAGGTTGGGTGCTCATCCACGACGCCGCCCGGCCGCTGCTGAGCGCGGCGTTGGTCGAGCGCGGCCTGGCAGCCGCCGCCGGGACGGGGGCCGCGGTGCCCGGACTCGAGCCCGTCGATACGATCAAGCGCGTCTCGGAGCGGGGGTTAGTGCGGGAGACGCTGCCCCGCGAGCAGCTGCGGGCCGTCCAGACCCCCCAGGTCTTTCGCCTGAGCCTGATCCTCCAGGCCCACAGCCGGCTGGCCGGCGACGAGCGTGTCTTTACCGACGACGCGGCGCTGCTGGAGGCGTTGGGCTGGCCGGTGGCGGTATTTGCCGGGGAGGCGCGCAACCTGAAAATCACAACGCCGGAGGACTTGCAGCGGGCGGAACTCACCCTCGCCGGAGGGCGGCCGTGAACGATCTGCGCATCGGCCTGGGGTACGACATCCACCGCCTGCGGGCCGGCCGCCGGCTCGTGCTGGGCGGTGTCGAGATTCCCTCCCCCCGCGGGCTGGTGGGCCATTCAGATGCCGACGTGCTCACGCACGCCGTGATGGACGCCCTCCTAGGGGCGATCGGCCGGGGCGACATCGGCACCCACTTTCCGCCGGACGATCCCGCCTACAAGGACGCCGCCAGCCTGGAACTGCTGTCCCGCGTGGTCCAGATGCTGGCCGCGGCCGGGTGGCGGCCCCGGCAGGTCAGCGCCGTGATTGTGGCCGAGCGGCCGCGGCTCGCTCCGCACGTGCCGGCCATGCGGGCCGGCCTGGCGGATCGGCTGGGGATCGTGGCCGACGCCGTCGGCATCCAGGTGACCACGAACGAAGGGCTGGGGGCAATCGGCCGGGGCGAGGGGATCGCCGCCTGGGCCACGGCGCTCGTGGTGCAGCCGTAGGCCCGAGGAGGTCCGGGTTGGAGGACGAAATCGCTCGGCGCGCCGCCGCCGTGGTGCGCACAAGCCGCCGGGCCGTGGCGCTGACCGGGGCGGGGATCAGCACGCCCTCGGGGATATCGGACTTTCGCTCCCCGGGCTCGGGGCTGTGGAACCAGGTAGACCCCGAACGGGTCGCCTCGATCCAGGGATTTAGGCGCGACCCCACGGCCTTTTACAGCTGGTTCGGGGACACCGCCCGGCAGATCTATGCGGCCGCACCCAACCCGGCGCACCGGGCGCTGGCCGAGATGGAAGCGCGGGGCATCCTGTGCGCCGTCGTGACGCAAAACATCGATGGGCTGCACCACAAGGCCGGCTCGCGGCGGATCCTGGAGCTGCACGGGCACATGCTCACGGCGAGCTGCCTGCACTGCGGCCACCAGGTAGGGGCCCCGCCGCTCCTCGAACGATATGCTCGGGAAGGGCTCGTCCCGCGCTGTGCCGAATGCGGCGGCCTGATCAAGCCGGACGTCGTCCTCTTTGGCGAAATGCTGCCCGGCGACGTGCTGGCGGAAGCCCACCAAGAGATCGCGCGCTGCGACCTCCTCCTGGTCGTCGGCTCCTCGCTGACGGTAGCGCCGGCGGCCGACCTGCCCTGGCTGGCGGTCCAGGCGCACACGCCGATCATTGTCTGCAACCGGGAGCGTACCTGGGTCGATCGCTACACGGACCTGATCCTGCGCACAGACGTCGCCCAGAGCCTGCCGGCGCTGTTGCCGGCAGAATAGGGCCGGCTTCGCCGGGGAGCGCTCCCCGGCGAAGCCGGCCTGTTCGTCCTGCCGGGCCGTGACGGGCCCCGCCGTGGCGACTACTCGCCGATCTCGGACTCCACGTCGGCCGGGCGGGTCGATTCGCCCCGGGCCCGCTTGTCCAGCAGCGTCTGGACGCGCCGCAACAGCTCCTCCAGTTCAAACGGCTTGACCATGTAGTCGTCCCCACCCGCCCGATAGCCCCGCGCCATCGCCGTGCGCTCGGTGTGCACGGTAAGAAAGATGACCAGCGGGTCCTGCTCGGCCTTGAGCCGCCGGCACATCTCCACCCCATCCATGCGCGGCATGTTGAGGTCCAGGACGACGAGGTCGGGCGTGAACTCGCGGGCCAGTTCCAAGCCCTCGACGCCATCGCGGGCCACCTGTACCTCATAGCCCTCGCGTTCCAGGATATACCGTACCAGGGCGACGATATGGCGATCGTCCTCCACAATCAGTATTTTGACAGGCATGGGCGTACCTTTCAGCGTGTCGGCTAGGGCAACAGGTTCAGGGCCGTGGTGACGATTCGCAAGACAACCAGGGAGCCAAAGAGCGCCAGGGCCAGCAGGCCAATGCGCAGGAGCTCCCGGCGGACGTACGCGTACTGCCGCTCGTCCGTGGCGTCCGCGCGGGGGGCGGCCGCCCGCGAAGCGCGGGGCGTGTAGCGCCGGACCGGAGCCGGCTGCTCCGCGGGGGGAGCCGGCGCTGTTCGGGGAGCCGGCTCGGTACGGCGGGCCGGCGTGCCGTCACGATACGATTTTCTGCCCATCTCAATGTTCCTCGGGCTGCAGCGATACCTGTAAAAGGGTCGCGGCATGCCCCTCACTCGACCAAAAGAGCTCCGCCGGCCGGCGCAGATAGAGCACGTCGCCCGGCGACAACTGCATGCGCTGCTCGGCCAGCTCGCAGGTTACCTGGCCCTGCAGCACGTAAAAGAGCGTCCGCCAGGACGCAATCGGCAGTGCGGCGCCGGCCTGGCCCGACGGCAAGGTGACGACCTCGGCGCACAGGTGCCCGGCCGCCGGGGGAAGGACCGAAGCCCGCCACGCCGCGTGGTGCGGCCAGCGCTCGACGCGGCGATCGGCCTGGCGAACGACGACACCGCGCGGCACCAGCTCCTCGGTGAAGAAGTAGGTGATCGGCACTCCAAAGTACGAGGCCACCCGGCGCAGGTTCCCTACTGAGATGTTGACAATGCCGCGCTCCAGCCGGCTGAGAAAGGAAGGGGTGAGGCCGGAGCCATCCGAGACCTCTTGCAGCGTGCAGCCGCGCTCGCGCCGCAAGCGCCGCAATCTGGCTCCCAGAGTGGCCATCGCCCGCCTCCTACGATCCGGGGAACGCCTCGGGCCCGCAATATCGCCCCCGGGCACCTGGATCGACAACAACCCGGGGCAGCACCGCGCGGCCGCTGAACCGCCGCCTGCATTATACTACGACTTGTACCTCGGCGCAACTTTCTGTCGGGTCGGAAGCTTGCCGGGCCGTGGTTGCATTTCCCGGGCCGGTGGGGTATAATCTCTGCGCGCGGCCGGGTGAGACGCCGTCCCGGCACCGATATGGTACAGGAGCACACCATGCCCGTGACCCGCACCCTTCTGCTGGGCCTCGATGGGGCCACCTTCGACCTGCTTACCCCCTGGATGGAACAGGGACATCTGCCCAACCTGCGACGCCTGACCCAGGAGGGCGCGTGGGGCGACCTGGCCTCGACGGTGCCGCCGACCACGGCACCGGCCTGGGCCGCCTGTTTCACCGGCGTCAACCCGGGCAAGCACGGCATCTATGACTTTCGGGAGTCGCCCTTCTTCGACGCCGCCCGGCCGCTCATCAGCGGCCGCTCGGTGCGCGCCCCGCGCCTCTGGCACCTGCTCAACCGCCACGGGAAAAAGGCCGGCGTGTTGAACGTGCCGATCACCTACCCCCCCGAGGCCCTGGACGGGTTTCTCGTCTCCGGCATGATGACGCCGGGGCCCGAAGTAGCCTTCACCTATCCCCCGGCGCTGAAGGAAGAGCTCTTGCGGGACATTCCCGGATACATCATCAACGTGGATATCCCGCGGTACGACGTCCAGGACGAACAGGACGCCTACGCCTTTCTGGACGAGATCGCGCGCTCCTTCGAACGGCGGGCCGCGGCGCTCTTTTACCTGATGGAGCGCTACGAGTGGCACTTTCTCATGGTGGTCTTTATCGTCATGGACCGCATCCAGCACCTCCTATGGAAGTACTATGGCGACGCCGAGAGCCGCTTCTACCGGTCGGAGCGGGCCGCCCGCCTCCAGGCACGCATCCTGGAAGTCTACCAGCAGGTAGACGCCTTCCTCGGAGAGGTCGTAGGCCGGCTGGACGACAGCACCGACCTGCTCATGGTCTCGGATCACGGCTTCGGCTCGACCCACGCCTGGCTCAACGTCAACCGTTGGCTACAGGTCGAGGGGCTGCTGCGCGTCAAGCCGGGCGTCCTGCTGCGCAAGCGGCTCTTTTATGAGGCCATGCGCCTGGAGGAAACCCCGCTGGTGCAGGCGCTCGTCCCGCCACAGCTGCGGCGGGCCGTCCGCCAGCGCGTGCGGCAGACGCGTTCGACCTTTCGCTCCGACCTGGTGGAGAGCATCGACTGGGATCGGACGCAGGCCTTTTTCGCCAGCATCCCCTGCCAGGGTGTCTACATCCACGTGCAGCGGGACGGGCAGGGCACAGTCGCGCCGGGCGCGACATACGATGCGCTGCGGGAGCGGCTCTGCCGGGGGCTGCGCGAGCTGCGCGACCCGCGCACCGGGGAAAAGGTCATGGACCAGGTGTGCCTGCGCGAGGAGGTGTACGAGGGCCCTTTTACGCACTGGGCCCCGGACGTGCTCTTTATCGCGCGCAACTACTCCTACCTGGGACGCGAGCTGTTGGGGGCGCGCGGCGTCGTCGAGACGAGCCTGAACTGGGCCAACGGCTTCCACCGGCCCAACGGCATCTTCCTGGGGCGCGGGCCCGGTTTCCGGGCCGGCCTGCATCTTGAGGGCGCGCGCATCCTGGACATTGCTCCGACGATCCTCTATCGGATGGGGCTGCCCATACCGACCTACATGGACGGCCGGCCGCTGAACGAGGCCATGACCGGGGAATTCATCGCGGCCCACCCCCTGCAGCGCGAAGAGGCCGCGCTCGAAGCCCCGGCCGGAGCGGCAGAGACCTACTCCGACGAGGAGAACGCCGAGATCGAGGCCCGGCTGCGGGGGCTGGGCTACATGTCCTGATTGGCAGCGGAGACCGGCGCCGGCGGAACTGCGCGGCAGCTCTGCGGCCGAACACGTGCAAGGAGACAAGGTATTGGACAGGACCCAGGCGATCGGGAAGCGCATCCGCACCCTCCTCCGCGGCCGTGTGGGGTGGCTGCTGAGGATGGTGGTCACGGCCGGCCTTTTTTTCGTCATCTTTCGCTACCTGGTCAAGCCGCAGGAGTTTCTCCAGGCCCTTCCCCAGGTACTCGGCGGCTGGCTGCTGGCGGCGGTGGCGATCAAGTGGGTCGGCATCCTGTCCGCCATCCTGCGGTGGGACGTGCTGCTGCGGGCCCAGGGCATCCGCATGCCCTTTCGGCGGCTGGTAGCCTCGTTCCTGGTCGGGCGGTTCTTTGGCATGTTTACGCCGAGCACGCTGGGGTTGGACGTCTACCGGGCCTACGACATGGCCGCGCAGGCCAAGGACGCCATTGGCTCGGTGGCGGTGATCCTGGTGGAAAAGATCACCGGGTTCTTTACCCTCTCGCTCCTGGTCTTGGTGACGCTGCCGGCCGGCCTGCGCTTCGTCTCGCCCAAGGTGCTCGTCCCCGTGGGGCTCATCTTTATGCTGCCCGTGGGCGTGGCCTTTGTGCTGCTCCTGTGGCCCGGCGTCTTTGAGCGCCTGCTCGGCCTGAACTTTCCGGGCAAGGCGCGGGTGGAAAAGTGGCTGCGCCAGGCCGTGACCGCGATCACCGCCTATCGGCACCACCGCCGCTACCTGTGGCTGGCCGTCCTGCTGGGGCTGGTTGTCCACGGGGCCACCGCCGTGATGTACTACTTTACGGCCCGCGCGGTGCAGGCCGCCGTCTCCCTGCCCGACATGCTCTTTGTGGGGCCGCTGATCATCGTCTCCACCGTCGGCATCCCCACGATGGGGGGGGAGGGCGCGCGCGAGCTGAGCTCGCTCGTCCTGCTCGAGCGGGCCGGCGTCCCGCGCGCCCTGGGTGGGCTGATCGGCCACCTGGGCTTTTGGACCGGCGAGTTCCTGCCGGTGGTGTGCGGGGGGATTATCCTGGCGCTGCGCCCCTCCGCCGAGGGCGTTGAGCGCAAGAGGGGCTTGCTGCGCGAGGGGCTCCTTCCCGGCGCCGCGGGCGGTGCGCTGGCCCTTGTTCTTTTAGGAATGGGCGAGGCCGCTTACCTCGCCCTGGCCAACCATAACGCCGCCTTCCTCGCCGCGCTCCCCTACGCCGCGCTCCTCTATGGCCTGATCGGCCTCCTCGGCGGCGCCAGCCTCGGTATCGCCCTCTGGGCCCTCCTCCGTGCCGAGTCTCCCGACCAGCAGGCCGGCCGCAGCGCCCGCTGGTCCGCCGGCCTCCTCCTCGCCGCCGTCGGCTTTGTCGTCGCCCGCTACCGCGTCATCCGCGACCTCTTCGAGGAGCAACTGCAGACCCTTTCGCTGGCCGGCGCCCTCGTCCACCTTGCGCTGCTCGCCGCCGCCCTCGCCCTCCTGGGCGCCGCCCTCCTCCTGGGCCGGAGCCTGGCGCGCACCCGCACCGGCCGCTTTCTCAACCGCGGCGGCAGCTTCCTTGTTCTGCCGGTGCTCCTCCTAGGCGCGCTGCTGGCCGCGGCGATCGTCCAGCCACGGTCGGCGCCAGGGACTACCCGTGCGGCGCTGCCCCCCGATCTGCGCGGCCGGCCCAATATCCTGCTCATCGGCGTAGACACCCTGCGGGCCGATCGGCTCTCCTGCTACGGCTACTCCCAGCAGACCAGCCCGCACATCGACGCGCTGGCCGCCGACGGCGTCCTCTACCGCAATGCCCTGGCCCAATCGTCCTGGACACGGCCCTCTTTTGCCACAATCCTCACCTCCCTCTACCCCAGCAGCCACACGGCGATCGGCAAGGCCGATCGGCTCCCCCAGGGCGCGCTGACGCTGGCCGAGGTGCTGCAGGCCGCCGGGTATCGGACCGCCGGCCTCGTCGACAACATCAATATCGCCCCACTCTTCGGCTTCGACCAGGGTTTCGATACCTACACCTACCTGGAGCCCGATCTGCCGCTCGGCGCCAGCGACGTCTCCTCGGAGCTGGCCCTCTACCAGGCGGCGCGGCGTGCCTACTACATGGTCGCCGGCGGCAAGGTCGTCGTGCAGGAGTACTACCAGGACGCCGCCACCGTCACCGCCGCGGCGAAGGCATGGCTGGCGGACCATCCGGACGAGCGGTTCTTTCTCTTTCTCCACTACATGGACCCCCACGATCCGTACATGGAGCACCCGTACAGCGGCGTGGGCTACGCCCGGGCGAGCGACCAGAATCCCGACCCGTCGCTGGCGGCCACCTTCAGCGCGCTCTACGATGGCGAGGTACGTTATGTCGACACCTACCTAGGGGAACTCTGGGCCTTTTTGCAGGAGGCCGGCCTCTATGACAACACCCTGATTGTCCTCACCGGCGACCACGGGGAAGAGTTCCAGGAGCACGGCGGCTGGTGGCATGGGCAGACGCTGTACGAGGAGCAGCTCCGCGTGCCCCTCATCGTCAAGTACCCGGGCGGGGCGCGGGCCGGCACGGTGGTCGAAGAGTACGCCCGTACCCTGGACGTAGCCCCGACGGTGGTCGACGCGGCCGGACTGGCCGTCCCCGCAACGTGGCAGGGCCGCAGCCTGTGGAGCGACACCGCCCCCCCCGCCTACCTCTTTGCCGAAGAGGAGTTGGAGGGCAACGTCCTCCGCTCCGTGCAGCAGGGCGACTACAAGCTGATCCTCGCCAACCGGGACAACCCGCGCGGCCTGCCGGCCGAGGCGCTCTACAACCTGGGCGCCGACCCCAGCGAGCGCGTCAATCGCGCCCCGGAGGAAACCGCGTGGGCCGCCACGCTGCGCGAGGTGCTCGGGCGGGCCCAGGCCGAGGCGCTGGAGCAGCGCCTTCAGGCCGAAGAGGGGACGATCGACGAGGAGGCCGAGGAGCTGCTGCGGAAGCTGGGGTACTGAAGTTGGAGGTTGATGGGCATGCGCCTCGCCCTCATCGGCCTTGACGGCGCTACATGGGACCTGATCCTGCCGTGGGCGGAGCAGGGCCACCTCCCCACCCTGACCGGCCTGCGGCGCGCTGGCGCCGGGGGCCCGCTCGCCTCGACCGTTCCCCCGGTCTCTTTCCCCGCCTGGAGCACCCTCCTCACCGGCCTCAACCCGGGAAAACACGGCATCTATGACTTTACGCAGCGCCTCCCCGGCACCTACCGTATCGCCTTTCTCAACGCCACGCACCGGCGCGCGCCCACCCTATGGCGACTGGCGAGCCAGGCCGGCCGGCGCGTCGCCGCGCTGGGCTTTCCCGCCACCTACCCGCCCGAGCCGGTGAACGGCCTGCTCGTGAGCGGCTTCGATTCACCCGTCACCACCGGGGTGGACCGCTCCTGTGTCTACCCGCCCGCACAGTACGCCGAGATCGCGCCCTATCCCCTGGGGGGCATCCAGGAGGTACGCATCGACGCCGGCTGGCACGAGCGGGCGCTGCATCAGATTCTTTTAGGAATGGAGCGTCGCACCGCGGTCGCCCTGCGCCTGCTCCAGCAAGAAAACTGGGACCTCTTTGCCCTCCACTATGGCGAAAGCGACACCGCCGCCCACCACTTCTGGGCCTTGTTCGACGCCCACTCCCCCCGCCACGATCCGGCCCGCGCCGCACAGCTCGGCGGCGCGCTCCTCCAGGTCTATCGCGCCCTGGATGCCGCCCTCGGCCGGCTGCTTGCGGCTCTTCCGCCGGAGACGGCCGTCGTCGTCGCCTCCGACCACGGCGCCGGCGGCGCCGGCGACTGGGTCGTCCACCTCAACCGCTGGCTCGCGCAGCAGGGCTGGCTGTGCTTCCAGGAGGGGCCGCGCCGGCCGCTCGCGGCCGGCCTGCGCCACCTGGGCCTCCGCCTGCCCGAACGCCTCCAGGAATGGGCCTTTCGCGGCCCGCTGCACGGGCTTGTCGACCGCGTCGAGTCGGGGAACCGCCTCGGCGGGATCGCCTGGGAGCACACGGCTGCCTTCTCCGAAGAGGTCAACACCCTGCCCGGCGTCTGGCTCAACGTGCAGGGACGCGAGCCGGCCGGCGTCGTGCCCCCCGGCGCGTACGAGCGGCAGCGCGACGAGCTCGTCGCGGCGCTGGAGGGCTGGCGGCACCCGGAGACAGGCGCGCCGCTGCTGCAGCGCGCCTGGCGGCGCGAAGCACTGTACGACGGCCCGTGGGTGCACCTGGCGCCGGACATCGTCCTGGAGCCGGCGCTGGACCGGGGATACAGCGTGACCTTTTTGAGCAGTGGCGGCCGGGCAGGGCCGGCCGCCCGCCGGCTGGCGCCGCAGGAGCGCCTGGGAGCCAAAGGCGGCAGCATGAACGGCAGCCACCGCCCGGAGGGGATCGTGCTCCTGGCCGGGCCCGGCGTGCGGCAAGGCGCCCAGCTGGAAGGCGCCGCACTGGCCGACATCGCGCCGACGGCCCTGGCCGTGCTGGGGCTGCCCCTGCCGGCCGGCCTGGATGGGCGCGTCCTGCACGAGGCCTTCCAGCTGGGCTTCCTGCACACCGCGGAGCCGGCCGCGGCCGTCCCACCCCTGCCGCCGGCCGTGCCCTACACACCGGAGGAGGAGGCCGCCGTGGCGGAGCGCCTGCGCGGGCTGGGGTACCGCTGACCTCGCGCTGAATCGCCCGGCGGCCATGTGGTATAATACAGGCATCATGCCCGAGCGAACCCGTTACCGCGTCCTGATGGTCGCCGCCAGCCCGTTTCCCTTTCCACAGGGCTCCCAGGTGCTCATCGCGGGCCTGGCCGAGGCGCTGGCCGCGCGCGGCCACCGCGTCGAGATCGTGACCTACCCCCGCGGGGCGGCCGGGCCGGCCGCCCCGGTGCCGCTCCGGCGCGTCGCCGCACCACCCTGCCTCGCCCTGCCCGATCCGCGGCCCTCCTTCCGCAAGCCGGCGCTCGACCTCCTCCTGGCCCGCCTGGCCCTGCGCAGGGCGCGCGAGCTGCGCCCGGACGTCCTCCATACCCACAACGTCGAGGGGTTGCTGATCGCGCTGTGGGTGCGCCGGCGCACGGGCATCCCCGTCGTCTACCACCTCCACAACCGCATGGAGCCGGAGCTGCCGGCCTACTTCTCGTCCGCGGTGGGCCGGTGGGCCGGCCGCACCGCCGGCCGCTGGGCCGACCGCCACCTGCCCCGCCGGGCCGACGCCTGCATCGTCCTCCACGCCGACGCCGCCCGCGACCTGCCGGCCGACGGCGTCGACCCCGCCCGTGTCCATGTCATCCCTCCGGGCATCGGCCACTGCGACCCGCCCGCCGACGGCCCGGAGGCCGTCCGCCGCCGCTGGGGGTTCGACACGGGCCCGCTCGTCCTCTACTCCGGCAACCTGGACACCTACCAGGATCTGGGGCTGCTCCTGGCGGCCTTCGCCCAAGTACGGGGGCGGCGGCCCCAGGCCCAGCTCGTCCTGGCCACGCATCTGCCGGCCGGCGGTCGGCGGGAGCGCGAGGTACGCCGGGGGCTCGGGGCCGGCGCGCATCTGCTCATGGGCGTGGACTGGGAGGCAATGTGCGCCCTCCTCGCGGCTGCCGCGGTCGCCGTCTGCCCACGGGGAGTGTGCTGGGGCTTTCCGATCAAGGTGCTGAACTATATGGCCGCCGGCCGGCCCATCGTCGCCGCGGCCGGCTCCGCCCAGGGGCTGGCGCCGTTGGAGACGGCCCTCGTCGTCCCCAACGGCGACGCCGGGGCCTTGGCCCAGGCCATCGTGCAGCTGCTGGATAACCCAGAGCTAGCCGCCCGCCTGGGACGCACGGCCCGGTCCGCCGTGGAGAGTCATTACACCTGGCCAGCATGCGCCGCGGCCGTCGAACGGGTCTATGCCGCCGTTTGAAGATTTCGCCATCCTGTTGTAGAATAGCGGCAGCACCGCCCATGCAATCCACCGCAGCACCAGACAACGCGCTAGAGGTAAGATATGGCTTGGCACAACATGAGCGTCCGCTTCCTCCTCGCTGCACTCCTGGTTTTCGTCCTGCTCGCGCCCATCACCGCCGCATCGCCAGACTACTTTCCCCCCGAGATCCTCGACCGACCCCTCGGCGTGGAGCAGCTGCCCAACGGCAATATCCTGATCACCGATGCCGGGGGGGCCTTTTACACCCTCACGGACGACGCCCTGCTCGAGGTCGACCGGGAAGGCCGGATCGTCTGGAGCTATGTGGGCGACATGTCCTTTCCCCACAGCGCCGAGCGCCTGCCCGACGGCAGCACGCTGGTGAGCGACACGGCCAACAACCGCGTCTTCCAGGTCGACACCCAGGGCCAGATCGTCTGGACGTCGGACGACTGGGGCAACGGCACCGGCACCCTGGACGACGGCTCGCACCTGCACTACCCCAACGACGCCGAGCTGCTGCCGGGCGGCACCCTGCTGCTCACCGACCGGAACAACGACCGCGTGGTCGAGATCACCGCGGACGGCCAGGTCGTCTGGCAGTATGCCGGCCTGAACCGGCCCCACAACGCCGACCGGCTGGAGAACGGCAACACCCTCATCTGCAATTCGGAGGACAACCTGGTCCTGGAAATCGACCCCCAAGGGCAGATCGTCTGGCAGTTTGGCGACGCCTTTCCGCTGCGCTGGCCGCGCGACGCCGACCGGCTGGAGAACGGCAACACGTTGGTGACCGACACGCGCAACGGGCGCGTGCTCGAGGTCACGTCGGCCGGCCAGGTCGTCTGGTCGACCAGCGGCCTGGCGCTGCCCTACGAAGCCGACCGCCTGGAGAACGGCAACACCCTGATCGCCGACAACGACCACCGGCGGGCCATCGAAGTCGACGCGGCCGGCCAGGTCGTCTGGCAGTTCCGCAACTTTCCGGAGGAGTACCCCGCCACTGTGCGAAACGGCACCTTTGACGACAGCACGAGCCCGGCGCCGGCCGGTTGGTATCCGGCCGACATGAACGCCGAGGGGCCCGTCACCTTTGGGACGGCGACCACGGGGACGGCGGCCATCGCCTACACCGGGACCGGCCGGGCCGCGTGGCTCCAGGTCGTGGCTGTCGAGCCGGGGCAGGAATATCGCTTCGCCGGCCGTCTCCACACCGCGCTGCGGCGCGGGGCTGCCGCCTACCAGCTCTGGTTCCTCGACCCCCTGGGCGGCCCCCTGGGCGAGGCAATCACCCTTGAGCCGATCCTCCAGGGCCAGCACGACTGGGCCGAGGTTGCGGCCAACGTCACCGCCCCGGAGGGCGCCGCCACCGTCCAGATCTGGTGCCAGCTCGTCGCCGCCGACGGTCAGGCCGAGTTCGACGACGTGCGCTGGGAAGCCGCGGGCGCCCCCGCGCTGCTGCCCTGGCTTGGCGGCGGCCTGGCCCTCCTCCTCGGCGGGGGCGGGCTGTTGTTCTGGCTGCTGCGCCGGCGCCGGCGGCCGGCCTAGATGCAAGGAGAACGGATGGAGCCGCAGAGAAGACCGCGTACCTTTACCCCGCTGCTGACGGCGCTGTGGGCCGGCCTGACCTGGGCGCTGCTCTATGGCGTGATCGACAACATCCCGCTCCTGGCGCAAGGGGACATCCTCAGCCATGTGCGCGTCCGTTTCCAGGCAATGGCCTACGTCCACGTGGCCTATGCCGCGGCAGCGGTGGTCCTCATGGGCGCCGTGGGACTGGTGCTCACGGCCGTCCTGGCCGTCGTGCGCCGGCCGGCCGGCCGGCCGCTCCTCCTGGGCCTATCCATCGGCCTGCTTGCCGGGGCCACCTCGGCCGGCCTGTGGCTGGAGCACTATCGCATCCTGGACCTCCCGGACAGCAACCCCAACAAGCTCGTCAGCATCGGCTATACCCTCCTGGTCGCCGCCGCCGCCGCGGTCGTCGCGGGCTGGCTCACCTACCACGCGGCCCGTTGGTGGGTCGAGGGCCCTGAACCCCGCCGGCCCTTCTGGCGCGGCCTTGTCCGCTGGGGCCCGCCGCTCGTCACCCTCACGGTGGCCCTCTTGCTCGCCGCGGTGGGCCTCTATCGCAATGTGATCCGGCCGGCCCTGCCCGGCCCCACCACCGGCCAGGTCGCCACGCCGGAGCGCCCCAACGTCGTCTTGATCACGATCGACTCCCTGCGCGCCGATCACCTGGGCGCCTACGGCTACGACCCGGCCATCAGCCCCAACATCGACGCCCTGGCCCGCCGCGGGGTCCGCTTCGACCAGGCCATCGCCCAGTCGTCCTGGACGCTGCCCTCGGTCGCGTCGATGGTCACCAGCATGTATCCCACCGAGCTGGATATCTATGCCTGGCGCGACCTCAAGATGCAGAGCCACCTGGACCCCATGCGCACGACCATGGCCGAGTCCTTGCAGGCCGCGGGCTACCGCACCCAGGGCTATGCCACCAACGCCTGGATCACCCACGAAAACGGCTTCGATCAGGGCTTTGATCAGTTCAACTGCTTTCGCACCGCCGAGGCCTTTGATCACGACATGCTGCTCCAGCACCCCCTGCTCAAGCTGAGCTCGCGATCCCCCTTCCTCTACAAACTCGGCTGGCGCGGCTACTACCTCTTGTTCGACCGCCGGCTCCTCACCGGCAACGACGGCCTCGCCGTCAGCCTGTACGCCCTCTCTTTCCTGCAAGAGCATCAGGACGAGCGTTTCTTCCTCTGGCTCTACTACCTGGAGCCCCATACCTCGTACGCTCCCTCGGCCGCCTTCCCCTCGGCGCCGACAGACGTCTCCGAGGAACATTACAGCTGGCTGAGCTCCCTCGACTACTGGTCGTTTGTCGCCAGCAGCGAAGACATGCTCGTCCCCGAGGATACGCCCGTCCTCACGTCGCTCTACGACGGCGAGATCCGCGACGTGGACCGGTGGGTGGGGGGCGTGCTCGACGAGCTCGCGCGGCTGGGTCTGAACGACCGCACCTTGATCATCCTGCACAGCGACCACGGGGAGGAGTTTGCCGATCACGGCGGTTTCGTCCACGGCATCACCTTTTACGACGAGGTGGTACGCGTCCCCCTGCTCGTCGCCGGCCCTGGGATCTCCCCCGGCCAGGTCGCGGCGCCGGTGCAATTGCTGGACCTCATGCCGACGGTGCTGGAGACGGCCGGCGCCACACTGCCCCCCGAAGCGCACGGCCGCAGCCTGTGGCCGCTTCTCCGTGGCGGAGCGCTCGAGGAAGTCCCCATCTATGCCGAGATGCGCCATTCCTCGCTCCAAGAGAAAAAGATGATCCGCTACCAGGGCTGGAAGCTGATCTATGCCCTGGACAGCGGCGAGATGGAGCTGTACAACCTCGCAGCCGACCCCCGGGAGCAGGTCAACCTGGCGCTGCAGGAGAGAGAGCGCGGGGAAGAATACCTGCGCCTACTGCGGCGGTGGCTAGCGCAGGCGGTCGAGACGGAGCAGGCACTGCCGCGCAGCGTGGCCCCGGCCGGCGTCGACGAGCACGTGCGCGAGATGCTGCGCGAGGGCGGTTACTGAGGCAGCGCCTTGACAGGCGCGAAAACAGGACAGTCTCCGTGGGGGCGCAGCACGCTGCGCCCTCACACTTTGACCGCCGGGGGGCGCCATAAGGGTCTGTACGCCTCTGTGACCCAGGTCATAGTGCCGGCCGGCCGGGCCGCGTATACTGAAGCCAGAATCCTCCACAACCCGAGCGCGCACCGTAACGCAGGAGGGCAGGACAATGATTGCAGCGATGGTTCTGGCACACCTTCTTGGCGATTATGTCTTTCAGACCGACGGCCTGGCCCGGTGGAAGCAGCGCAGCCTGTGGGGCGTGGCCGTCCACGGGCTGATCGTCACGCTGACACTGTGGCTCTGTTCGCTGCCCATCGACCCACGCTGGTGGCCCTATGCGCTGGCGTTGGGGTTGCTCCACACGGCGATCGACGTCGTGCGGGCCCGGCTAGGCTCTATCTCGCCGGCCGTGGACCTGGCGCTCTTTCTGGCCGACCAGGTCGCCCACGGCCTGACGGTCGCCGCGGCACTGGCACTGTCGGGCTGGCTGGCCCCACGGCCGGCCGCGACGCCCCTCGGCCGGTGGCTCGGGGACGACGGCCGGCTGTGGCTACTCTCCGGCTACGTCCTGCTGACGATGCCGGCCTGGGTGCTCACCCATTTTGTCGCGCGCGGGATGGGCGCCAGCCAGACGAGCCTGCCGGGCCGGCCCGGGGAAAAGTACCTGGGCATGATCGAACGCGGCCTGATTGCCACCTTTGTCCTGGCGGGGCAGCTGCTCCTCGTCCCGCTGGTCGTCGCCCCGCGGCTCGTGCTGGACAGCCGCGGCGACCGGGTGGCAGCCGAGCCGCTCGGCTATCTCAACGAGCTCCTGATCAGCGTGGGCCTCGCCGTGGCTGTGGGGTTGCTCCTCCGAGGGCTCTACTGAGCCGATGCGGGCGGCCTCCGGGCCGCCCCTATTGCCCAGCGCTTGGAGGTGGGCGATGGACCAAACCGGGATCGCATCCAAGGGGGCGGTTGTAAGAATGGCCGAGTTCGTGTACAATAGCCGGACCACGCAACACCCCGTAACAGGAGAGGCCAAGATGCCGCTGGAAGAACGCTACGAGCTGTTGCGCCACACGCTCCTCTTTGCCGGACTCAGCGACGGCGAGCTCGAGCGGGTGGCGCAGGACCTGCACCGCCGCCAATACGCGGCCGGCGAGGCCATCTTTCACCAGGGAGACCGGGGCACGGCTGTCTACATCGTCGTGACGGGGCGTGTACGCATCTATGTCCCGACCGCGGAAGGGCAGGAAGTCGCGGTGATCTTTTATGGGCCCGGCGAGGTCTTTGGGGAGATGGCGCTGCTCGAAAGCGAGCCGCGCTCGGCGACGGCGGAAGCAATGGAAGAGACGAGCGTCCTGGTCATGGGCGGCGGGCCCTTTTACCAGCACCTGCAGGAAAACTACCAAGTGGCCTTGAACCTGATGCAGCACCTCAGCCAGCGGCTGCGCGCAACCACCGAGCAGGTGCGGTCGTTGGCGTCGCTGGACGTGAGCCGGCGGACGGTCCGGACGCTGCTGCAGCTGGCCGGCCGGCAGGGCAGCGCGGCGGCGGACGGCATCCACCTGGGCCGGCTGACGCAGCAGGACCTGGCCAGCCTAGTCGGCACTAGCCGGGAAAGCATCAACCGCGCCCTGGGGGCCCTGGCGCGCAAGGGGTTGGTGGCGATCGTTCGGGGAGAGATCGTGATCCGGCAGGCAGAGGCGCTAGCAGAGCTATTGGGCGAGGGGTAGCGCCCCCGGCCGCACCTCCAAAACACGGATTCGGCTACCACCCCAGGGACCGCGCAAGGGCGGCCCGTGTGGCAGTAGCCGAATCCGTATATCCGCGGCAGGTTCTGTCGGGCGCTACTGCAGCTCGACGACCGCCCCGGCCTCTTCCAACTTGGCCTTGGCCGCCTCGGCCTGTTCCTTGGGTGCGTTCTCCAGGACCGGCTTGGGCGCGGCCTCGACCAGTTCTTTGGCTTCCTTCAGGCCCAGGCCCGGCTGCAGCTCGCGGACCACCTTGATGACCTGGATGCGGCGCGGGCCGCCGTCCTTGAGGACCACCGTGAACTCGGTCTTTTCCTCGGCCGGCGCTGCCGCCGCCGCGCCTGCGGCCGCCACCGGGGCAGCCGCCGCGGCAACCGGCACTGCAGCCGAGATGCCCCAGCGCTCTTGCATCATCTTGACCAGCTCGGCAACGTCGAGCAGGCTCAGCGTTTCGATCTCGTGCAGGATCTGTTCCAGTTTCTCTGAAGCCATCGTTTCCTCCTGAGTTTTCAGTGTTCAGTTGACAGCTGACAGTTTTCGGTTTGCAGTGGGCCAGGGCCCAGCTTACGCCGCCTCGGGCGCGGCCTCTGCGGTGGGGGCCTGTTCGGCCCGCTGCTGGAGCACGTAGAGCAACTGCTGCATGACGGCAGACAGCCCGCCCACCAGGTGAGCGATCGGGCCCTGCACCGTCCCCACCAGTTGGGACAGCAGGACCGGCCGCGGCGGCAGTGCGGCCAGCTCTTGCAGCCTCTCGGGGGAGACGATCTGTCCCTCCATCCAGCCGCCCTTGACCTTGATCTGCGTATAGGCCGCGACCTGCTCGCTCATCGCCTTGGCCCCCGCGACCGGGTCTTCAAAAGCCGTGGCGAGCGCGGTCGGGCCCTGCAGGTAGGCCGCCAGCTGTGCGGACACGTCCTCGCCCAGAGCCAGACGCAGCAGGGTGTTCTTGACCACGTGATAGGCCACCCCCGCTTTCTCCAGGTTCCGGCGAACCGTCGTCAGCTCCTTCATGGTGATGCCCCGATAGTCGGTCAGCACCACCAGTGTGCTGCGGGCAAGGTCACCCGACAGCTGGGCCACGATGTTTTCCTTTCTTTCCGTCGGCATTCATTACCTCCTTACAGACTCAAACAATCGGGCTCCTGCGCCCCAGACGCAGGAGCCCAACACTCGTATCGTACGAGGGTCTTGCTCTTGCCTCGGCAGGCGGTACCCCATTGAGCCCCGGAGGGCACCTGCGGTCTAGGGCCTATGCTGCTGTTGAACCAAGTGCCTACCCGGCGGCCTTCAAAGCCATCGCCGCCGCCACGTCCACCCGGACGCCCGGACCCATGCTGGGACTCAGGACGATCGTGCGAACGTACGCGCCCTTGACGGCGGCCGGCTTGACGCGCCGCAGGGCATCGATCACGGTGGTCAGGTTCTCGAACAGCTGCTCTTCGCTGAAGCTGACCCGGCCGATGGTCACGTGGACCAGGGCCTGCTTGTCGGTGCGGAACTCGACCTTGCCCCGGCGCACCTCGGCGATCACGCGCGGGAGGTCTTCTTGGTTGACGACGGTACCGCTCTTGGGGTTGGGCATCAGCCCCTTGCGGCCCAGCACACGGCCCAAACGGCCGACCACGCGCATCATGCTGGGAATAGCGATCGCCACGTCGAACTCTGTCCAGCTCTCCTTCTCGATCTTTTCGGCCAACTCGGTGCTGCCGACAAAGTCCGCCCCCGCGTCGCGGGCGATCTTTTCGGCCTCGCCCTCGGCAAAGACCAACACACGCACCGGCTTGCCCGTCCCATGGGGCAGGATCACCGTGCCACGCACCTGCTGGTCCGTCTTGCGCGGGTCCACGCCCAGGCGCAAGTGTACGTCCACACTGCCGTCGAACTTGGTGATGGAGACCTTTTTCACCAGCGCGACGGCCTCGCGCGGCTCGTAGAAACGGGCGCGCTCCACCAGTTGGGCTACTTCGCGGTACTGCTTTCCTCGTTTACGCATCGTCTCTCCTCGTGGTTCAGACGGGCCGAAGCCCTCCCACAGTCGTTTCGCCTTGCTGCCGGCCGCCCCAGCGCCGCAGCGCTGCGCACAGCCATTCAGGCGACAGCTCAGTCCGCAATCTCGATGCCCATGTTGCGGGCCGTGCCGGCGACGATCTTTTCGGCGGCCTCGACGGTCATGGCATTCAGGTCGGGCATCTTGGCCTGGGCGATTTCCCGCAGCTGGGCCCGGGTAATGCGGCCCACCTTGGTCCGATTGGGCTCGCTCGACCCTTTGTCGACCCCGGCCGCCTTGCGCAGCATGTCCGCTGCCGGCGGCGTCTTGGTGACAAAGGTGAACGAATGATCCTCGTACACGGTGATCTCGACAGGAACAATAGAGCCGGCCATGCTGGCGGTACGGGCATTGTACTCTTTGCAAAAGGCCATGATGTTCAGGCCATGCTGGCCGAGCGCCGGGCCGACGGGCGGCGCGGGGGTCGCCTTGCCGGCCGAGATCTGCAAGTGAATCGTCGTCACTACCTTTTTAGCCAACGCACACCTCGATCAGTTTACAGTGTACAGTTTACAATTCACAGTGTACAGTTGCCAGTTACGTCGCGCGCCGCTAGCCGGCGGCGCGCCGTGCTAGGGCACCAGCCGTTCAATCTGCATAAAGTCCAGCTCGATCGGCGTCTCGCGCCCAAAGAAAGAGACCAGCACCCGGACCTTGCCGCGCTCCTGGTCGATGTCGTCGACGACTCCCTCAAAGTCGCTAAAGGGACCGTCCGTGATGCGCACCGCCTGCCCGATCGTGAACTCGACGCGGATCTTGGGCGCCTCGGACTCGATCTGTTTCAGGATCGCCTGGACCTCGTGCTCCGGCAGAGGCACCGGGTTGCTGCCCGGACCGACGAACCCTGTCACGCCCGGCGTGTGGCGGACGACGTGCCAGGTCTCGTCGGACAGGAGCATCTGGACCAGGATGTATCCCGGAAAGATCTTGCGCTGCACGGTACGGCGCTGACCGTCCCGGATCTCGATCTCTTCCTCGCTGGGCACAAGCACGTGAAAGATGCGGTCGGCAACGCCCATAGAGCGAACGCGCTGCTCCAGGTTCTGCCGGACCTTGTTCTCGTAGCCCGAATAGGTATGAACGACGTACCAGCGCGCCTCTTCGGGCACCGCGTCAGGCAGTGCGGAAGATTCCGGGACAGCCGGCAGCGGAAGCGACTCGGAAGTCTCTTCCACAGCGTCCCCTTCGACGGGGGCCACCTGCTTTGCGGCCATCAGATCCTCCAGCGGCAACGACCGGCGTCGCCAGCTACGCTCAGACAACCTGGCTCAGCAGCGAGTAGAGCCAGGCAAAAAGGAGATCAAAGGCCCACATCAGGAGGGCCATCACCACGGACAGGGTCAACACGACCAGGGTCAGGTTGAACAGCTCCTTCCGTGTCGGCCAGATCACGCGCTTGATCTCCGCCCACGTATCACGCCACCACTTGACAATTCGGTTGGGACCAGCCTTTTTCTTGTCCATCGTCTCCACTCGACTTACTACAGGCGGTGTACCGAGACCCCAGACATGCGTTGGCAGGCCGAGAGGGACTTGAACCCCCAACCTGCGGTTTTGGAGACCGCTGCTCTGCCTATTGAGCTATCGGCCTGCGAAGGCGCCGCCAGGCGGCGCACGGTCTTGGCTATTTGACCTCGCGGTGCAACCGGTGAGTCCGGCACCGGGGGCAGTATTTGCGCAGTTCCATGCGCCCGGAGTCGTTCTTGCGGTTCTTCTCGGTCGTGTAGTTGTGCTCTTTGCACTCGGTACACGACAGCGTGATCACGATACGATCTTCCTTTTTAGCCATCAGAAACCTCGAGCAGTTTACAGTTTACAGTTTGCAGTGTACAGCCTGCAGCTGGCGGCCCGATGACGGCGCTAGCTCAGCAGCTTGGTCACGACGCCCGCGCCGACCGTCTTGCCGCCCTCGCGGATGGCAAAGCGCAGACCCTCTTCGATCGCGATCGGCTCCATCAGGTCCACTTCCATGTTCGTGTCGTCACCCGGCATCACCATCTCCACCCCTTCGGGCAGCGTGATCCCGCCGGTCACGTCCGTCGTCCGCAGATAGAACTGCGGCGCGTACCCCGGGAAGAACGGCGTGTGCCGCCCCCCCTCGTCCTTCTTCAGCACGTACACCTGTGCCTTGAACTTGCGGTACGGCTTGATCGACCCCGGCGCCGCCAGCACCTGCCCCCGCTGCACGTCGTCCCGCTCGATCCCCCGCAGCAGCACCCCCACATTGTCCCCCGCCACCGCCTCGTCCAGCTTCTTCAGAAACATCTCCAGGTCCGTCGCCACCGTCTTCCGCGTCTCCTCCCCCTTCCCCACGATCTCTACCGTCTCCATCGGATGGATCTTGCCCCGCTCCACCCGCCCCGTCACCACCGTCCCCCGCCCCTTGATCCCAAACACGTCCTCGATCGCCATCAGAAACGGCTTCTCCGTCTCCCGCACCGGCATCGGGATGTACTCGTCCACCACCCGCATCAGCTCCAGAATCGGCGCATACTCCGGCGCGTTCGGATCGTTGCTCTCACAGTTCAGCGCTTCCAGCGCGCTACCCCGCACGATCGGAATCTGATCCCCAGGAAAATGGTACCCCGTCAGGATCTCCCGCAGCTCCAGCTCCACCAGCTCGATCAGCTCCGGGTCCGGCATCAGATCCACCTTGTTCAGAAACACCACCATCGCCGGCACTTCTACCTGGTGCGCCAGCAAGATGTGCTCCCGCGTCTGCGGCATCGGCCCGTCGTCCGCCGCTACCACCAGGATCGCCCCGTCCATCTGCGCCGCACCCGTGATCATGTTCTTGATATAGTCGCGGTGCCCCGGACAGTCGATGTGCGCATAGTGCCGCTTCTCCGTCTCGTACTCCACGTGCGAGATGTTGATCGTCACCCCACGCTCCCGCTCTTCCGGCGCATTGTCGATCGAGTCGAACGCCCGGAACTTGGCCATGTTCCGCAGCGCCAATACCTTGGTGATCGCCGCCGTCAGCGTCGTCTTGCCGTGGTCCACGTGCCCGATCGTGCCCACGTTCATGTGCGGTTTCGTCCGTTCAAATTTCGCCTTGGCCATCGCAAACTCCTCCTGTGCTCAGCTCGCAGCTCTCACGTTGCAGCTCGCGTCTCGTGCTTGATGGTGCACGCTTCAATCCAACACATACCCGCGCACTCGGGCGATGATCTCGCGCGCGGTATCGGGAGGCAATTCCCGATAGTGGCTAAACTCCATCGTGTGTCCGGCGCGCCCCTGCGTGACCGACCGCAGGCTGGTGGTGTAGCCGAACATTGTCACCAGCGGCACCTGCGCGCGCAAGATCTGGGTGCCCTCGCGGCCTTCGAACCCCTCGATCTCGGCCCGCCGCGCGGCCAGGTCGTTGAGGACGTCGCCCAGGTACTCTTCGGGCATCACGACCTCGATCCGCATCACCGGCTCCAGCAGGACCGGGCCGGCCTGACGGACCCCATCGCGCAGCGCCTGGGTGGCGGCCATCTTGAAGGCCACCTCCGACGGCTCGTCCTCGCGAAAGGCGCCACCCAGCAGCGTCGCCTTGACGTCGACCACCGGATAGCCCGCCAGCACGCCCGTCTCCATCGCCTCGCGGATGCCCATCCGCACCGTCGGC
>Ga0302250_1000975_pt1 | contig 23540 bp, 16 predicted proteins | sample AAG_RA_Asp_MG_FD_193536 | JGI IMG/M metagenome (GOLD analysis project Ga0302250, IMG submission 193536) | Enriched activated sludge microbial communities from anaerobic digester in WTTP, New Holstein, Wisconsin, United States - AAG_RA_Asp | ecosystem: Engineered > Bioreactor > Anaerobic >... | reverse complement strand
GTCATAACTGCATATTTTCCAGGGGTTAACACCCCTGGCTATAGTATTTCATCCCTATCGGGATTTTAGTGATGCACTTTTATTGGCTTCCAGATCTCATTGAATGTTAAATAATTCAACGGTTTTTGTCTGTTAAAGCCTCTGAACCCCATAAGGAGTGGTAATATTATTGAATAAGGCCAGTTTGGTGTCACCCCTTGCGGAGATCATGTTCAGAACTGCACTCCAGCACTCCAGCACTCCAGAATCAGCCTTGTTCCACTTTTCCACCTATACTCCGTCTGGAAGACGGAGCTACCACGGAGCTACCTGGAAGGCGGAGCTACCTCAGCCCCCTTTCAGGTTAGCCAGGCGATTGGCGATATCTGCGGCAAATTCTTCGTCGCTGGCCTCGGGATTACGAGTATCCAGCCAAACCTGGCAAGGTGCGGATCCGCATTGGGCACAACTGCTGAAGCCTTTGTCCCTGGCACAGGTGTAGATGGGACAGTGCTCCAGGCCATAAAAAACTGCCCAGCTAACCTTCCCAGCCAGCTCGATGCAGCCTTGGCAATCGATTTTATAGGCCCGGCAGTCAGTGGGGCAGGAAACTCCACAAGTAGCCAAGGGATTTTTAATCATTTGCCCACCTTATCATAAAGACGAGATCAGCACTTTTCTCACTCTCTTGGTGATTACCACCAGGAACAGCGTGAAGCCGATCATAAGGGTAGAGAGTGAATTGATGGTTGTGATGGTTCCCCGGCGTATGGTGCCTTCCACATAGATTGGCAGGGTGTCGAAGCCGCGTCCTGAAGTGAAGAAGGTAATTATGAAGTCGTCTATGGAAAGAGTAAAGGCCAGAAGAGCGGCAGCGATGATGCCTGGAAGCATCAGCGGGAATTTTATCTTCCAAAAGATGGTGGCTGGTTTGGCACCCAAATCCATGGCCGCTTCAACCAGCGAGTAGTCAAAACCCTCCAGGCGGCTCTGGATAACGATTACCGTATATGAAATACAGAAGGTGATATGCGCGATTAAAACAGTCAGCATGCCCGTGTTTACCCTGGTAAAATTGAATAGCAAGGCAAGCGAAACGCCCATCAGGATATCCGGGATCACCAGCGGAATATAGATCAAAGCAGAAACGATCCTGCGTCCGCTGAAGCGTTTATTCTCCATGCCCAAAGCGGTCAGAATGCCAAAAATGGTAGAGATCAGGGTCGATAGTCCGGCAATCAGCATGGTATTGCGAAAGGCTTCCTTGATGGCGTCGTTTTCCACAAGCTGCAGGTAATACTTTGTAGTGAAACCCCGCCAGCCCGTGATAATCTTTGCGTCGTTGAAGCTGAATATAATCAGAATCAGGATCGGGATATACAAAAAAACCATTACCAAACTGAAGGCAGTAAGGTTGAATCCCTTGTAAAACTGGGAGATATTGATGCGTTTCATACCCGCCTCCGGGCTTTACTGCGCTTGTACAAGGCAAAGAGCAGCAGCAATAAAACCGCCACTCCAAAAAGCAGGATTAGCGACAAGGCAGAAGCCATTGGCCAATTGCGCGGTATATTCTTGATTTTATAAGTAATCACCTGCCCCAGATAGAGGGATTTCTGATTGCCCACCAATTGGGGGATCAGATAGGCTCCCAAGGCAGGAATAAACACCAGCAGACTGCCGGCGAAGATTCCCTCTGCTGCCAGGGGTAAAGTGATCCGGAAAAAGGCTTTTAGTTCGTTTGCTCCCAAGTCCATCGCAGCTTGCAGGAGAGTGAAATCCAGTTTTTCCAAAACGCTGTACAAAGGCAAAATCATATAGGGCAGATAGACATATACCATTACGAGAATCACAGCCAGGTCGGTGCGCATGATTTCCAGAGGTGCTCCGATCACGCCCGCCTTGATCAGGATATCGTTCAACACGCCGTTGTAAGCTAAAAAGATGCGCCAGGAAAAAATTCGGATGATCAGATTTGTCCAGAAGGGGATGATGATGAAAACCAACAGCGTGTTCTTTAGCTTGTCTTTGGCCCGGGCAATATAATAGGCAACGGGAAATCCCAAAAGGACGCAGAGCAAAGTGGTTAGAACCGCCAACCGGAAAGACAGAAAGAAGGTTTTCAGATAATCGGCCCCCAAGGCTTGGCGATAGGCATCCAGGCTGAATTCAAAATTTACGTCGTAGATATCTGGAGTAAGAAAGCTGTAGATTATCACGATCAGATAGGGAATCAAAAAAAAGATCAGCAGCCACAATAAAGCTGGCGTAGTGAGCAGCCAGGAAGCCAGATTCTTGCGGTTTTGATCGCGGGTGAACCGCAGGCCCTGGTTCATGTAATGCTCTGCCTTTTAGCGCTGCGGGAAAGGTGATTTACCCCGCCTTCGGAAATCTCTTTGGCGGATAGAACTTCTTCGGGGATTTGATCGATCAGCCAGGTATCTGTGTCATGCCAGAATAACCAGACCGGCTCTTCCCAGTCCAGGGCCTTATCGTCGAAGTAAACCCGTTTATGCTGGCTGAAAACCCTGAATTTCAGAGCGCCAACCCGCACAATGTATTGGGTATGAGAACCCAGATACAGGATGTCTTCGATCACTCCCCTCAGCATGTTTATATCGTCCTGATAACGGGGTTTACTACGGGAAATGGCGATTTTTTCCGGACGCAGCGAAACGGTAATCTCCTTGCCCAAGGTTGGATTAAAATGGAAGGTGCTGTCTATCTCGAAGCTGCTTCCCTGGCCGTCCGGACAGCGAAGCTGCACGTACTCGGATTCTATGTCGCACACCTCGCCGGTAATCAGATTGGTTTCTCCGATAAAGTAAGCAGAAAAAATGCTGTTGGGGCGCTCATAGATGTCGTCAGGCGGCCCGGCCTGGATTATCCTGCCATGATTCATCACCGCTACGCGGTCGGAGATGCTCATGGCCTCGCTTTGATCGTGTGTAACGTAGATGAAGGTAATCCCCACTGCATCGTGGATGTTCATCAGTTCGATCAGCATGTGCTGGCGCAGTTTCAGGTCAAGGGCAGCCAAAGGTTCGTCTAGCAGCAGAACTTTGGGGTTGTTGATCAGCGCTCTGGCAATGGCGATGCGCTGTTTTTGCCCCCCTGATATCTGATCGGGGTATTTATTGGCCTGATCATCCATCTTTACCAGCTTCAGCATGTCTTTAACTCTATCGTTCATCTCCGGTTTTGGAGTTTTTCGGATTTTTAGCCCAAAGGCCACGTTTTCGAAGAGAGTCATGTGCGGAAACAGCGAGTAGTTTTGGAAAATCGTATTCACCTGTCTTTTGTATGGAGGAATATCGGTAATGTCTGTGTTTCCGATCAGGATTCGACCGTTATTAGGAATCTCGAAACCCGCTATCATACGAAGCAAAGTAGTTTTACCGCAACCGCTCGGCCCCAGAAAGGAGAACAGCTCTCCGCTTTTTATATTGAGGCTCACATCATCCACGGCGGTGAAGCCGTCGAATTGTTTACTGAGGTTCTGTAATTTGATTTCTTCCAAGTGTGTATATACCTCGTTGGCTATTTCATCAGGATAGTTTTCATGGTTTGAAGGGTTTTGCCTCTCTGGCTTAGCCTGGCAAAATACACTCCGTTTGCACAGGGTTGTTTGCCACTGTCCTGGCCGTCCCAGTATAGGGTCTGGCTGATTTGGCCCTGGCTTTCAAGAATCATGCTTCGTACCAATTGGCCTTTCAGATTGTAGATGCTTAGCAGCAGGTCTGAGGGTAGCTTTTTATCTGATTCTATCACAAATGACAGCTTATCGGAAAAGGGATTGGGATAGCGGCTGATGCTGATGCAGGGTCCAGGCAGACTTTGATCCTGAATGCTCACCGGAAGTGAAGTGGCATATAGTTTCAAATCGTCGATATAGATTCCGTCGGAATTATTGCTGGCGTTGGTTCTCAGCTTGAACTGCAGATAAAGGTTTGCTCCCTGGAGATGGTTCAGATTGTAAGAATGCAGAGTCCAATCTGCCTCTCCAACAAAGTGATCCAGATATTGCCATTGGGTTCCGTTTGTGGAGATCATCAGTTCGCAGTAATCTCCCTCCAGCCTGATGTTGTGCTTAGCCCAGAATTGCAGATTCACATTCCCAACTCCCTGCAAGGGAATCGGATTGACCAAACGGCAGAAGCTGTTCTGGTTTCCACCGTAGTTACCTGAAGGGCTATCAGCCAAGCTGTATGAACCGTTATGCACATTACTGGTGCTGCGCCCCCAGGTGCCGGATGTTTGCCAGTTTCCAAGATCTGTTTCAAAATCTTCGTTGAGAGTAGCTGACGAACCCAAGGTAAGCCGGATATGCGGCCCCTGCATAGGCAACCAGGTTTGCAGCATTTCATGGTTTGGGGCTGAAAGCTCAATCTGATATGTTCCCGGCATCCAGTTTGCCAGGGTGATCCGGCCATCCTCGTTGCTTTGATAAACCTGGGACTGAGCTAAACCCGGAAAGCGAAGCTGAGCGTTTGGAAGCGGGTATCCAAGCTCTGTGCGGATTTCCAGCACCATGTTCAGCGGCTCTACAGGCAGCATGGCCACATCATATTCTGTAGGGGAATCAGCAAGTATCTGTACGTTATCCATCACCATGGTTTCATAACCCGGGCAGAGGAACTTCACGCTGTAGGTGCCCACTGGCAAAAAACGGTAAAAGGATCCATACGTGGAATCTGAATAGGTGATCCAGGTTCTAAGGGGATTATCGTCCAGACCAGCCACATGAATCTGCGCTCGCAAAGCTGAGCCGGTGAGGGCATCCTGCACGTGCCCCTTCAGAATCTTGCGGTTTACTCTGTTCAGAAGCAGCTTGGCAGCGCTGAGGTTGTTCTGGATGATTCCTGGAACCTCCGAAGCCGGCGGGATGAACTCCGTTGCCATCTCGATAGTGTAGGCAAAGATGCCCTTGCTGCCGTAAGCCCAGTCGTCCGAACTTCCGCTAACGGGATACAACTGGTATGAAGGCATGGGAGAATATTGTCCGCCGCTCTGCCCGCTGATCGTGGAAGCCATGGCATTGGCCAGAGCCTGCTGTTCCGGGGCATCAGGAGAAATGATGTCATACATATATCCAAAGGGATACAGCACATATTCACCGTAAGTATGATAGCTGATCCCAGCCAGAAAAGGCCAGGTAGCCAAAAGATCGCGAAAAGCTTGGGTTTCTACCTCGGAAAAGGCCTCGCTGCCATGATAGGTGATGGAACTGGCCGAGCCTGATGCATTCAGGTAGCCCCACTGATAACCATAATTGCGGTTCAAATCCGCTCCATCTGGCCCCGAACCCTGGGTGCCGATATCTATCGTATGGTTACCATTATTGTCGTTCAGGTTTTTGCGCCACCACACATCGGTTTGATCTATCACAATCTTGTGTCCATCCGGATTTAGGAGGGGTACGAACCAAATCTGGCTGTTATCCACCAGGGAGCTTAGCTCCGGGTCTGTTCCATATCCATCCAGAAGGTGATTCAAGATACCCATCACCATTTCCAGGCTGATCGGCTCTCTGGCATGATGCTCGCCTACAAAGTAAAAACAGGGCTCGTCCTCATATACCCCTACGTTATCCGATAGCTTTACTGCCCAAAGCTGATGGTCATAGGCTGCATAGGCGGCATGACCCTGCGCGGAGTATTGGGCTGCCCAGGGAGTGCCGATAGACTGCACGCTTACCAAGTTTGGGTGCTGGGCTTGCAGGGCCATTAGCTCGGTAGTCAGCTGTTGATAGCTTCGATAACCTGGAATATCTCTATCATTTATACTCAGATTGGCCTTAAGCTGTGCTTCGGTTTGAGTGATCTCCAGGCTTGGGTATATCTCTTTGTAGTAGTTCAGGTTCTGCTGGTTCATCAGGATGTCCAGATATACATCAGGGCGATAGGCACAGATGTCGAAACCAGCAGTTTCGAAGCGCAGGTAATCTGCAGGCAGCGGATTGCTGATCCTGGCTACAAAGTTTTCGGCCTGCAAGCCGAGGCATAGGATGATAAGCGGCAAAATAAGAAGATAATTCTTCATGTGTTCAAACTCCCGAAAAAGACTAGGGTAAAAAAAATACAGTGGGGAATGCCGGGCGGCATCCCCACTGCTCGGAGGGCATTCTATGTAGGGTCTGTAGGCTGGATTTACCTGTACAGCACCCTGCTTTTCTGTCAAGCACAAATTCTCTGATTTTTTCATTTTTGCTGTTGAAGGATTTCAACAATACGTCATTTTACCTTTATTAGCTTAGCTTTATAGCTATTACTGCCCTGAGAAATTTGTATGAGATAGACCCCACTTGTGGATTTATTTCCATCGAAGGCTTTTCCATCCCAAGTGATTTGCTGAACCCCTATTTTGGCAGAAATTGAATTATGTTCATAAATTAACTGACCCCTTATGTTGAATATTTTCAACGTAATGGGACTCATGCTATCGCTGCAATACTCGAGGGTCAGCAATTCATCCTTGGCCTGGAAAGGATTGGGATATATTGCTCTTATGCCGCTTGTGACCACGGGGACGGCTTGATCTGAACCTGATACAGGATTAACTGGCACCGAAAACCAGCTTCCATCAACGGGAAGTTGGCTGGTATTAGGCGGATTGCTACCATCGTAAGCCACAAAGCTGTAATGAAAAACACTGTCGCCAGCTACAAAATCGGGATAGTATTGGAAGATATATGAATCTTCGGTCAAAGGATCCATGGGGAAAGACCAAACCTGGCCAGCGTCGATCTGGTAGCGGAAAAGCAACTGGCTGATTCCGCTGGGATCTGATGCATTTACTACGAAGCTGATCGGCTCGTTCTGATTACCTATGGAAGTAATGGGCGTATGCTGGATTTCGGGGCCCATCATATCGGGCTGAATAACGAACCAATGTGGGTCTGCAGCCGCGAAAACCGGATGATCATAACTGCGTCCTGATTGATCTGCGGCGTGCACAAAATATCTGATTGTGTCGCCTGGAGCAAAGCCACCCAGGGTTGTTCCAAAAACAGAGCGTGTATTGGGCATCAGATAGCTGCGCTGCCAGGTTCCTGAATTCACCTTGTAGCTGATGAACAGCGAATCCGGATAAAGAGGCTGGCCGCTATGTGCGGTTATATTTGCGTACAGCGCAATATCTCCTTCCGGAACTATGCCGTGCCAGGGCTGGTGAGCAATGTGCAGCATATTCTTGTCAGGTATCTCGTGGGTACGGCAATGCAGTGCATCGGTAGATTCCCAGGGGGCGGAGGAAGAACCGCTAACTCCGATAACCTCATAGCCGGGCATGGCATCACGATATGCCTGCAAGGCTGCAGCGTCGTAGCTACCGCCCATTTGAGGCACAAAAACCTTTTTATTCAGGATCAGGGAATTGGTATATGGCTGATTGGACGGGGTGTTTACCCGGTAAACCCGCCAGGGATATCCCCAAGCGCAATTGCGGGTTGCAAAGTAGTTTGCGGCGGCTTCGATGGCGGCATACTGGGCGTGAGATGTTGGCACGCTGCGCACCAGAACCTTGTCCGGAGCCAGTATCTTTGCCCAGCAATCGATGTGGTCGATGTAGGTGTTATTCGGGTCTTGCACCACCAGGTAATTTTGAGCTCCCATGTAACTCAACATCTTACTATTCACATTGGTTTGATTGTTTCCGTTTTCTTCGTATACCAGGGTGGTTTGGGCGGCCGTGTTTATTCCGTCGCACATATAGTTGCCGCCTGTTTGCTGTATATTCATACCATAATATGGCAGATCAAACTGAGTGGCAAAGGTTTGGGGTATTTGATTATCGTTTGGCCGGGGACGGTTGTAAACAAAATCTACCAGCCCATATTGGCCATTTCCATCGAAGATAAACCAGGGACCGTAGTCTCTTGTCCAGTATGAATCGGTGGCTGCATTCAGAAAACTAAGATTGGCCATATTTACTCCGGCATTCGTAAAGGCAGTAGCAGCAGCGCTTTGCTGTGAACTGCTGACCAGGCATACAACCTGTGCTGTATTAGCCAGATGCACCACCAAAGAAAGGGGTATGCCCAGCGGATAGCGGATCAATACGTGCGAAGCCGGTTCAAATTCGGCCACAGGACGAACCGGGCCAACGGGTGGATTGGTTTCGGTGAAACGGATTTCCTGGGAATCCAGATCACCAGGCAATGTTTGGTGTGCCGCCAAAGAGCAGGCCAGAAGCAGCAACGCACTAAGCAGCAAGGTTTTGTAAAACGAAAAGACAATTTTCATTGATCTATCTCCAGATTTCTCATATCTATCTATCACTATGCAATACAATTTCCGTGCCGAAATCAGGATTTTCTTTTGCTTAGGCAGCCATTGATCAGTTATGCAATCCAAATGAGGGGCATCAGCATTATTTTTAGCCGGCCTTAGAAAAGATACCTCTTGCATAAGTATGGGTTTTCGTTATAATTTTAGAACCAGATTCTATTCTGGATTACAAACAAATCTTACCTGGAGGTAAAATGCAAAGCTTAAGATATATAATTTCTGTCGTGATGCTGCTGATAATGGTTTCAGCAGTATATGCCCAGTCCGAAGGCGACTATCAAACCAGGGTGGGTGCTTCCGGAAACTGGACTGCGACAAACATCTGGCAACAATATCAGAGCGGTGCTTGGACAGACGTCGCCACCTATCCCAGCGCCAGCGATGGAGCAATCACGATCTTATCCGGCTCCACGCTAATCTACGACCAAGCCGTCCCGGGGGGAATAGACCAACTCGTAATCAATGGCTTTCTCACGGTTCCCCTTGGAATAACCTTTACAACTGTGGATGGCCCAGGAGTAGAAGTAGCTGTGAATGGAACCCTGCTGCACCAGGGAACGGTTCCGGTAATGGCTGGAACAGGTGTTCTGAATAGCGGCTCGACCTACATTCACAATACCAGCTCTTCGGCAAGCAATGCCCTGAATTTCTTTACTACCAAAGCCAATGACAGCACTTGGATTTACCGTGGGTCAAACACTCTGGTACCCTCAGTTTCACTAACCAGCCGCAGCTATGGCAATCTGGAGTTTCAATCGCAAGCAGGAACCTGGCCCACGAACTGGACAGGAACCGGGATTCTGACCGTGAATGGGAATTTTACACTAGGTTCCGGGGTTACCATAAATTACTCCAATACCGGAATTAACGTTATGAAGGGTAACTACACCATAAATGGTGCTATCAGCTTCGGTGCCGGAACCCAGAATATCTCATTTCAAGGCATAAACAAAAGCATTGGTGGTTCGGGAATCGTGGCGTTCGAAACTGCCAGCATCGCTGTGGGCGCTTCATATAGCCTGAGTGCGCCCGTGAATGTGCTCAGTGGCTTCACATTTACCGTAAACGGAACCCTGGGATGCGGTGGATACACCTTCAACGGAGCGGGAGGCTTCACGGTTTCCGGGGGAGCGACCTTCAAGATTTGCAGCCCCAACGGAATCAATGGCAACGTGTTGGTTACTGGCACCAAAACCTACAGCACCAGCGCTAATTATGAGTTCTACGGAGCGGCCAATCAGATCACCGGGACTGGTTTCCCGATTCAGGTGAACAACCTTACCATCAATACAGACTACACAGTCACTCTTTCCAATACCCTGGTTGTTTCGGGAACCCTGCATTTCACCAAAGGCTATCTGGCTTTGGGAAACTACTCACTGCTTGGCTCTGGAAACGTAACCGGAGCGCCGGAGATAATCTACGACGGAACCGGATCCGCCATCGCCGTAGGCAGTAATATAGATGCAATAATTAGAACCCAAACCCCTTCCATTTTACCTGCCACGGTGAATTCGCTTGTTGTGGAAACCGGAATCGGAAACAACTTCCTGCTGCCCAACGACGTTAGCGCTTCAAGCCTGGTTTTCACATCAGGCGGGATTATCCTGAATCACAATGTCCTTGCCCTCAACGGTAAGGATATCCAGTTTCATGCTCCCAATTCTACTACCTACCTGAGTGGAATCTCGGTGTTGAAGACCGATTCTCCGGCCCTGGCAGGCGGAGGAAATCAATCTATCAGCCGACTTTGGAACATCGGCGGCCTATCCTCAGCCCCTGTGGAGATAACCCTTTCCTGGCCTACACCGGCTGCTGATGCGGGAATCGTGTTTACCGACAACAAAGCTATGCTGTGGAATTTCAATGGAGGAAACTGGGTAAACATGGGTATTCAGGACATAACAACCGTTTTGGGAGTACGTTCGGTTAGCTTTTCTGCCAACCTTGGTGCAAAAGACGTAAATAATGACTGGACTCTATCCGGTGACGGCCAAACCCTTCCAGTGGAGCTTAGCAGCTTCAGCGCCAGTCAAACAGCTCAGAATTTCGTCCAGCTAAATTGGGTAACTCAGTCTGAACTGGGCATGCTGGGCTATCGTATCTACCGCAGCCAGGTGAACAGCCAGGCAGCAGCGGTGTCCATTACCCCCAGCTTGATTCCCGCCACCAACACCAGCACTACTCAGAGCTATAACTTTACCGACCGGGAAGTGGCCAGCGGACAAACCTATTATTACTGGCTGGAAGCGGTCGACATGAGCGCTTCCTATTTCCATGGCCCGCTCAGCTTCAGTTTACAGGGAGAAACCCCACCCATCAGCCCCGAACTTAGCTTCTTGCGAAATGCCTATCCCAATCCCTTCCGCAGAAACGAAAGCACCAGGATCGAGGTATCTGTGAAGGCAGGAGAGACCGGCAGCCTGACAATTTATAACGTTTTGGGACAAAAGGTGATGAGCTACAACCTGAGGGAAGGACTAAATCCACTTAATTGGAATGGCCGCGACATCAACGGCAATCCAGTGGCCAGTGGAGTTTACTTCTACCGGCTTAGCACTCCAAGTCTGAACGATACCCGGAAAATGGTCTTGATGAGGTAGTTTACAAAGTTAACGAGATAATCGAGAAAACCCCGGTTTTTCCGGGGTTTTTTTGTGACGGAAAGGATAATCGGAGAGGGTTGGCAGGGAAAGCAAGCTGGGAGTAGAATCGAATGAATGAAGCTGCTGTAAAGCTATTCCCATCCTATACTTACCCATATCTATAGGATGGGTAAGTATAGGATGGGATTAGGATGGGACCCCTGGAAGCTACTATTGGCAGCACCATAATCTCGATGGATTTTAAGTACAGCCAGAAAACCCAGATAACTGGCAAAAAACAATGGTTTTGGCATAATAATTGCATCTTTAGGAAACAACAGGGGAAAGAAATACGTTTTAGTGCCCTGGGCATGGCCTTTATTCGTTGTTATGCCGGGCAAAGGAGATCGTCTTATGAGCAGGCTTGCCATTGCACAGCCAGTATTTCCCTTAAAGAGGATGCTTGTCCTTTGGTGTTTTGTTTTATCTATTAAGGTAATTTGGGCAGTTTTCACTCAGGTTCCCGGTGTTCTTCCTGTATTATCCGATGGCTGGTATTTATTTGCCGATTACGACAATGATGGAGACCTGGACGCCTTTACCACAGGCTCGTATATCGAGAATCAGAACTACCATAATACCTCTAGATTATTCAGGAACACTGGGAATTGGGTCTTTGAGGATTCCGGGATCAGGTTTGGCAGTTTCATTGACGGTCAGGCTGCCTGGGGTGATGTCAATAATGATGGTTGGCTGGATATTGCCGTTAGCGGCCGTCGAAATGCTGCCGTGAATGCCGACACTACGATGGTTTACCTCAATTATCAGGGACAGAATTTTATCCCCATGCCCCAGATAATGGCAGGAACATTTAGCAGCAATCACGCCTGGGCGGATTTTGACAACGATTTTGATCTAGATCTGCTTACGATTGGCATGGGTGGAAACTCCGGCGGAAACGCCGATACCTGCATCTACTACAACGATGGTTCTGGCAATCTGGTTTACGATCCGGCTTACTCAATTACCAACATAGGCGGTTTTTTTCTGGCTTACCTGGACGTTCAGGACGCGGATGGCAACGGCTGGCTGGACATCGCGCTCAGCGGCACTGTATGGGGTGGCACCGGATCACCCTATAGCGTTGCTTATCAAAGAGTTCCAAGTGGTGGATACCACAGCATTTACGAAACAAATCCTGGGGGTGGGGCCGGGATAAAATGGTTTGATTACGATATGGACGGCGATCTGGACTTGGCTGTGTGCGGCAACGAATATCCCACTGGGCTGGACTTCACTTCTATCTACAAAAATGATGGCTTTCCCATCTATTCGCTTGTGGATTCGGGAATTGCACCCTCTGAAAGTGGCGACATCGCTGTGGCGGATTATGACAATGACGGAGATAACGACCTTATCCTGAGCTCAGGACACTCCGACTACAGCGATTGGACGAAGCTCTACGACAACGATGGAACAGGGGTATTCAGCGAATCTGCCTGGCTGTTCGAAGGTTCATACAACAACCGTATCCATTGGGTCGATCTGGATAACGACGGCGATCTGGATTTGATCTACAATGGCGGCTCGATTAGCAATCACAGCTATTTCTACCGCAACGACTCGACAATTGCAAATACCCCGCCCACACCGCCTCAGCTAAGCTATAGCGAGAGTGCGGGATTCATCATTCAGAACGCCGGCGATGCCGAAACCCCGGCCAACTGCCTTAGCTATGATCTGAGAATTGGCACCAGCCCTGGAGGGGCTGAGATCATGCATCCTGCAGCAGATTTGCAAACCGGTTACCGTAGAATCAGCGGACCAGGCAGAACCAGCTTTGCTGGCTACAGATTGCCAAATGGAACTTACTACGCTGCTGCTCAAGCCATCGATGGAGCTTTTCGGGGTTCTGCCTGGAGTGAGGAAATCCTGATCCAGATTGGAGTGGAAAACTCCGATTTGATCATTCCGGTTCCTGCCTTCCAACTATCCGCAAGCCCCAATCCCGTCTCGGGAAGCGTTAAAATAAGCTTTGTATTGCCCGAGCCAGCTGAAACCAGGCTGGATGTGTATAATCTGAAAGGGCAATTGGTGGCCACGCTATCCAACCAGCTAAGGCAAAAAGGAGAACAAAACCTGATTTGGAACCCGGTTGGGGAAAATGGCCGGAAACTGGCTGCGGGAGTTTACCTGCTCAGGCTGGAAAGCTGCGGAAAGTCCAGCATCTGCAAGCTGGCGGTCTTGAACAGGTAAGGTAAAAACGCTTCAGATACCCTTGGCAATCAGGATTTCCCAGGGTTTTTTCAGCGTGTAAATCATCACTTCGCGGTTTTTGCCTTCCAAGCCGTCGGGGATCAATGCTTCGTAATCACTCAGCACCAGATAGGTGTGAAACGGAGTATTGCAAAGCCCTGCCGCTTCCTGAACGATTTGAATCCCACTTTGCATCAATTGGGGCGTGGTCTCTTCCATCAGATTCGTATTGCAGATAAACTGAGTGATCTGCAGCTTGGATGCGAATTCCAGGCTCTGCTTCATGATCAGGATCTCTTCGGGAGTAGTGGTAAAAGGCCTCAGCGTATTCACCACCAAGCGCATCTGATAGCCTCGCCGGGTAATCGGTTCTACGAAACGCCCCAAAGCCCTGCAACCTGCCGGGTCACCGCCTACGTCCAGAATCACTGTTTTGCTTAGGTTTTCGATCGCACCTTTGATGCGGGGTGAAATCATCGGCAGGTCTGCGTGCTTGAATTCACCGTCTGGAGCGATAACTTCTATGCCAAATTGGGCAAATTCCTCTCGCAGATCCCGCGACCGGAAATAGGGATTTACCACGTCCAGGTCTGCCAATACCACATCCTGTCCACGCTCGTTCAGTTGGCGTGCGAGATGAATGGAATACTCGCTTTTCCCGCTGCCATAAGCTCCTATCACAACGTATAATTCTGGTTTCATCTATCTCTATCCTTGGGGGTGGTTTTCAGTTTGGTTTACATTCATTATAGATCGGCAAGGAAAAAGCTTGCCAGTAATTCTGCTTTTCAAGCTCAACCCTCCAGCTCAGCCAGCAGCTCTTCCGCCATTTGGTGATAATCGGCATAAAACCTATCTGCTGTCTGCTTTATCTGCTTGATATACTCCAGGCTATCTGCGTCGTAGATTGCAAAAACCGTCATCCCCGCTGCTTTTCCGGCTTGAACTCCGGTGAGGGTGTCTTCGATAACCAGGCAGTCCCGGGGCTCCAATTGCAAGCGCTGGGCAGCTAAAAGATAGATATCCGGAAAAGGCTTGCCTTTCAGATGTTCGTCTCCGGTAACCGCAGTCCGGAAAAAGTGCCAGATGCCGTTATGTTTCAGTGATTTCTCTGCTAATTCGAAGGAATTGCTGGTTCCCAAGCCGATTATGAAACCCTTTTTATCCAAAGCTTCAATGAGGTTTTTCACACCAGGCTTCAGGGGTATGTCGCTTTCGTAGTGATGTCCCACCATGTCCGTCCATTCCTGCATGATCGATTCTGGGCTGTCCGGCAATGAGAAGCGGGTCTTGAAGTAGGTAGCAGTTTGGATGAAGCTGTTGCCATGGGGCAGGTGATCAAAGAGGTCTTTGGGCACTTCTATGCCGCGGCTGTTGAGGAATTCGGTATCCACTCTGCGCCATAGTTGCATGGAATCTATCAGAGTACCGTCGAGGTCGAAGATGATTGCTTTATATTTACTCATAAATGATTGGAGCGGGAAACGGGGCTCGAACCCGCGACCTCAACCTTGGCAAGGTTGCGCTCTACCAACTGAGCTATTCCCGCTAAAAAATGGTACCAGAGGCCGGACTTGAACCGGCACGGGCTTGCACCCGAGGGATTTTAAGTCCCTTGTGTCTACCTGTTCCACCACTCCGGCGCAAAATGATGGAGGCGACACCCGGATTTGAACCGGGGATGGAGATTTTGCAGACCTCTGCCTTACCACTTGGCTATGTCGCCTGAAAAGAACTGGAGCGGGAAACGGGGCTCGAACCCGCGACCTCAACCTTGGCAAGGTTGCGCTCTACCAACTGAGCTATTCCCGCATGATAAACTGTATGGAGAGCCAATTCTCCGATGGCAGCCATTTTGTCAATCAAAATGTATCCGCTTCGCTAAAAACCTCGGCAGTAAAACGATACAAATTGCTTTGCGCATCCAGATACGCCGATGGGGCCAGCCCTGCTTTGCGGCATAGCTCCCTCAAGAAAGTATTAGCGTTCCAGCCCCATTCCACGGCCACTTGGGGCAATAGCAAACCACTTCCGTAAGGGTGCTCGATATACAGACCATCTCTGCCGATCACAGGTTCATCGCCTTTTTCCAGAGGGATCAGATCGCCTAAAACCGAGATTTCCAGGCAAAGCTGATCCAGTTCGCTGCGGGTAAGCGGACTGAAGCGCGGATCGCGGAAAGCGGCTGCCTGAGCCATTTCCGCAATGCTTTGAGTAATAGACTTGTAGCCCTTTATATATCCGATGCAACCCCGAAGCTCAGTACCAATATGCAAGCTGACAAAAAGGCCGCGTTTTTCTGCGAAGGCTGCATCTGTGGGAAGTTCAAACTTGATATTCTCAAAGCGGTACAGGATGGAGTTTCGGGCCAGGCTAAGCAGGATCTTCTTTTGTTCCGGGCTGAACATACATGCTCCTAAACGAATAGCTTTGCAGCCAGATAACCAACTACTTGGGAGTTGTTTCCCGAAACCTTGCCAGAATGAGTGTATTGCACCACTCTCAGAGAAGCATTGGTGAAATGCCCTGCAAAATAGAGCAGGGTAAGGATTCCGCCGATTCCGCAGGCTTCGCAGCGATCGTTGCTTATGCTTTGCCAGAGAGCTTCCGGATCCAGCGCTTTTACAGCTTCGATCAGGACGCTGTCCATGCTTTCTGCCCTGTTTGAGCTATGGTAATGAGACAGATCGGTCGAACACAGCAATACTATCCTGGAGGTGGATTTGAAGATCAAGTCGTAAAGCTGTTCCGCCAGGCGTTTGGCTACCTGGGGAATCTGGTTGCCGATCATGATGGGCAAAATCCTGGCATGCGGAAAGAAATGCGAGATCAAAGGTAGCTGAATCTCCATGGAATGCTCGTTTTGGTGGTAAGAAAGGGATATTTCCTGATCAGCGAAAGGTGCCAGTTTGTTGTAAAGCTCGGTATCCAACTTCAGGCTGCCCAGAGGATTCAGGTATTCCGTGTAGGGCGAAAGGCTGAAATCAAAATGGATGCCCTGATGGCTGGGATGCAGGATTACAAAGGTATCCACCACTTCGTTGGAAAGGCTGTTCAAGCCCAGTGTGGCGCATTTTCCCGAATATAGATAGCCTGCATGCGGCAGGATCAGACCCAGGTTGCGTTCTCTGGGAACGGGGGGAACCGCATCCTGCAGCCATTGCCCGATCTGCTTGCGGATTTGGTCGCCAAAGCGAGGGTAAAAGGTTCCGGCATGCATAGGATTGCGAATCATGGTTTATCTCCTTCCAGGCTGGGAGGCAGGAATATCAGGTGAGTACCTGAATTCTTGTCTTCCTTGCTCAGCTTCGCAGTTTGCCAATCAGCGCGGTAATTGGGAGTTATCACAGCTATTTTCAGCTTTGGCATAGCCGTTTTTACCCGGCTTACGGTGCCCAGGAAATTACGGCTGTGAAAATCACCGTTAAAGTGGATGATTCGGGAATCCGGCTTTAAGCCAATCATCTGCACGATGCTCTCTGCCATAGCGTCGTCCTTCAAACACTGTGCCTGATACAACAGCTCCAGATCAGCTTCCATGCCGTGAGCGTCCATGCCTTGCATCATAGAGTAGAAAGCTCGTTTATAATCCCCTTCGGGGTATGTGTGCTTAGCTGGGAGCCATTGCTTTTCGCCTTCTTCCAGTTGATCACGGAAACCAAGCCCCTGCCGCACCAACTGACCAGCCAGACGGCGTGGCACATTGGCCGCGATCACGCTTAGCTTATGTACCCTGGCATATTCGATCAGCGGCTTGTAGTCGCTTTCATAGTTTCCCCAGGGACGGCTTTTTGCCAGAAAGTCCGCTTCGCTGCTCCAACCTTCTACGTATGCATCCAGCTCGCTTTGCACATCGCGTTCAAACATCTCGAAGGATAGCACCAGTTCACGCTTTGTGTCCAAGAGCGGCAATATTTCCCGCTGCAATGTGTGGAGCGTAGCATTATCGTGAAACTCGCCAAAAAAGATCAGATCATACTTTGCCAGGTCTTTGGCCAGGGCTTCCAGGCTGAGGGATTTGCCGTTTTTTGCCTTCAGGATACGGTAATCAGAGGCCATTACCACTCCCAAGCTCAAACAGAGTAATATTATCAGAATAATTTGTTTCATGTTTCATTCCTTTTTTCTTCCACCAGATAATCTAAACGGGATTGGGTTTGATAGCCATACAGAAATTCCAGAAAGTCTGCTTTGGCTTCGCGGGGGATTGCTGCTTTCAGGCTTACCCGCTCTGTATAGATAGCTTCGCCGCATTCGCCTTTCAGTTCGGTCAGCCGGTGTTTGATGATCTCCAAAATGGGATAGTCGCAATTGATTATAATATTTACAAGTTCTTTGGCTTCAACCAGTTCTGCTTGCATCACCGCGCTTTCCACAGCTTCACCATAAGCCTCGATCAGCCCTTTTACACCCAGTTTGACTCCTCCATAATAGCGGGTTACCACGGCCAGCACATTAGTTAGGTCATGGCGCAAAAGCGCATTCAGGATTGGTTTTCCTGCTGTTCCGCCAGGCTCGCCGGCATCTGAATAATAGGTGATCTCCTGTTTCAGACCACATACATAGGCATAGCAATTGTGCGTGGCGTCGGCAAAGCGTTGGTTGTGCTCGTTTAGATACTGTCTGGCCGTTTCGGGATTGGGGGCTGAGTACAAGGATGCGATGAAGCGCGAGCGGAGTATCTTTAGCTCAGCCTGAACGGAGTTTTTTAGGGTAAACATCATTTCACCTTTGGCAAATCTGGCCAACGGGTTGTATAGGCCGGAGAAAGCTTAGCGCGCCGCATCTGCCAGTCTTTCTGTAGTCCGCTGCTGGCATAAAACAGCGTGTCCTGGCCAAACTTACGGTTCAGCTTGTCTATCGTGTCCATCAGTTGTTTGCGTTTGTCGTCCAGGTAATTCACTTCCATAAAGCTTAGCGGGACATCGTTTTCGGACACAATATCGGCAAACATTACTCCGGCTTTCTTATATTCAAATCCCGGCAGATAAAGCTCGTCCAGGAGCTGCAGGGCGATTCGGATCAGTTCCGGCGTGTAGGCGGTGGGCGGGAAAAGCGTGGTGGAAAGAGAGTTGTTGTATTGTGGGCCTTCCTTGAACCGGTTTGTGGAAAGGAAAACCATCAGATAGCCGGCCACGCTTTTTTGCTTACGAAGTTTTTCTGCGGCGCGGGTAATGTAGTTCGACACCGCTTCTCTCAATTCGGCCAGTTCGGAAACCTGTTTGCCAAAGGAGCGGGAATTCACGATGCTTTTCTTGGCCGCGGGAACCTCATCCAGCTCGATGCAGGCATAGCCGCGCAGTTCCAAAACGGTTTTGTGCCCAACGCTGGTCATATAGTGATCGATAAATTTGTCGGGAGCATCCCGAAGCTGCAAAGCCGTCTCGATCTTGTTCTGGCGAAGAAACTTATCATATTGGCGGCCGACTCCCCAGATCTCTGCAACGGGGGTTCGGGCCAGGGCTTTTTCGATTCTGCTATCATCCAACAGACAAAGCGAACCCTTGAAGCCGGGAATCCGCTTGGCAAAATGATTGGCTATCTTGGCCAGGGTTTTGGTGGTGGAAATCCCAACTGAAACCGGAATCCCGGTCCATTTGAAAACTGTCCTTTTCACCCTGCGGCCAAATTCCTCCAGATCCCTGGTGCGAAATCCGTTAAGCCACATAAAGGCTTCGTCGATACTGTATATTTCCAGCTCTGGGGTAAACATCGCCAGCACTTCCATCACCCTGGCGCTCATGTCTCCATAAAGGGCATAGTTGCTGGAAAGAAGGGTGCCGCCGTGCTTTTTGATCAAAGCTTCGTATTTGAATCCTGGCGCTCCCATCGGGATCTTCAGGTCTTTTATCTCCTGGGAACGGGATACCAGGCAACCGTCGTTATTGGATAAAACAGCCACTGGCTTGCCAAGCAGAGCCGGATTGAACACCCGCTCACAGGATACGTAAAAATTGTTGCAATCCACCAGGGCGACAATATTGTCCCTGCTTAGGCCTGTGGTGTTCATGCTTTTCTAATCCTGTTCGGCATCTATCTCATTCTGTGGGGGTTATTGTTTGGTGTAAATGGTCACAACCCGAAGGCCAAAATCCACAGCAAAGCCACTTCTGTCAAGCTGAACCTGCTTTGAAGATAGCCGGCATGAGAGCAGGTGCACACGGATTCACACGGCAAAATAATCGGAACTCGGATATACCCGGAATTTCTTCTTTCTTCAAACCAATCCCCTCTTAACGATTAACCATAAACTACCAATCAGCACCTCCCCTATATCTCTGCTTATAAATAAATTAAATCTGCCTTTATCTGTGATGAAAGAGCTGGTTTTTTCGCCAGTATTCACCTGCTGCTAATCCTTGCTTGCCTCCCGTATGCTGCGCGGATGCCACCCGTATCCCTCCCGAATGGGATTAGGGAGGATTTCGGGAGGTTGCCGGGTGTCATTCGCCCACCCAGCAAGGATGGTGCAAGCCGCAGAAAGCTATTGACAAAATAAGCCTGCAAAAGAAAATGGAAAAGCATGAGAAAACAAATTATTCAAAGCAATCATGGAGGATAAATGACTGCAATTAAACGTGTTTACCTCTTCGGTAACGGAAAAGCCGAAGGTAAAGCAGAGATGAAAAACCTCCTCGGCGGAAAGGGTGCCAACCTTGCCGAGATGAATTTGATTGGCGTTCCGGTTCCCCCCGGATTTACGATCACCACTGAGGCCTGCACCGAGTATAATACCCTGGGTGCGGCCAAACTGCGCGAACTGCTTGCAGAAGAAGTGAAAGCCGCTGTGAAGCATGTGGAAGATATCATGAATATGCAGTTCGGCTCCAATGAGAACCCGCTGCTGGTTTCAGTTCGCAGTGGTGCCCGCGCTTCCATGCCCGGCATGATGGATACCATCCTGAACCTTGGTATGAACGATTCCGCGGTGCAGGGCATTATCAAAAAAACCAATAACGAACGTTTTGCCTGGGACAGCTATCGCCGTTTCGTGCAGATGTATGGCGACGTGGTTCTTGGCCTGAAGCCCGTTAGCAAAGAAGAAGAAGACCCTTTTGAAGTGATCATCCACCACATGAAAAAAGAAAAGGGCGTTTCCAACGATCTCGACCTTAGCGCGGATGACCTGAAGCAACTGGTAGTGCTGTTCAAGAAAGCCGTGAAAGACAATACCGGCCACGATTTTCCCGATGATCCATGGGAACAGCTTTGGGGAGCAGTTTTTGCAGTATTTGACAGTTGGGGCAACGACCGTGCAATTTTCTACCGTCAGTTGAATAACATCCCTGATGAATGGGGAACCGCAGTGAACGTTCAGGCCATGGTTTTTGGCAATATGGGGCTTACCAGCGCTACCGGCGTTGCCTTTACCCGCGATGCCGCCACCGGCGAAGACCTTTTTAACGGCGAATACCTGATCAATGCCCAGGGCGAAGACGTTGTGGCCGGTATCCGCACTCCCCAGCAAATTACCAAAATTGGTTCCCAGCGTTGGGCTCAGCTTGCTAAGATAAGCGAAGAAGAAAGAAAAGCCAAATACCCTTCCCTGGAAGAAGCCATGCCGGAAACCTACCAGGAGCTTTACACAATCCAGGAAAAACTGGAGAATCATGCCCGGGATATGCAAGACATCGAATTCACCATCCAGGACGGCAAGCTTTGGATGCTGCAAACCCGTAACGGCAAACGCACCGGCGCTGCCATGGTAAAAATCGCCATGGATATGCTGCGCGACGGCATGATCGACGAAAAGACCGCCCTCAAGCGGCTTGAACCCGGGAAACTGGATGAACTGCTGCACCCTGTGTTCACCAAGGAAGGTCTGGCCGGCGCAAAAGTTATCGCCAATGGCCTGCCTGCGTCCCCAGGTGCCGCTACAGGACAGATCGTATTCTTTGCCGATGATGCCGAAGCCTGGGCTGCCGATGGTAAAAAGGTGATCCTGGTTCGCATCGAGACCTCTCCTGAAGACCTGCGCGGTATGAACGTAGCCAAAGGTATCCTTACTGCACGCGGCGGAATGACTTCTCACGCCGCTGTAGTTGCCCGCGGCATGGGAAAATGCTGCGTTTCCGGCGCAGGCGCCTTGCAGATAGACTACAAAGCCAGAACCATGACCGTGAATAACGTTATCTATAAAGAAGGCGATTGGATTTCCCTGAATGGCTCAACCGGCCAGATTTTGGAAGGCAAAATCGAGACTCAAGATCCGGAACTCAGCGGCGACTTTGCGGCCATTATGGAACTCGCCGACAAATATACCCGCATGAAAGTGCGCACCAATGCCGACACTCCCAAGGATGCCACGGTTGCCCGCAACTTTGGCGCTCAGGGAATCGGACTTTGCCGCACCGAACACATGTTCTTTGAAGGTGACCGCATCAAAGCCATGCGCGAAATGATCCTCGCTGACGACGAAACCGGACGCCGCAAAGCTTTGGATAAGCTGCTGCCCATCCAGCGTGCGGATTTCGAGGGCATCTTTACTGCCATGAACGGATTCCCCGTAACGGTTCGTCTCTTAGACCCGCCCTTGCACGAGTTCGTGCCTCATGAGGAAGCAGCTCAAAAAGAAATCGCTGATGAACTTGGCCTCAGCCTGGAAAAAGTGAAACAGCGCGTAGCCTCGCTGCATGAATTCAATCCCATGTTGGGACATCGCGGTTGCCGCCTCGGCAATACCTATCCAGAAATCACTGAAATGCAGGCCCGAGCCATCATCGAAGCCGCTTTGGCAGTAAAATCCCGCGGCATCACCGTCCTGCCCGAAATCATGATCCCGCTGATCGGAACCCCTGCCGAATTTGAAATGCAGGAAGACATCATTCGCAAAGTGGCAGAGCAGGTCTTTGCCGAAAAACACGACAAGGTTGACTACCTGGTGGGAACCATGATCGAAATTCCCCGTGCCGCTCTGGTTGCCGATAAGATCGCCCAAAGAGCCGAATTCTTCAGCTTTGGTACCAATGATCTTACCCAGATGACCTTTGGCTATTCCCGCGATGACGCCGGAGTTTTCCTCCCCATCTACCTGCGTAAGAACCTGCTGAAAAACGATCCCTTCCAGATTCTGGATCAGGAAGGAGTAGGCCAGCTTGTGAGAATGGGAACCGAACGTGGACGCAGCACCCGACCCAATCTTAAAGTCGGTATCTGTGGCGAACATGGTGGCGAACCCAGCAGCGTTGCCTTCTGCCATACCGTTGGCATGAACTACGTTAGCTGCTCTCCCTATCGTGTGCCGATCGCCCGTTTGGCTGCTGCCATTGCTGCCATCAGCGAGTAAAAAACCATGTATAGGCTATAAAACGCCTTGAGATATAACTCATAACGCCGGATTTGATCCGGCGTTTTTTATTTTGTACTGGCGAATACCGATTCGCCGATTTTCCATCTTGTTGTTCAGCATGCCGATCTCTCGTCATTTTCTCTTAACACAGAGCAAAAGCAGAGGGATTATGAATGTAAGGGCGATCGGGAGATCGACCTAAATCGTAAAGAAAGGAAAATCTGTAGTTCAAGCCGTTCCCTCTTTCTATGTGGCGACTTCCAGGCTACAGACGGCTTGAACTTCAGCATTTTCCGTTTCATGATAAGCTGTTCCAAGCTATGTCGGCGGAATCTCGCTTTTTAATAGAGGAAAAAGAGAGAAATCTATTTCACTATTTCGCTACTTCGCCATTTTTTCCCTTTTCCAAGATTTGTCTTGACACGCAAAAGCCTGCCCACGGAAAATGACCCAAAATTGGCTCAGTTGGCGTTTTGCGGCTGAGCAGGGAGGAAAAAGACTTGCTGATAACGATGCAAAAGTGTGTTGTGGGGAGATTTAGCTTGCAATTCTGCCTATTGGCATTTTTGCTGTTGGGGATCATTTTGCCCATTAATGCTGAACTGCTTATCCCGATGGACAACACGCAAAGCAACCACCTTAAGGCATACGGCATCGCCTTTGCCGGACTGAAGGAACAATTGGTCGGCAAATGGCTCTTGAATTACCGGGGTGGGGCATTCCTGTTTCCCGATTCGGATGCGCTGGTAGCTTTGTGCAACATTCGGGGTGTGCGTTTTGAGAGAGTAGGGCAAGGAAATGTGGCTGCCATCCTGTCTGAGATTCAAGCGGGGAATATGGAGAGCATCACCCTGGAAAAGGAGCCCAAGATCGCCGTCTATATTCCGCCCAATACGCTCCCCTGGGATGATGCGGTCACATTGGCGTTGGAGTATGCTGAGATAGAATACGACCGCTTATGGGACGACGAGGTACTGGAAGGCAAGCTGAACGATTATGACTGGCTGCATCTGCATCATGAGGATTTCACAGGTCAATATGGCAAGTTTTATGGCTCCTACCGGCACATGCCCTGGTACCAGAACGACATTAAGGTAAACGAAGCAATGGCCGCCAAGCATGGCTTTGCCAAGGTTTGGCAGC
>Ga0302250_1000972_pt1 | contig 23581 bp, 11 predicted proteins | sample AAG_RA_Asp_MG_FD_193536 | JGI IMG/M metagenome (GOLD analysis project Ga0302250, IMG submission 193536) | Enriched activated sludge microbial communities from anaerobic digester in WTTP, New Holstein, Wisconsin, United States - AAG_RA_Asp | ecosystem: Engineered > Bioreactor > Anaerobic >... | reverse complement strand
AACAATCTGCTCGGTAATGATATTGGTGCTGTAGGGGAGGATGTCGTGGCGTGTCCTTAAGGCCATAACAATCTCTTCCATTGAACAGTTGCCGGCGCGTTCGCCAATGCCGTTGATGGTGCATTCAACCTGACCTGCGCCGGCCTGGATTGCGGCCAGCGAGTTGGCTACAGCCAAGCCCAGGTCATTGTGGCAGTGGACTGATATGACCGCCTTGTCAATGTTGGGGACATGGTCCTTCAAATATTTGATGATTTTGAAATACTCGTCAGGCACGGTGTAACCGACTGTATCCGGAATGTTGACCGTGGTTGCCCCGGCATCAATAACCGCCTCGACGATCTCGGCCATAAACGGCAGTCTGGTGCGGGTGGCGTCTTCGCAGGAAAACTCCACGTTGGCGGTGTAGGATCTGGCTCTTTTGACGGCCTTAACGGCCGTTTCCAGTACCTTGCCCGGTTCCATCCTCAGCTTGTACTGCATGTGGATATCAGAGGTGGCGATAAAGGTGTGGATGCGTCCCCGCTCACCGGCATACTTCAGCGCCTCCCAGGCCCGGTCGATATCCTTGTCGTTAGAACGGCAGAGACCGGCGATCTGCGGCCCCTTGATGGACTGGGCGATAAGCTTGACCGCCTCGAAATCGCCCTCCGAGGCAATCGGAAATCCTGCCTCAAACACATCCACATTCAGTTTCTGCAGCTGCTTGGCGATACGTAGTTTCTCTTCTATGTTCATACTGTTGCCGGGGGCCTGTTCGCCATCCCTGAGCGTTGTGTCGAATATCCTGATGATGCGTGGTTGTTCGGCCTTACTGTCTTTCTTTGTCATCTGCTCACTCCTTTCACTGTTGCTGCAAAATAAAAAAGCCTTCATCCCGAAAAGGGGCGAAGGCTTTGAGCTAGTTCGCGGTACCACCCTGATTCGTCTGCATGCTGCATAATCAAATGCAGTTGCAAACCTCATTGCATCCTTGACGCGGATGAACGGCCCCGGCTGGCAATTGCCTCACCGGAACGGCTCCGAGGCGAGTTCATCAGGCAGTCTTACCGGTTCGCACCAACCACCGGCTCTCTGTAAAGCTGCTTTGACTACTACTCCTCTTCAATGCCTTTGAATATAGTTTTTAAATCATAGAGAAATGTCCTCAGCAAAGTCAAGCAGTTTTATTTCGATAGGTTGGCATCGAACAGAGACGCTCTGTTCAGTTGCAGGTGGCTGCATAGCTGCAGTTTGTATGCATGAGTTTTATATCAATTTGTCTTGCAGAGATATGCTCACGGTTGTATGTTTATTTTTTTGCGGGAGGGGATACTTATGGGCTGTATGGTTAATCTGCGCAACATATTTGCAACCACCTGTTTTGTGACGTTTCTGCTGGCCGTTTCTGCCGGTTACGGCGCTGATTACAAATCAGGGGTTACTGCCAGGGTGCTGGGCAAAAGCATGGTGACCGGCAATGGCAGCCGGATTTCTTACCCGGGTACGGACAAGGCTGAAGTTACGCTGGTGGATGTAGAATTGGCGCCCGGCGTGGAAACCGGTTGGCATAAACACCCGGTTCCAGTGTACGCCTATGTCGTGTCCGGCAGCATTGCAGTGGAGTTGAAAAACGGCATGAAGCGGACATATGCCGCCGGCGATGTGATTTTCGAAGTCGTGGATACACTGCACAATGGTAAAAATACCGGCACGGTCCCGGTAAAAATGACCGTTATATATCTTGGGGCGGAAGGTACGCCCAATGTGGTCAAGGCAGCACCAGACAAGCAATAGCGGCAATCAAATTCAAGTAATGGATTAAGGTGGAAGGCGTTATGGATTTTCAGAGCAGGCAGGAAAACAATGTCACTGTGGTTACTGTAAGCGGCAGGATGGATGCGCTGACGGCCCCCGTGTTCCAGGACAGGATGAGCGGGCTGATAGCCGTCGGTGATACCGTGCTTGTTGTTGACCTGGCCTTGCTTGAATACATCAGCAGTGCCGGCCTGCGCAGCATCCTGACTATCGCCAAGGCCTTAAAGTCAAAAGGCGGGCAACTTATTTTTGTCAACGTAACCGGTACAGTCCGAGATGTGTTTGATATGTCCGGGTTCGGGACAATTTTTCCGATGCATGATTCGCTGGCGGATGCCTTGGGTGTATTGGGGTGAGGTGATTATGGAGTTTACAACTGCCACATTTGATGCCCGTGTTGAATTGCTTGATGACGTGACCAGTTTTATTGAGGAAAGAGCAGATCTGTTTGGCCTGGATATTAAACGTAAAATGGGCTTGCTGGTGGCGATCGAAGAAGCCTTTGTCAATGTCTGCAACCATGCCTACCCCAAGGGGAGCGGGCAGGTGAAGTTTTCCTGCGGGTGGGAAAGTGACCTGTTTGTTGTTGAAATCGCAGACAGCGGCAAGCCTTTCGATATGCTCTCCCTGCCAGAGCCTGATACCACATCAGATATTATGGAGCGAGAAGTGGGGGGGCTGGGCGTTTACTTTATCCGTAAATTCTGTGATGAGATATATTACCGCCGTGAAAATGAAAACAACATCGTGCGGCTGGTTGTCCGGCATAGGTCTGGGCAGGAGTAATACCCAAATAATCGCAGGCCAGACCTGCAAAAGAGGTTTACATGAAAAAAATGGTTTTGAAGGCAGTTGTGTTGACAGCATTGATGGCGGGTTTTAGCGGGGTGGTATTAGCCGCTGAATCCAAGTCTGCCGATAAAGGCAGTGTTGCGGCTGGTCCGGCTGTGCCGTCCGTGTCCGCACAGGTGAAGACGGCACCAGTCGTCCCGAGTGCACCAACGATACCGGCAGCGGCACAGATCCGCATTGGTTATGTGGATATGGGCAAACTCACGGCAGAATCAGAGCTGGGTAAGTCTTCTTTTGCCCAGATAAAGGCCAAGCAGGAAAAATTCCAGAAAGAGTTTCTGGGACGCCGCACCAGGATTGAGAAGCAGAATGCTGCACTTCAGGCCGCTTTTGCCAAGCTGAGTCCCGAAGAGCGCGCTGTCAGATCAAAGGAGTTCCAGAAAAAGGGCAAGGCCCTGCAGAAGAAATTTGAGGCCTTGCAAAAAGATGCCATGCAGGCCGACAAACAGCTGCAGGCTTTGCAGGCTGAGCTGGATAAAAACTTTGGCACCCAGGTGGAGAAGGTGGCTGCAGATTACGGCAAGGCCAACGGGTTGACGCTTGTGCTGGTGAAACGCACCATGCTCTATATGGCCAGTGGCATTGATCTGCAGGACGTCACCGATGGCATCATCAAACAGATGAATGCAGAGGGCCAGAAAAAGTAAGCCATTTTACAGAGGCACAGCCTGACAATTACCGAAATGTCAGGCTGTGCCCCCCTTTAGCGCTTCAAGTTCTTCCCATCTCCGGTAGCACCCCGCCAACTCACTTTCCAGCTCTTCCAGTCTTTTATTCAGGACAGCCACTTCAGCGCCGGCGCTTTTGTAAAAGGCCGGGTCTGCCAGCGTGTTGTGCAGCGTCTCCTGTTCATTCTCAAGGGCGGCGATCTGGTCCGGCAACACCTCCAGCTCCCGCTCCTCCTTGTAGGACAGTTTGCGGGGGCGCTCGGTCTGTCGGCGCGGTTTTTCCGCGGCTGGCTTGGCCACCGTCTGATCCGGGCGCACAGAGTTTACTGACTGCCGCAGCCAGTCATCGTATCCACCGACATATTCGCTGACACGGCCATTGCCTTCCATGACCAGCGTGCTGGTGACAACATTATTCAGAAATTCTCGATCATGGCTGACCAGCAATAATGTGCCGGAGTATTCGGATAACAGGTCTTCCAGCAGTTCCAGGGTTTCGGCATCCAGGTCGTTGGTCGGCTCGTCCATCACTAGCACATTGGATGGTTTTGTGAACAACTTGGCCAGCATCAGCCGGTTACGTTCACCGCCGGAAAGGATGTTGACAGGGCTGCGCGCCCGTTCCGGTGAAAACAGGAAATCCTGCAGATAACCGATGATATGTCTTCTGACGCCATTGATTTCCAGGGTGTCATTACCTTCGCCGACATTCTCCTGAACGCTTTTTTCCAGATCCAGCTGCTCGCGCATCTGGTCAAAATAGAGCACCTCCAGCCGACTGCCCAGCTTGATGCGCCCTTTGGTGGGTGCCAACTCCCCCAGTAACAGCTTTAATAGTGTACTCTTGCCAGAACCGTTGGGACCAATGATGCCGATCTTGTCGCCGCGCATGATCGCTGTATTCAGGCCGCTGATGACCGGTGTTCCTGTGTAGCCGAAAAACACGTCCTCCGCCTCTGCCACCAGTCTGCCCGAGCGCTCTGCCTCCTGCAGCTGGATGCGGGCCGTGCCCTGTCGTTCACGACGCTGGCGGAACTCTTCCCGCAACCTCTTCAGCGCCCTGACCCGGCCTTCATTTCTGGTGCGTCGCGCCTTGATGCCCTGGCGTATCCATGCCTCCTCCTGGGCCAGTTTCTTGTCAAACAATGCCTGGCGGGTGATCTCGGCTGCCAGCAGTTCTTCACGGCGTTCAACAAAGGCATCGTAACCGCAGGCGAAGGCGTAGATCCTGCCGCGGTCAAGTTCCGCCACCCGGTTGGCCATGCGACGGGCAAAGGCGCGGTCATGGGTGACAAACAGTACGGTTTTGACCTGTTTTGATAAAAAATCTTCCAGCCAGGTAATCGTCTCAATATCCAGATGGTTGGTCGGCTCGTCCAGCATCAGGATGTCCGGTGCGGATATCAGCGCCCGCGCCAACAGTGCCCGGCGCTTGGTGCCACCGGAAAGCGTTGAGAAATCTGCATCCGCTTCCAGCTCCAGTCTGGACAGGATCCGCTCTACCTCCTGATGCAGGTGCCAGCCGCCGCTTTCCTCCAGTTCCTTCTGTAGGGTTTCCAGCCTTTCAAGCAGTTTGTCATCGCATTTCTGGGCAATCTGGTGGGCGACATGATGGTATTCAGCCAGCAGTTCTGAAGCCTTGCCCATGCCGGCTGCCACAATGTCAAATACAGAACCTTCAATGTCGTCCGGCACCTCCTGTGAGACCAGGGCGACCTTCAGGCCCTGCTGCCGCTGAATTTCGCCTTCATCGGTCTTCAGTCTGCCGTCGATCAGCTTTAAAAGGGTTGATTTGCCGCTGCCGTTGCGTCCCAACAGGCATAGTCGGTCTCCCGCTTCAATTTGCAGGTTGATGCTGTCAAACAGGGGAGGGCCCCCAAAGGCCAGGGATATGTTACGCAGTGTTATCAGTGCCAAGTCTGTTTCCTTATGGTGTGTGATGGCGGAGAGATTAGCACAATGGTCCAAAGGTTGCCATAGGGTTGCATTGGCAGATCAGCGGTGGTTTATACCGCATATGAGGTACAGGTGGTTTTGCCAATCTCAGGCGCTGCAGTCTATGCTATATAATAATTGAGTAAAAACAGTCTGTTAAAATAAACTTGAAAAATTGGCACAAGCTCTGCATTTAGTGCGCACAGGTTGTTAAAATTATACTGGAGGAAGTCCAAATGAAAAAGATCGTATCTTCTATCGTTGCAACTCTCGTAGCTGTTTCTTTCGCTGCTGTAGCTTTCGCTGCTGAGCCTGCTGCTGCTCCTGCAAAAGCTGACGCTGCTGCTCCTGCTGCAGAGAAAAAAGTAGAAAAGAAAGCTAAAAAAGCTAAAAAAGCTAAAAAAGCAAAGAAAGCTAAAGCTGCTAAAAAAGAAGTAAAGAAAGAAGAAGCTCCTAAGGCTGACGCAGCTGCTCCTGCTGCAAAGTAATTCTTTCTTAACTGAAGATGAAAAAAGGCCACATCGCAAGATGTGGCCTTTTTTGTTTGTGAAAACGCCGCTGTATTTTGAGATGTATACGTAAAATAATGTTGGCAACTGATTACAAAGGCATCTCAACATTTAAAAAAATAAAGTTAGCTACTGTATGGTCCCTGAAGTCACCATGTTTGCAATATATCAAATCCCAGGCACCAATTAAAACAAACATCCAAAATGTCAAACTAAGCTACGCAGGCATTACTATACTGTAATAACGATTGTATAGTAATGCCTGTTGCTAAGGTATCGTTATGATGGTTTAGTTGTAGAAAATCTTAGCGTTGTTTACGTTTGTTGTTTGAAAAAGTAGTCTTCCAGTTTTTCCAATGGCGTCACGTTTCCGATGCCTGAATGTGGTCTTACAGTATTGTAGAAGTTGATGAATCGTTTCAGGTCCCGCTGTCTTTCTTCACGGTTTTTGAATTCGGTTTGTTCATGCCAGAGTTCCATTATGGTCCGAATTACCCGTTCAGCTTTACCGTTTGTCTGGGGACGTGCTATACGGGTGAATTTCTGGCCGATGTTGTTGTTCTGGCAGACTCTGACAAATTTATGGGTTTCAAGCCCTTTAAACTCTTTGCCATTGTCAGAGTAAGTGTATTCGATGGTGTGGGCATTCCTTCACCATCTGCTCTAAAAATGAAGCTGATGATACCTGGCTTTTGTCCGGATAGATGCCAGCATATAGTTCACGAGAGAAGTCATCAATGGCAACAAACAAATACTCACGGGAATTTGTTGCCTTCTCTCCAGTAAGTAAGGGAAGTCGCTTGGTGTCAAAGTGAACCAGTTCACCTGGGTATGATTTGTTGTAGCGCTTGGCTTCTCGCTTAAGGCGCTCTTCAATCAATTTCTCGATCTTGGCCAGACGTTTGATACCGAATTCAATGCTCTGAAAGCGCTTGTTGACGCTCTTTCTTGGAGCGAATTCCTGAAGCCTGGCTCGCTGAATCACTTTGTAGATCGTTGGCCGGGAAACGCGAAACTCACGAGCTATTTCCAGGATAACAAATTTGCCTATGCCGTTCTTGGCATCCTGATACCGCTTCCAGATCTCCTCACGATCAAGCGGGGTCAATCTTAGTCGTTTGTGCATGTTCATTTTTACAGTCCCTATCATAGTTCCTGTAAACAACACTAGAAATTTTTACACTTCAGAAAATCGTGGAATGCATTTGGGATGATGTCGAAAAACGGGCAGATATTGCCTCAAGGCTGGGCGTGCCAGTCAACGAGATTGACAATGCGAGGAAGCAACTCCAGCGGCGTTTGGATGATTACCGCAGGTCGAGATGAATTGAAGCTATTTTGAGGACATGAACATGACAGGGACTACCCCAAAAAACGCATCTGATATTCTGAAATCAATGAATAGCTTTCTCTTGGGCCCGGAAGAGGATGTGGCTTTCCTGCCAGCGGAACAGATTCAAGGGTGTCTGAAGTCGGAGGGCATCGACCCCGTTCCGCTTGTTAACCAGGTAAGACAACGCATCGCGAAGCTGAGGGCGGCGCGGGAATTGGCAGAAGCCCGGGTGAAACGCCTAAGATACGAAGATAATTTCAAGCCTGTCGCAAGCGGAAATTCCACGCTGTCTTTGAAAGAGAAGATTGGTGAGTTGATTGAGATGCTCAAACCCAGTAATCCGGAACTAGCGGCGGTGTATTACCGCAAGTTTGAGGAGTCGGCTGAGGACGATCTAGAATCTTTGTTTGAGGATTTGATCCTTCTGAAAAACATGGAAGAAGAGGATGTTGCGAAGCGGCCTTGATAATCTGTCAAGGGCTCGTGATGCCGCCTCAAGTTTGGTCAAGAGGTTTGTCTTCAAACGGCCAGAGGATATCATCGTCGAGGACATCGCCATGGCACGTGGGGTCTTTGTGGTTGAGGGACATTTAAAAGGCTCCGAGGCAAGGTTGGTGCGGAAAAACGACAAAGGGGTCATCCGCGTGAGAGCTGATCTGCCTAATAGTGGTAGAAAACGGTTTGCTGTTGCGCATGAACTTGGGCACTGGGAGCTACATGGCGATATTTCTCAGTTTCATGTTTGCACTGGGGCTGATCTAATGAACTACAGTGGAAGTGTGCCTGAGCTTGAGGCAAATGTCTTTGCTGGTGAGTTGTTGATGCCTACAGTGCTGTTTCGGCCAATGTGCCGTATCTTGGAGCCGGGGCTTGATGCAATCATGGATCTTGCCACAAAGTTCAGTACCTCACTCACGTCGACTGCCGTGAGGTTTACGGAGGAAAATAAAGAAAACTGCATTGTTGTTTTTTCGGAGCACGGCAAGGTGACATGGTGGCGAGCGAAAGAGAATTCGCCCAGCACATGGATTGATTCCCGCCAGAAAATACATGAGAACAGTTGTGCCTGGGAGTGCTTTCATGATGGCATCACACGCACAAGAATGCGGCGCGTGCCGTCTGAGGCATGGTTTCAGAGCCTTAGTTACGGGAAACGTATGGAAGTTTATGAACAATCGATGAAATTGGGAAATTATTCGGCCGTATTGACATTGTTGTGGATTTTTGAGGATTAAACTTCAAGAAATTACTCAAACGAGGTGGACTTATCCTGCAAAAGGTGATGTTAAAAATGACCGTCACAGTATCGCTCGTCAATATGAAGGAAGGCGTTGGCAAATATAGCCAGCGTCTACAAATGTCCCCTGGCTGAAATTGTTTCAAGATATCCAGAGCTGTGTGACAGGATATCAGCAAGGTGTAAGATTTTAGCGTAACCCTGAAAGACAATCCATCCATCCTCATCTACTGCCCGCATACAAAGCAATCTTACCCGCTTAAAGCCCACTCAAAACCAACTCAATTTCTAATATTGCAAACCAACATTAAAAAACCAACCACTGTAACAGCTTAAAACGTCTTCAGTAATTTATGCTCGTTTTTGAAGCGCTGCTGACCCAAAACGATTAAATTCATAATCTTGTCATTGACAAAGTTACTCACTTTCGGTTACTGTCTTCGCATTTTGCGATTAAGGTAAATTCATGCAGGCTATTGTAAGTATTTTAAATGGGCTCATATTTTAATGAAGCTGATTGGAATGATGCAATAGGGGGGGCTGGATGGTTATAAGTAAGAAAAAAGGAAAAACTGAACAAGGCGGTAAAAAGCAGAAAGTGTATCTGATATTTCCCAAGGCTAATGTTTTAATGTTTTTTCAGCTGCTTGTAATGGCAATGTTTTTGCTTGTTGCCGCGTTACAAACAGGCTGCGCAACTATGTCGTCAACGCCCCGGCCACTAAAATTCGACAAGTTCAATTTTTCAACCAGTTGCTTCAGTGCCGATGATATGGAAGTAATCTACGGTAATAGGCATATAAGAAATAGCAAGATGATTAATAAATTATTTCCCCCATCAAAAATGCGTCCTGCTAAACAACCAAATGATGACAAACGCTTGCCAAGAGTACACATGGGGCCAAAAGGTTACTTCGAAGCCTTTGAGGACGGCCCGATTACAGTAAAATGGCGTTCTCTGGATAATACGCAGCATTCGATAGTCCTAGACCTCGACGAGATATTCAAGGACAGAATTGTTCGGCACACCGAAGACCCGAAACTAGTTGATCACGTCAACTCTCGCAATCCGGTTATAGTAGTTGAGGTAAATAACCGGACAATCAATTTGTATATGGATGTCTGGGTTTCACTATCTCGGACTGAGACTAGCAAGCGAATTTCGCACAGACATCGTACGTTGATCTATTCAAAAGCCATGTAAAAGGAGAATTCAATATGGGAAGCGAAAACATAAATGGTGTAGATAGCGTCAGCAGCAACCCTGCTACACTGAAAACATATACTGATGCCGCACAAAAGCTCAGCGGCTTTAGCGTGCCTGAACTCTACGATTCATCTGATCCCAATTGTCGCGTGTTTGTCGCTCTTTTCGATGGCACATGCAATTCATATTATCCAGACGAAAAAGACGCGTTTAAAAACACTAATATAGGTAAACTTAAAGAATACTTTGAACAAAATATTACAAATCCGGTTATTGAAATGGGTTATGAAGAAGGTGTTGGCACCCAAACCGGCATTGCCAGGGTATATGATGCCGCTACCGGTTATACCTATGACGAAAAAGTTGAGGATATGTATGACCAGTTTGCCCGACAAGTAAAGATTTGGCTTGCTGAGAATCCAAACGCGAAAATCAGCGTTGTATCGCTCGGGTTCAGCCGTGGTGCAGTAGAGGCTGCTGTGTTTTCAAAAATAGTTGATCAACGTGGTATATATGATCCTGATACAATAGACAAAGAAAAGGTGGTTGTTGGCCCAACCGCGACTGAGGATGGGTATATTAAAACCGAAATAACATTTAGTGCCCCCCCGATTGTACAGCCAGGAAACATTGCGCAGGCGCTTGGACTATTTGACCCGGTCGAAACTGGATGGACATCTCAAGCTGACAAACAGCCCGCTTCATCCGTTATTAGCGGTATCCAGATAACCGCTCTTGATGAGTTACGCACGGTGTTCCCAGTGACAAGCATTATCGATAATGGCCTTTCACAGGATGGCCGTTTTCTGGGCATGCCGGTTACCGGGGCACATTGTGATATCGGTGGCAGCTACAAGTTAGACGGTCTTTCGACTCTGTCATACAATCTTATGGCAACATATCTGGACGCTCTTCTTGGCAATGAAAACATTGTTCCCACCTTAGACACACCCTCTGAACCAGAAAAATACGTGATTCACAATTCGGTTGAGCACAGTTGGATTTATAAAAGAGCTGACAGCAGGCAAACAACATACCCACTGAACAGTAGCGGTGCTACAGATGCCCAACCTGTAAATCAAATACTTGCCGCTAAATATTTGTACAATACGATCGGTCAGTATGCTGAGCCAAATGACATCCTGAACCTTGATGAAACAGTTGGAAGCAAGATCAGCAAAATTTTTGATTTTGACGACATTTGGGTTGGAGAAGGCGGAAATGATATCTTAAATGGTGGCAATAGCGCTGACCTAATAAATGGTGGAGTTGGTGACGATCTGCTTGATGGTGGTGATGACAATGATTGGTTGATCGGTGGTGATGGAGAGGATGAACTTGCAGGTGGAAAAGGCAATGATATTCTCATCGGCGGAAAAGGCACAGATACCTACATCTACAATGTTGGCGACGGTAATGACATTATAGTAGATGAAGATGGTATGGGAGAAATTCGTATTGAACGAAACGGTAATGCTATTCTTGCCGGAACGTTTTACCGTAGTAATGCCAATAACGTCTGGACCGATCCCACGGGTAAGATACAACTTGTACATAACAATACTTGGCAAATAGTCCTTGAAGACGGCGGTAGCATCGACCTCGGCGAAAACTTCCAGGACGGCGACTTCGGCATTCATCTGGTAGAACTCCCCACCATCACCACCACCAGCACCATCGTCGGCGATCTTACCCCCATCCCGGCCGACCCTGGCGATTACCAATACGATGCCTTGGGATATGCCATAGCAAACGCAAAAACCGACGCACTGGGCAATGCAATCTGCGACCTCAACGCTCCTGCCCCCAACCGTAACGACTTCCTCTATGACAGCGCAGGCAATGACCGTATCCAGGCTGGCGGCGGCGATGACATCATCTGCGCCAACAAGGGGGGCAACGACATCCTCGAAGGCGGCAGCGGTGCTGATATTGTTGCAGACTACGGCGATGGCAACAACCAGCTTTACGGCGACAACTACGGCGGCATGTCTACACTGGTAAATACCGGAGAGGTTGCAGAAAGCATCAATGAAAAAGGAGATCTTCTTTCCGCAGAAGGCGGAACAGATCAGCTCTACGGCTCAAACCGCAACGACGCCCTGTTCGGCGGTGGAGGCAACGACCTTCTTATTGGCGGCGGCGGAAACGATATCATCATGGCCGACTCAAGCATAACCTCGGCCCTGCATGACTGGAGCGTCAGCAACTCCAGCTTCAGCAACTTATGGTATCAGGAAGCTGCCATCGGCGGTGCAGACAACATCTACGGCGGCAGCGGCATCGACACCGTCTATGCCGGCGGCGGTGATGACAACATCGATGGCGGCAGTGGAGACGACAATCTGTATGGCGAAAGCGGCAACGATTCCATCACAGGCGGCGACGGCAACGACTTTATCCAGGGCGACGCCGACTGGCAGGCAGCAGATACCCACGGCAACGATTACATCGACGGCGGCAGCGGCAACGATATTATTATGGGTCTTGGCGGCAATGACGACCTGTTTGGCGGTGATGGCAACGATGAAATCCTGGGTGGCGATGGTGATGATCACCTCGACGGTGAGGCAGGGGATGACCGCCTTTGGGGTGGCGCAGGCAACGATGAGCTTTTTGGCGGTGATGGCAACGATTATCTGGATGATACCGCCGGCGAAAACTACCTCGATGGTGAGGCCGGAAATGACAAGATCTGGGGTGGAAGAGACGCGGATCAAATTATGGGTGGTGACGGCGATGACGAACTGCACGGCGAAGCCGGAGACGATTACATTGACGGCGAAGCCGGTAACGATATCATTTTAGGTGGTGATGGCAATGATCAGCTCTTTGGCGGTGACGGCAACGATCATCTCCAGGGTGATGCCGGCAGCGATTACCTGGATGGCGAAGCCGGCAATGATGTTTTGATGGGACTCGACGGTAATGACCAGATCATGGGCGGCGATGGCGACGACGAGCTTCAGGGCAATGCCGGAGATGATATTCTTGATGGCGGCACAGGAAACGACGTATTGGACGGCGGAGCCGGTAACGACACAATATCGGGCGGCGAAGGAAATGACTGGCTGCAGGGAGTGACCGGCAATGACACTCTGGAAGGTGGTGACGGAAACGATACCCTGTTGGGAGGTGCCGGAGACGACAAACTTTATGGTGGTGACGGCAACGACACCCTTCAGGGGGATGAAGGACATAACATCCTGGTTGGCGGAGCAGGCGACGACACCTATATCATTGATCCCTCCAAAGGTACTAACCAGATAATAGACAACTTCGACGGCACTGAGCGCAATGTCATCAATACAATAGGTGCAACAACCAATATAAATAGTAGCAACACGACCATAAGCAACAAAAACGGCGGCATTAACATTACTGTTCACAACAACACAAACACCAACTCCGGAAATACGAACGTAGCAGGCATTATCAAGCTGTTTTCCTATTCATTCGGTGGTTTCTCAGTAACCAAATACGACGTTACCAATTATCATGGGCCTCTCAATCTCGACGTATTGATGATGCTTGGCAACAATCAGCAAATGACTTTCAATGAGTTAATTGCAGGCTGCATGAGCGAAAACGAGATGAATTACATGCAGGCTGGAGCAATAGCACCTATTCCAAGAAGAGACCCTTTGATAATGGATCTTGACGGGGACGGCATAGAGACGACCCGGATAAATACCTCCACATATTTCGATTACGATGCCAACGGTTTTGCCGAACGTACCGCCTGGGTAGGAAAAGACGATGGCATGCTGGTAATGGACAAAAATGGTGATGGCATTATCAATAACGGCAGAGAACTGTTCGGAGATCAGACTGTCCTGAAAAACGGCAGACTGGCCAGCAATGGTTTTGAGGCCTTAGCTGATCTGGATGTGAACAAAGACGGGGTAATAGATGCCGCAGACACTGGTTTTGACCAGTTGCGCGTATGGCGGGATGCCAACGGTGATGCAATAAGCACCAGCGATGAACTGCATGACCTTTACAGCCTTGGCATAAAGGAAATCCGGCTGGTATCGCAGGTTGTCAATACCTCTGACGGAAAAGGCAATACAGTAGTCAGAACCGGCAGTTTCATCCTTGCCGACAACACGGAAAGAACCATCGCAGAATATCAGCTTGAACGCAATGTTACGCATACTGTAGCCACAGATGTTGCGACAGTTTCTGATGATATTGCATTACTGCCCGATTTGGCCGGTTCCGGGAAGGTAATGGACCTGCGCCAGGCATTGCAAAAAGAACAGCAAGCTGGCGGAAACGCTTTAAAAACTCTCATAGACCAGTTTGTTGCAGCAACAGACAGCACTGCTAGAAACAATTTGATAGACAGGATTCTATCCGTATGGAGTGGCACCGATAGCGTGGTTGAAGGTTCTCGTGGGGTTTTATTCAGCGCCAGAAAGCTTGCAGTGATTGAAGCATTCATGGGCAAGCCATTTTTTGGACAAAGTGGTGCCAGCCCCAATGATCTTGCTGCAATCATTCTGGAAGGAATTTATGAAAAAATTCAGGAAACCAACTATGCCCTACTGATGGAGCAAACCCATTTGAAGGACATATACGCACAGGTTACCTGGGTCTGGGAGGCGGGAAACCAATTAACCGCTGATCTTACGCAGGTAGCGGCTTCCATGCTGAATGTGATGGAAAATAACGTTGATGCCGGAAAACAGCTGTTGAGCGAGTTTGCACGCACCTGGCGAGTCGGCAATTCAAAGGACACCCTCTCTTATCTGAATTTCAGAGAAAAATTCGTCAATGCTGATCCGGAACTGGGCTGTGTTATAGATTCCGGCGGACTTCCGGTATCAAATAAATTGGTCGGAACCAGTAATGCTGAAGCCATTATGGGAACGCCCGCATTTTATAATAGTATCTCGTCAGGTGATGGTAATGATGTCGTTTATGGACCTTCACACAGCTCTTATATTTTCAATAACAGCGGAGATGCCGTACTGGTTGGTGGGCTCGGAGACGATAGCATAGGTGCTGGCGCCGGTGACGATATTATAGATGGCGGCGCTGGAAACGATAATCTTGGCGGTGGGATTGGAAACGACACATATATATTTAGAAAAGGGTCCGGTAAAGACAGGATTGATGATTTTGATAATACACCAAATAACTCTGATACGGTTTATATGGGTAACTTCATTTTACCAGATGAAGTGGTAATAAAACGTAACGACTATGACTTAGAACTGAATATCTCTGGCACGAATGACACATTGACTATCGCAAATTGGTTTTACAATGAAGTGTATCGGGTTGAAAGAGTTCTGTTTAGTGACGGAACCATCTGGAATGCTGATACTATACGGAATCTGGTGTTAAAGGGCACTGAGGGAGACCAAACCCTTGTTGGATACGAAACTGATGATTTGATTTCTGGAAATGGTGGCAATGATAATTTGTTTGGCCAAGATGGAAACGACAAAATTGAAGGTGGAAATGGTGATGATTATCTCTCTGGTGGAAATGGCAATGATGTTTTAGATGGCGGAGCAGGCAATGATGTTTTAGATGGTGGTTACTTAACGGTCGATTGGAGCAATCAAGTCAATTCGAATGGTAATGACACTTATATATTCGGTCGCGGATATGGCAATGACATAATAAGTGATTTTGACAAAACCTCGGGCAACCTTGATACGATTTCATTTGCTTCAGATATATCGCCTTCTGATGTCACGTTAGGTGTAGCAGGTGAAGATTTATTTCTGACTATCAAGGATACATCAGACAGGCTACAAATATCCAAATGGTTTGCTGGGCCTGAGTTTCGGGTTGAAGAAATACGTTTTGCCGACGGGACCATATGGGATGCTTCTTATGTAATGAAAACAGTAACTACGCCAACACCAACTAATGACTACCTGGTTGGTACACCTGGTAATGATGTTATAGATGGCGGGGATGGCAATGACTGGATATACGGCCGTTCCGGAGATGACATCATCTACGGTGGCAATTCAGTTGATTATTTATATGGAGAAGCTGGTTCCGACACATTATATGGCGGTTCCGGCAATGACTCGCTTTACGATAATGATGGTAACAACAGCATGTTTGGAGACGTAGGTGAAGACACTCTTAATGCGGAAGGTGGCAGCAATACCCTTGCAGGCGGGGCGGATAATGACCAACTGAATATTTCTGGAGGCACCAATACCATTAGTTACAATCGTGGTGATGGTTTTGACAAGGTTAATACTTACCTATCCTCCACATATATTGATGGAGATAAGGTTCTGTTCGGTGAAGGCATTACACCAGAGAGCCTGAGCATTCAGATCAGTGACGGCAATGCGAACAGTGGCGGATATGGCGGAGACATACCTCGTGCAATGGCTTACATAGTAGATGGAGGTGACAGTGGCGGATATGGCGGTACTGTAAATGGTCCTCTCAAGCTTGCAATCGGTATAGGCAATAACGAAGGCATGCTTATTGAAGGCATCCCTGCCTCAAGCGGATATGGCGGCGGCTATGGTGGAGACTATGGTGGAGGCTATGGTGGAGGCTATGGTGAAACATTCGATTTGTCGGATATTTCCATCCGTCGCTTCATATTTGCAGACGGCAGAGAACTGACACTTGAAGAACTCATCGGCATGGCTGATCGAGGTGTTATTGGTGAACAGCAAGGGAGCTATTATGATGAAACGTTATTGGGCAGCGTTGCCGATGACAGCATATATGGACAGGGTGGCAATGACCGCATAGATGGCCGCGACAACAATGATTACCTTGACGGCGGCGATGGAAATGATGCTTTGAGCGCGGGCAATGGCACGGATTATGTGCTTGGCCGCTACGGAGACGATGTTATTGCCGGCGGTAAAGGCGATGATTATCTTGATGGCGGCAACGGAAATGATGTTTATGCATTTAACCGCGGGGATGGTCACGATGTAATCGGCAATTATCCTGGAGTTGCAAATGGCGACAAGGACACGATTTCTTTTGGTGTGGGCGTGCTGCCGGAAGATATTCGTGCTGCTGTAAACCTGAGCAGTGGCGAATTGATTTTAAGCATTGCCGGTGCTGAAGACAGCGTGACTATCCTTTGGTTCAATCGGGTTAACGGTACCTATGTGTCTGGTGAAAACTATGTCATTCCCCGCATGCAATTCATTGATGCTGCCGGAAATGCGCGTGTCTTCGATTTGGCAAGCTTGATAGACGCAAGAAAGAGCGAACTGATTGCAACCACTCCATCAGCACCAATATTGCTGTTTAACAATGAAACATCCAGTTTTGAGCTCACGGGAACGGAAGCGTTTGCTGGTGGCGATTATGCGGTTGCTTATGCCCAGACCGGCGATATGTTTGCCGTACCAACCTATGTTACTGGGACGTGGCGTAATGACAATTTGAAAGGCAATGCCGGAGACGATACTCTGGAAGGTTTCAGCGGTGATGACAAGCTTGCTGGAGGAGCCGGCAATGACACCTATATCTATAACCTTTGGGACGGCAATGATACAATTGATGACAATATTTCAACCCTGAGTGAGCCAAACAGTATCCTTTTCGGTTATGGCATTTCACCGGATGATATCACTCTCAGTCATGAACTCTCACTTGGTCAATTGGTGCTTAACATTGCGGCTACAGGCGAAAAAATTTGCATAAATCACTTTTTGGCCTCAGATCCCTACGGCCCACACACAATTGAATACTTCAAGTTTGACGATGGACAGGTGCTGACCTGGCATCAGATGATTGATAAAGGATTCGATATTATCGGTACTTCAGCTGATGATGTTCTTGCCGGCACTGCAACGACGGATCGGATAACCGGAGATGTCGGCAATGACACCATTATCGCAGGCAGAGGGGATGATCTGCTGATAGGTGGCGGCGGGGATGACCTGTACCGATTCAATATTGGCGATGGTGTAGACACAATCGACGATCTTGCGTCACCGGGAGAAGGAAACCGTATCCAGTTTGGAGAGGGAATCAAGCTGGCCGATATAACACAGCGGCTGACTTATCGCGACAACACCTTGATTATCCGTGTAGGGCCTGCTGGCGATGAAATACATCTCTTAAACTTCAACCCGAACGAAGCAGCAACAGGGACTAGCGCTGTCCAGAGCTTCCAGTTTTCGGACGGGACCCTGCTCAATTATGAAGACCTTGTAAAAAATACGTTTATCATCCAGGGCGATACTGGCGACGATGTGCTCAAAGGTACTAACCTGACAGACCGCTTGTATGGATATGAAGGCAGCGACAATCTGCAGGGCGGTATCGGTAATGACACCTTGACTGGCGGCATTGGCAACGATGTGCTTGAAGGTGGGGCAGGGTTAGACGCCTATGTCTTCAACCTGGGTGACGGAGTGGACACGATCCGCGATATCTCCTCGCCAGAGGAAGGCAATCTGATTGTTTTCGGGGAAGGCATTACAAAAGATGACATAAGAACACGTATAGACGGTGACAAGCTGGTAATTGAGTATGGTGACAACGGCGATGCCATTCATCTTTTGAACTATGATTACAGCGGATCCAACGCGACTCATGTTGTAGAGCAAATTGAATTCTCGGATGGTTCAAGAATCCAGCTTTCCAGCCTGGTTGATCCCGGAACGGAAGGAGCTGACCACATTGTCGGCACACAATTCGACGATGTGATTGATGCCAAAGGCGGCGATGATGATATAGACGGTTTGTCAGGTAATGACAGGCTATATGGTGGCACCGGTAATGACGAGCTCTATGGTAATGCCGGCGACGATACTATTGTTGGTGGTCAAGGCATGGATCATATGGATGGCGGAGAAGGGTTCGATACTTATGTATTTAACCTTGGCGATGGCTCGGATGTCATACTCGATGCCCCGGAAAATGGTGTCGGCAATATCATCGCCTTTGGAGATGGAATTTCTCAGAGCAACGTATCAATGGCAGCAGACGGTTCTGATTTGATTTTGAATTACGGCGGTGCCGGAGACAGTATAAGAGTTGTTGATTTCTATCTTGGCGGGCAGACAAACGGCTTGCCGATAAGCTCTATCCAGTTTGCTGACGGCACATCTTATAACCTCGTGGAGCTTGTCAATAAAGCTCCGATATCTGGCGGAGCAGCAATTAACTCTGTCGCTGCCGAGGATAATGATTTCATTTCCCAGGTTCCAGATGACGCTTTTGTTGATCCAGAAGGTTTGCCAATGACTTATCGTGCAACAGGAGCTGACAATGGCGTGTTGCCGGGCTGGCTGAGTTTCAACCCCATTACTCGCACATTCAGTGGCATTCCTGGTAATGCTGATGTTGGCGATCACACTGTTGTTGTGACAGCATATGATAATTTTGGGGCAAAGACGAGCCGTACATTTGCTATTGAAGTTAAAAACACTAACGACGCGCCGGTAGTTTCATCTGTAATTGCTGATCAGGCAACCAATGAAGATCAACTCTTCAGTTTCCAAATTTCGGCCGGTTCCTTCACTGATATTGATGCTGGAGACAGCCTGACCTATTCCGCAACACTTGCCAACGGCGAGGCCTTGCCTGCGTGGCTGGTCTTTGACGCAACTACGCAGACCTTTAGTGGTACACCGGGCAATGATGAAGTAGGCCTGCTCGGCATTAAGGTGACAGCAACAGACCTTTCCGGAACATCAGTATCCGGCAATTTCAACATCAACATAGCCAACGTCAACGATGCACCAGTTGTCGTAACAGCATTGATCGACCAGGCTGACACTGAGGATCAGGCATTCTCTTTCCAGATTCCAACAGGCAGTTTCAAGGATATCGACCAAGGTGACAGTCTGACATACGCCGCAACATTGGCCGATGGTTCGGCGCTCCCAAACTGGCTGACCTTCGACGCAGCAACACAGACTCTCAGCGGCATTCCTGCCAACGAGAATGTTGGCTCGCTGAACATCAAGGTTACCGCGACAGACCTGGCGGGCACTTCCGCAAGCAGCAATTTCAATCTCAATGTTGCTAACATCAATGATGCACCTATTCTTGTAACTCCATTGACCGACCAAGCAACCAATGAAGATCAGCTCTTCAGCTATCAGGTGCCAGCCGATGCCTTTAATGACATAGACAATGGGGATACCCTCACTTACAGCGCAACCCTGGCTGACGGTTCGGCACTTCCACGCTGGCTTGTATTCGATTCGGCAACCAGAACGTTCTCAGGCACAGCCGCAAGCGGCAGTGCAGGTGTAATGAACCTTGTGGTCACAGCGACAGACCAGTCCGGCGTATCCATATCCGACACATTCAGCCTGACCATAAACGCCACAGACCTTCCGATCTACGGCACCCCCAACGCCGACGAGATCAGCGCCCTGCCCAAAGGCAGCACCATATACGGCCTGGCCGGTGACGACATCCTTTACGGAGATATCGGCAAAGACAAGCTATACGGCGGGGATGGAGAAGACAATATTTACGGCTGGTATGGCAATGACCTGATTGATGGCGGCAACGGAAGAGACATCCTTACCGGCGACTGGGGCAACGACACCATACATGGCGGAGCTGGCCTGGATAACCTCTATGGCGGTGAAGGAGACGACATCCTTTACGGCGAAGAGGATCACGACTATCTGGAAGGCAACCAGGGCAACGACATCCTTTACGGCGGAGCAGGCTGCGACGAGCTGCTGGGCGGTGAAGGGGCCGACACAATGATTGGAGGAGCCGGACATGACCTTTATGTCGTCGACAACATCGGCGATACCGTAATCGAACTTGCCGGCGAAGGCTGCGACACTGTCAATAGCTCCATAAACTATATACTTGGCGACAATCTCGAACAAATGCTGCTGACCGGTACCGAAGCCATTAACGGCACAGGGAACGAACTCGACAACTACATGACCGGCAACAGCGCTAGCAACATCCTTTCCAGCGGCGCCGGCCAGGATATCATCTACGGCAAAGGCGGAGACGACATCATCGACGGCGGTGCGGACAACGACTCCATGTACGGCGGCGCCGGCAATGACACATATTTCGTGGACAACATCAACGACGTGGTTCAGGAATCATCCGGTCAGGGCACGGATACCGTTAACAGTTCAGTATCCTATACCCTGACATCCAATGTGGAAAACCTCACCCTTATCGGCACAGATGCAATCAACGGCACAGGCAACAGCCTGGCCAACACGCTTATCGGCAATGCGTCCAACAACATCCTTGATGCCAAGGCTGGTAACGACATCCTGAACGGCGGCGCCGGAACCGACACCCTCAAGGGTGGTACCGGCAACGACACCTATATACTCGGCCGTAGTTACGGCAACGACACTATCATTGAAAACGACTCCACTGTTGGTAACACCGACATCGCCCAGTTCGGCAGCGGTATAACCACCGAACAGCTCTGGTTCCAGCATGTCGGCAACAACCTGGAAGTCAGCGTCATCGGATCTTCCGACAAATTCACCATCCAGAACTGGTATTCAGGTTCTGCATACCATGTCGAACAATTCAAGACATCCGACGGCAAGGTCCTGATGGACACCCAGGTTGACGCCCTTGTAAGCGCCATGGCCACATTCACCGCCCCTGCCGCAGGCCAGACCACCCTGCCGGACAGCTACCGCACCACCCTGGCACCGGTAATAGCAGCAAATTGGCAGTAGAAAGGCCGGGATTAGGGAGCAAAAACATCAGAAGCCGTGTTGAAAAACTGAAACTGACGAACCATAGTTTTTGTCAAAACTTTTTTGAGGTGACTTATGAATATTACAGATTCACATGGAAACAAGGTTACGTATGAAAATGGCAAGATAACTTTTTCCACTCCAGGTGGGTTTGGTGGAACAATAGGACCAGATGGTTGGTCATTAAAATCACCAGTTATTTCAGTTGGTGGGGATGTTGAGAAAAATTCGCAGTATGTAAAAGTGAATGCCGGTCCAGTTAGTTTTCGTTTTAATAATGATGGAAGTTACTCCCAAACTTTAACAATAGGACCTTTTAGTTATACCCAGTCTGGTTCAGAAATTGGTAAAATTGATAAAACAGAAGTCGGTATATCACTTGGAAATGTATTTTCATTTACCTCGACATTTACCACAGATGCTAATGGAAATAGCATTTGTACAGAGAAGCTTCATATCGACGGGCAGCCAGACTCTGAAAAAGTTTTAAATATATCAACTCCAGAAGGTATTTCAGAATCAATATGCGGGCGTGCTGTTAATTCTGCTTTTGGTGGGATTGTTGACAAAATAATTGAACGTAACAAGACGATATCTGATATTGCAAATGGTGTTGATCCTGATACGGTTAAGACTGTTAGCCTTGCAGAAGCACTTGCAAAAGGTATTAGCGAATCATTACATTTTGAGCAATTTGATAATGGTCCTACGCTTGTTAAAATCAATATTGCAGGTATTAATAATCATATTTCCTCCCTCTTCTCTTCATCTCAAACCGTCCAACCCCGCCGTGACCCACTAACTCTCGACCTTGACAACGACGGCCTGGAAACTGTCGGCATTAGCACCACCAATCCCATCATGTTCGACCATGACGGTGACGGTGTTAAGACCGCCACCGGTTGGGTAAAAGCCGACGACGCCTTCCTTGTTCTTGATCGCAACGGCAATGGAACCATAGACAATGGCAGCGAACTCTTCGGCGACTCAACCCCATTGGCCGGTGGAGGAACAGCAGCCGACGGTTTTGCCGCCCTGGCCCAGGAAGACACCAACAACGATGGAATGGTAAATGCCAGCGACACCCGCTTTGCCAACCTGCGTATATGGCAGGACACCAACCAGGACGGCATATCACAGGCCAATGAGCTAAAAACCCTGGCCGAAGTCGGGATATCGGCCATCAGCGTTGCCAAAACCGAAAACAGCCAACTACTCTCCAACGGCAACCAGCTCGCCGACCTGGGCAGCTTCATCCGCACTGACGGCACAACTGGCAGCATGGGAGAAGTATCCGCCCAAATGGGCGATATTAACCTGATTGAGGACAGCTTCCACAGCCAGTTTACAGACAGTATCCCGCTAACCGAACAGGCAGCCGCACTTCCTTCCATGAACGGCTCCGGTCGTGTAAGAAGCCTTCAGGAAGCTGCCAGTCTCTCTCCAACAGTAGCAAGCCTCCTAACGCAATACACCGCAGCCACTACTCGCTCCCAACAAATGGCCCTGCTCGACCAACTCATCATCGAATGGGGCAAAACCTCCGACCTTGCAGTCACCGGCGCAGGAGCTTACAACGGCCTGCCCACCACAGTCAGTGTTGCAGGACTAGCCATTGGAAGTGAAGCATACGACACCTGGATCACCCAGCTTCAAACCATGGAAAGATTTAACGGCCGTGCATTTGGTATTCCGACAGAAGGGGCAACGAGTATCACAATCAACATGTTTGCCGAGCGCAAAGCATTACTTAACCAGGCATATGATGCTCTAAGAGAGTCTGTATATGACAGCCTCTTATTGCAAACACGTCTTAAACCCTACCTTGACGCAATAACCATTGATGTAACTGAAAACAGCGTAACCCTGAACTTTGATGCCATGTATGCAAAACTGGAAACCTTGAAAGCCACAGATGCATATAACGCAGCAACAGATATTGTAGAAATCGTTCATTATGCCAATGACACGCTGGCCTCCCTAGGGGCACGGCTGGATATTTTAGTTCACAATTGGCTAAATGACCCGGCCTGTTCATCAATTGTATTTGCAATATTTCAGGATATGGGTGTCATGTGTAGCGGTAACCGCGTTGGAAGTAATGAAAGTGACTTGATGTGCGGGCAAAGCCTTAATGATACTCTATATGGCGAAGCGGGCAATGACATCCTTTTCGGTTATGGCGGTGATGACACATTGAACGGAGGTTCCGGCAATGATCTTCTTGATGGCGGAGTCGGCAACGACTATCTCTGCGGTGATGCCGGTAACGACACCATATTGGGCGATGCCGGGAACGACCAGCTTTGGAGCGGCGCCGGCGGTGACATTCTTGACGGCGGCACCGGCAATGACATCATTTACGGTA
>Ga0302250_1000971_pt1 | contig 23582 bp, 24 predicted proteins | sample AAG_RA_Asp_MG_FD_193536 | JGI IMG/M metagenome (GOLD analysis project Ga0302250, IMG submission 193536) | Enriched activated sludge microbial communities from anaerobic digester in WTTP, New Holstein, Wisconsin, United States - AAG_RA_Asp | ecosystem: Engineered > Bioreactor > Anaerobic >... | reverse complement strand
GGGGCCTTTTCCGCAAATTGCACAAACTCTCGACATATCGTTTTCCTCCGTAAATTACTGTAAAAAAATTTTATAACAGATTGCGTTTTCTGTTGCAAGAAAAACTTTTGGAGAGCAAATGAACATCATCAAGGCATTTATAACCATGCTGATCATACTGCTGGTAGTTATTGCCATGCTGTTTATAGATTTTACCTACAAGACCTTTTCTTATCAGGCTAAAGATGTGAAGGCAGATGCGATCGTAGTGCTTGCCGGCGGTAAGGGGAGGGTGGATGAGGGGGTACGCCTGTTCCGGGAGAACAAAGCAAAATGGCTGCTGTTTATCGGCGTAGATCCCTCTGTCAGAAAGGGGGACCTTTATCAGAAAAAGCCCGGCGACCCTTCTGCAGATATGATTGTCCTGGAAAAAGCTTCCCGCAATACCCTGGAAAATGCCATATATGGGCGCGAGGTGATCATGGACAGGAATGTTCGCTCGATTATTCTGATTACCTCCAGATATCACATGAAGAGAGCTTCCATCCTGATAAGAAATGCACTGCCGAAGGATGTAGCAATTTATCCATATCCAGTCGACAGCACCAATCTTAAAGAGACCTGGTGGAACCACAGCGGCAGCTTCAACTTGCTTTTCAGGGAATTTTACAAGTACTGCATGTTCAGGATTTTCTTTTTCTTTGCGCCCGGTGAGTTGCGCGAAGGGGTGTTTCCCGCAGCAGCCGGCAAGTGAGATGCTTCCCTAAACATCATTTTTTTGATAATGTTGCAACCTGCTTCTTGATGGCCTGAGATTGCTCAAACAGAGATGCAAATAATTTTAAAGGAATTTGAATAATGCGATATATCAGCACTCGCGGTGGTATTCAGCCGCTTGCATTTAAAGATGCAGTAATGATGGGGCTGGCCACTGACGGCGGTCTGTTGCTGCCCGAACAGTACCCGCAGGTTTCGTCTGCACAGCTAGAAGAATGGAGGTCGCTCTCCTATCCTGAGTTGGCCTTCAAAGTTATTTCACCTTATGTTGATGATATACCTGCGGACGATTTGAAAAAGCTGATTGACCGTTCTTATGCCACGTTTACGCATCCCGAGGTTACCCCGGTAGTCAAACAGGATGGCGTCTACATCTTGGAACTGTTTCATGGTGTCACTCTGGCTTTCAAGGACGTGGCCCTACAGTTTCTGGGCAATCTGTTTGAATATATCCTGGAAGAGCGCGGCGAAAAGCTGAACATCATCGGGGCCACATCAGGTGACACTGGCAGCGCCGCTATCCATGGTGTGCGCGGCAAGCACGGCATCAACATCTTTATTCTGCATCCACATGGCAAAACCTCTCCTGTGCAGGCTCTTCAGATGACTACAGTCACCGATGCCAATGTGCATAATATCGCCATTCGCGGCACGTTCGACGATTGTCAGGGGATGGTAAAAACGCTCTTCGGTGATCTGGAGTTCAAGGAAAAATATTCATTGGGTGCGGTAAATTCAATCAACTGGGCGCGCGTACTGGCCCAGGTGGTCTACTATTTCTATGCGTGGCTGCGTGTGACTAAAAGGGCAGGGGAGAAAGTATCGTTTTCTGTACCCACCGGAAATTTTGGCGACATCTTTGCCGGATATGTGGCCAAACGCATGGGGCTGCCGATCGACAAGCTGCTGTTGGCTACCAATGAAAACAACATACTGACACGCTTCATCAACAATGCCGATTATTCGCTGGCAGACGTGGTGGCAACGGTTTCGCCCTCCATGGATATACAGCTTGCCTCCAATTTTGAGCGTTTCCTCTATTACCTGTTCAATCAGGAACCGGCCAGAGTGCGAAATGCCTTTACCGAGCTAAGGGAAAAGGGGCGTATAACCTTTACCGCCCAAGAAATGAAACAGGTGCGTGAGGTTTTCTGCTCCGCATCTGTGAATCAGTCAGAAACCCTGAAGATGATCGCCTCCTTTTATGACAAAACCGGCTATACGCTGGATCCGCATACAGCTGTAGGGGTTAAGGGGGCGCTGGACCTACTGTCCGAAGATTCTATCCGTGTCTGTCTGGCAACCGCCCACCCGGCAAAATTCGGAGAAGCGGTGGAAAAGGCCATTGGTAAACCAGCTCCGCTGCCGGACTCCATTGCGGCCCTGGAAGGCCTGCCCACGCGTTGCGAAGTTATGGACGCAAGTATTGACAAGGTAAAGGAATTTTTTGTCAGCCACGTAGAATAGTGCAGAATTGTTGGTGTCGCAGGCAAAATACGGTTGACAAATCAGCCGTCTCTTGGCAAATATACAACTTCATTGCGGGAATAACTCAGTGGTAGAGTGTCAGCTTCCCAAGCTGAAGGTCGCGGGTTCGAATCCCGTTTCCCGCTCCATAAATTCAAGGGGTTAGGTCGCTAGGCCTCACCCCTTTTTCTGTTTAAGTGACACATAAGTGACTTTCATTGCCTTAAGTGAGGCTAGAGATGTTCAATGATTGATTACATTTTGTCAGCCCCTCAAAACTGCGAAGCTGTTTTTTTCAAGATACTCACACCCAATGATGATGCAGGACGGCATGGTGTACTCATTCCGGTTTCTGCATACGCAATGTTTCCACCTATTTCAGGATTTGATGCAACAGCATCTCTGAACTATACCGAACATGTAACCTACCTCTGGGGTAGTGAGAGAGGCGAACTTGCCGGAAGCTACAAGCACTATCACCGCTATCCCGAAAGAAGGCTGACTAGGCTTCCTCCATGTTTCAATAATGCTCCCAATGGAGCAGGCATTCTTGTTGCGAAACTCTCAAATCGACCATGGACTTATGAAATCCATTTTCTTGCCCCCCAAAGCAGGACATACGCTGACCTGTTAGCTGAACTCTCTATTGTGCAGCCGCAATCCGGGACTTTTTTTCTGAATCTTCAGCACCGTCCTCGGACCCAGTATCAGTTCTCTCCTGCATTAACGAGGCTTCTTGCACTTTTCGATGACGTCAGCTCCAGAGGTTATGTCAGAACATTGCGTCAGGGACCTACAGGTGTAGGTTATACTTTTGAGACCCTTCTTGGTATCGATGAAAATAATTTCAGAGGTCCTGATTTCGAAGGGATTGAAATCAAGTGCTACAGACTCAGCAGAGGAAGCAGTAATGTGAAAAAAAACCTGTTTCTGCGTGAACCAAGATGGATAGATGATTATTCCGACATGGCTTCAAGGGTTAGGGCGTATGGCTACATTGATGAAGATGGTCGGCCTGCAATATATTCTGCTGTTACTGCAAATCTGAATTGTCATGGAGCCTGTCTTGAGGTGTCTGCTGGTGAAGAAAAGGTTTATCTATCTTTTAATGGGGCAAGGGTTGCAGAATGGACCTACAGGCAGTTACAGGAAAGGCTGGACGAGAAACTTACACACGCCGTATTTATTGGCGCAAAAAAGCGGGGGGCTGCAGCACAGGAAGAGTTTCATTACGTGATGTTCAAATACTGTCGCCATCCGTCTGTAGAGTCTTTTACTTCGTTAATTGAATCAGGGCAAGTCATCGTTGAACTCAGAATGCATGTGAATGATGCTGGGGCTGTCAGAAACCACGGTACAGCATTCCGGCTGCTTGAAGACAGGCTCCCCGATTTATTTGCCGAAGTCAGGGGAATAAGAGAGTAGCAACGCACCTGTTGCTTTGCAGATATCCAATTTCAGTCGAAGTGAGACAATAATCATGTCATTTGAAACCCTTTCAGAGCGCTACGAATTTGATATTCCAGACTTCCCGCAAGAATGGTTGCCATTAACTTATCTGTATGACCCTGATTTACCACTTTTCCCTGTCATGTACTTTCACGAACTTTCTCCTGACTTGCCCAAAGGGCAGCGACCCGGTGCAAGAGACAGGGTTTTTGGATATATTCATCACATAAACCTAAATGACGATAAATTAACGATATGCTTGGCAACAAACAAACGGCTCAATGAAAGCAAGAATCATAAATTTAAAAAGGTTGCTGAAGATGCAGCAAAGGAACGTCTTGGTTTGCAGTCACCTGTTGTTATTTCTGATATTGACAAGGCACTCACTGGGCAACTTACAAAGGCAAATAATGTTCTCAAGGAATTGTGGTATCAGGTCATAGACGGTTCATTCGGGGATTCTTTGCCGTTCGGAAAATTGTGGGACCCTGTTTTGGGCTTGGCTCGTTTTCTTGCCAGTTGGAATTCAGAGGGGGGCCGCAAAGGTGAACTAATCCAAACTCACTGCTTTGTAGCAGAATTTGGTGAGAAGATACCCACAGGCAGCGGATTTCATGCAGACTTCTATCTTTTACCGACCTGGGCGGAACTGACTGATATTTCTAATCCAATCAGCCTGTTTCCAAAATATGCAGAACTTATTTTTGCAAGTAAAGTATTTGTTGACACCTATTGTGACACAATAAATGTTAATAAGTGCAAATTCAGTGCGTTCAAAATGTCGAATACCGGAAAGAATGGCACCCAGCATTCGAAACTTAAAACTGAAACTGTTCTGGACATCATCAAAAGACTTACTTCAGTCCATCTGCCGTTGTTTAAAAATTATTCGGCCTTTAACCGTGGACCGCAGCGTTCAGTTATTTCTTTAATGATGCTGAATGACCTGAGAAATAACTTGTGGAACCCTGCACAGCTTACTTTTGCTGATTGCGCCGAAATGTATGTTTCATTGCAAGGTTCATATCAAAGTCCGAAAGTTATACAACTGTATGCCCAACAATGCTTTGGAGTTGAATCTGCTTTACCTATTGATAACTGGGTAGAAAGCTTTGTTTGTTGGCCTTTGGGGTTCAAGGAGGTGAGTAAAAAGTGGTATCAATCATTGTTTTGTTGCTGTTCCAAGTGGGGACGAATAGAGCGTTTGGTCTGGATAGCCTCGCAATCAAGAAAAGTTCATTCGTCAGTTTGTGCTGATATTCTATGGTGCATCAGGTACGGAGATAGCAATAAAAAGTTACGGGGAGCAAATCCTTTGGGATGTAAGCTTTGTAGTGCTCATATCAGAGATGTCTGTCCACAATTTCTGGATATACTGGACAGGGAAATTGTATTCAACTCTCCGCCAACCGGCAATAAATTTTCCATAACAACAAGTCACGGCAACAATTCAACTCCGGCACAAAGCTTACTGTCTTGCGAGGACTCGGTAATAAAGGATGAATATTCAGTTCGTGACCACCCTGAAAAGTATGCACTTTATCCTGTGACTGGACATTCAGGAACTTCTATTTCAGTTAAAAGATTTCTAGAGCTGTATTAATTACAACTCTCAAAAATATATTTAATTTTGAGTGACATGAAACAGCAAGGGGAATTAAGCATGAAGTTTATTGGCCTTAGCGACACAGATGCTAAATATGTGCTAATCAAATATATTTCGTGTCTTGATGGGTTAAAAAGGTTAGAAGGAACACTTACAGAATTACTTATACAGAAGACTTTATCACAATATCTATTTGAACAACCATCGTTCGGCTGGATGCGGACTGTTAAAGAAGGCCATAATCAATGGTATAAATTTGTTGAATATCCTAATCAAAATACAGATACAGACCTTGCTGTTTTTAAAGCTTTTACTTTTGTAACTTTCAATTTAATCAGTGATGTTACAATCAAGCTCGCAGAGGGAATACCTATTATAGATTTAAAAGTTTATTGCAGGAATTTCACCGCATCTGAGTTTATTTTCAATGAAGCCAAATCAAAAAAACTTTGTGAGAAAATAAATCAGCGCCTCAAAACCATGCAAACTGTCATGCAAAAAGATATGAGGTTCTGGCTGGATAGCCTTCAATTTAATGAAGTCGCCAATATTTTCATGCAAAGATGCCTAATGAACTTCGGTCTAGATGATGAAAGGCCTGTTGATATTGATGCAATAGACTTGAAAAATGAACAACTGGAGCTGGTTGAATTTAAAAGAAAAGACCCTGCCTCAGGTTATTACAAAGCAATTGCCCCACTAAAATTGCTAGCATATAAACCTAATTTTATAAAGATAGCTAAGTTATGCATCGAATCAAAAAACAGGTCTGATATTGAGAATATCATACAAAAATATATACCATTTAACCGTATTGAAAGACCGTGCTTTGGAATCGATTTTCACTCACATGCTCTTGCTATCCATCAATGCTTCAGTATTAAGTTGAAATATCGCTATATAATTTGGAACAGGTCTAGTGAAGAAAATTTGGAAAACTTGTTAAACGCCAATATTAAACCAGTAGGTGATATGTGCCTGTGTCATAAATACGTAGAACGTATTGATTTGAAAGGTTTTACTTTTACCGAAAAAAAAGACAATGGCGCAATTCACAACATGTATGGAGACAACGTTAAACCTAGGTTTCAGATTGTACTACATGCCTCAGACTTTAAAGAATTAAATAGCACTCTTCCCTCTGATTTCTGAAGATGCTGAGGGGCTGTCAAGCCAGTTGGCAATTAAATCAATTATTTCTTCTAAAGCAATTCGCTCTTTTCCCTTGATTGCACATTCCCATACTGTCAATATTTTCCATCCCCGACTCTCTATGACATCTGCTGAACGATTATCGACCATCCTGTTTCTAGAAATCTTACTTTCCCAGAACTCAATATTTGAAGAAGGCTTTTTAAACAGATGACAATCATGGCCATGCCAGAAACAGCCATGTACAAATATAACTGCTTTACGTCCAGGGAATACGATGTCCGGTTTTCCTGGAAGATGCTTGTAATGGAGCCGGTAACGATATCCCCTTGCAAAAAGTGCCTTGCGAATCATCAGTTCAGGATTGGTATTTTTCCCTTTGATTCCAGCCATCATTCTGCTTCGTGTCACCTTGTCAACTATATCTGTCATCGTTGAGACCGTTTGCCCCTTTCAGCAGACTACTCATGATGTTTGCCCTTTGTTTTTATTTTTAAGCGACTGGATGTGAGGTGACATGATGCGGGCAATTTCTTCTATGACAGGCACTACAACGGCATTGCCAAACTGCTTGTAAGCCCGTGTATCCGAAACCGGAATTATGAACTCATTACCGTTCGGCTTGTCGAACCCCATAAGCCTTGAGCATTCTCTAGGCGTCAATCGTCTCGGATTCTTTTTACCACCCTGTTTAATTAATATTTCGGAGCCATCCTTGTAATATCTTGCGGACAGTGTTCTTGCCGTATCGTTTGGCCCAACTAGACCAAATCCGAACCCGTTTCCTGCGGCCTTATGTTTTTCTGCATAATTTACAAGATAGTTCCACAGCTTGTCTGTAAGAGTGTACTTGGGATTGACCTTACCTTTTGGTGGCAGGATATACTCTTCGCTATCCCTGACTTCCTCTGACCCATCTTGCCTGTGAAGGATATCTTTCAGTTTCGTTGCATCAGCTGACGGACTACTGAAATCATTCCAGTCAAATGAAGTATCTTCACGGAAACCGACAATATAGATTCTCTCCCTGTGTTGGGGTACAAATCCCTTTCCGTCAATAATCCTGTACTGCACTTTATATTCAAGTTCCTTTTCTAACGTATCCATGATTATTTTAAATGTTTTGCCTTTGTCATGACTCTTCAGGTTTTTTACGTTTTCAAGAAGGAAGGCATGGGGACGGTGTACTGCCAGAATGTCTGCTATTTTGAAGAACAAATTGCCCTGCTCTTGACAGGCAAAACCATGAACCCTCCCAAGAGCATTCTTTTTAGATACTCCAGCAATTGAAAAAGGTTGGCACGGGAAGCCGGCCAACAAGACATCATGTGCAGGAACCTTGCCAGCAATGTCGTCCATTACATCGTTTATGTCTCCAACCATCAAATGGTCAGTTGAAAAATTTGCTTCATATGTTTTTTGAGAATATGAGTCCCATTCACTCGTGAATATACATTTGCCTCCATGTGCTTCAAAGCCTTTTCTGATTCCGCCAATTCCGGCAAACAAGTCAATAAAAGTAAATTTGGGCAAAATATCTTCTCCCTTTAGTTTGTTTTGTTCCAATATTTTCTCAAGTGCAGGGATTCTTGCAGGGTCAAAGGGGGTATCACCTGAAATCCATCTGCGGATTGTTCGTGGGCTTTTATTCAAAAGCTCAGCTAATTTTTCTTGTCCAAACCTTGTTTGTGCTTTACTGATGAGCTCAAGTGCATAATTATTATTTGCCACAATAAACCTCTGGGAATAATTTAGGACATTTTGTCCGCAAAACTCCCTTTTGTCAATATCAAAATATTTAATTATACTCCGCTGTGCTTGAATATCTCTTTCCCCACGCAACAAGGTCATCAACCTGATAGCGAATTATCTTTGTGCCAAACTTTACAAATTTCGGTCCTCCACCCTTAAGCCTAGCCTGTTCGAGAGTTGATTTTCCGACCTTCAAAAACCGTGCAGCTTCTTCAGTTGTAAGGTGTTCTTTTAACATTTCTGGCGATAATGCAAAATTCCATGAGTTCATTTGATTCTTCCTTTCGATGTAGATTAGATTTTTGATACTCTTCACATATAATATTTACTAGCTAGAGGCTGGTTTTAGTAAAAAATAAATTTAAAGGGTATTGATTTTTTGTTTAACTGAAATAACAGCTAGTTACGGTGGTATGTGGCACAAGCGTCTTTGACAAGCGTCTTTGACAAGCGTCTTTGACAAGCGTCTTTGACAAGCGTCTTTGACAAGCGTCTTTGACAGGCATCTTTGGCCGTCATTTACCATAGGTCGTTCTTGCCTCTTCTAAGACTCTTGTTATCTCTCGTGCTCCTTTGTTGGGGTCATCTACATTGATTATGCCATCCTTGATACCCAAGATGTATCGTTCTCCCTCAATCATGCTTTTACGAAGGATGTCACATATATGGTTAAGCGTGTACGCTTCCTTGGCGGTTGACAACAGCTGAGGCATCTTACCATCTGGAGTATTTGCTATACGCCTCGCATTTTCTTCCCTAATGACTTTGACACGCTCATTCATGTCGTTCATAAGACCGATTGCAAGTGTGGTGTTACTACGGAACAGTTTTAACTGACGGTCATTGGTCTCTTTGACAATCTCGAGATATGTCACGCCTATTTCTTCTGTCAAAGACTTTGACGCTTTTGCTATGAACTCATCCCGCCTGCCGCCGAGTGCACCCCAGTCTCTTGTCGAGGCCAAGTGTTTGATTGCCCTTTTGCTAATTCCATACTTGCTTGAGAGTATATGCAGTGGAGTGCCAAACTGATATTCAACCATCAGTTTTGTGAGTTCCAGTGCTGTAAAATTATAATAGTCTCGTTTTTTATGTGGTTCCATTACTCCTCCAAAATGAAAGGGCCGATTGAATTAACAATCGACCCCTATCTCAAAATAACAACAAAAGTCCGAAGTTGCTGATATTTTATCTGTTGCCAGCTTCAGCTCTCAGCCTTGCAGCCAGAGCTGGATTGTCCTTCAATATGTTACCCTGCATGGTCAGATTGAAGCTTTCCTTTTTCCAAGGATTGGAAATAGGGTGTTCTTTGACAGAATTGTCAAAGCCGAACAGATTTGCATGTTCGCTTGATGTCTTCATCTGCTGAATATATTCCCCTGCCGTATATGGTCCTCCTGTTCTTGGGTTTAATCGTGGGATGGCGTCTTCTTCATTCACTATTGATATGGCAACATCTCCATAATCATCAATCTTCGCTTTAATACAGTTTTGCATTGCCAGAGCAATCAAATACGGATTATGCGCTCCGGCATCCTTTGCAAGACCTTCAACTTGAATCAGAGCAGCAGCCTTGATACTCTCTACAGCCAGCACATCATATTCCTGCTGGAGAACTTCAATTTCCCTCTTTAAGGCATCCGTGTGAAGAGGGGATGGTTGCATAACCCCTTTAACGTTTCCCTGCTTCAAAACAGCTTCCAACACCTCGATTTTGCCTTGAATATGAGCCGCTTTTGTACTTGCCTGAATTGCACTTTTCAAATTACGCCCTTTTATGGTTTTCAATACTGAATTGAGATGGTTCATTGTTGTTCTCCCTATCTGGCTAAGTTATCAAGCACAAACTCGTTGACTTCAATACCGTGAGTTTTGGCGTATGCTTTGAGTGCTTCAATAGGATAAAACACCCTGCGTTTACGCCTGATAAATGCTGGGCCAGTTCTGTATGTTCGCAGTTGCGACAAATAGGGTGGCGTAAGTTGCAAGTATTCTGAAGCCTCGATTGTGTTCAGAAAACTCTTTGGGTCTGGATTGAGTTCATTATTCATTTGGTGAATCCTTTTTTAGAAATTTTGATTCCAGCCGCTTTAAGAAGCTGGGTATTAAAGTAGATGCTCTCGTAGTCCTTAGCCTCTTTGACGTTTTTTTGAAAGATGTAGTGGTTATTCCAACGGTTAAAGTCTTTCTTAACTTCAATCTGAATCGCCTTGAAGCCTTTTAAGCCGGTTATTTTAAACCAAAGTGCTTGAAGCTCTGCTGTGTTAATGTCTAAAATGCCAAAGCCCACCTGCTTATTGATTCCGAATAGGGTCAAATGAGCATGATGAAGATTACTTCGATGTTTCTGGAAGACCGCGCCTATATATGCGAGCCTTAACTTTAAATGCTTTCTGCTTTCGTAAATCCACTTTGACAACATAACCTGCCGTTGCCTTCTTTTACTATTCCATGGAAAGTGTAGTGTTACTGCCACCCAAGGAACTTTCAAATCTGTCGATTCCAATGTTGTCAATGTTGCGCCTCCTTTAAGTTGATTTCCTCTGTAAGAAATATACGCAGGATGTCTTGGTTTTAGAAAATGCCCCCAAAATAAACCTTTGACAAAATTTGGCCTCCGCCTTCAATTCTGATATTATTGCTTAACTTATTGAAAGTGCTAATGTATATTGACTATTGAATGTTAGTAGATACATTAACCCACCACGAATCACCTCCTTTCCTTGTTGATTCAATCATAGACTTACAGGGGCTTTGACTGATGATGTCATTCACAAGTATTGTGATATGATAATTACCTTCTGCCGTATTTAACCTGTTGCATCGCAACATACACATTGCATTGAGTAATGTTCATAAACGCAAAAAAGCCGCCCCCTTTGCTGGGAACGGCTTACACTTGTAACTGTTTTGCCTAATAAATAATGAGACCAAATAAAAAGGCCACAACTATATTGTTGCGGCCTTCTATTCTTCGTTAAATATTTATTTTTAATATACGATTGTCAGATTTACATTAAAGCCATGAATGTTCATCAATGGTTTCATCAGAAAAACCTCCAGTATCAACCATATTGCTTTGCTTATACAATTTTCGCATATGTGGAAGAGTACCCTCTTTGCAAACCCTGTTCACTTCATCCTTCATACGATTTTCTGCTGATTTTCTGAAATACGTTTCAAAAGTTGCTTTTTGCTTGTCGTCATATGTGTTCAAACATCTTACAATAACCTCATTCAGCATTGATTCGATGTCGCTATCATCAAGCATTGGATACTGCTGGTGAAAATAAAAAGAATATTTTTTTACAAGCTTAATGACATCAACGTTTGGCCTGTTTGCTGGAATTTCCTTTTTCGGCTTACCTTTGCCAATATACCTGTGCAGTGTGTCGCGACTAATGCTCAAGTCCTTGGCAATTTTTGTCTTAGTTTCGCCAGCCGCTATACGCTGCCGTATGGTGCTTAGCATTTCATCTGTCATTTCAGGCTTTCGACCTTTATAGCGCCCCTCTTTTTTGGCAACTTGAACTCCCTCACGTCTCCGTTCATTACGAACTACAAGTTTGAAGTTGTCTAGCTCGACCATGTCTTTAGTTGCACCATCATGAATAAAGGTATTGCTATTTGCAGGGAAAACCATTTTTTGTTCATGAATTATTATTGTAGCGCCTTTATTTCTTAGTGACTTAATCACCTCACCAACTCTCTTTGTACTATGCCCCAGCATTCCAAGGCTTTGGACATGCACTGTATCTCCGCTTTTAGCCAAACCCATCAAACGCTGAAGTTCTGGTAGGTTAGCATCTTTGCTATTTGGCACATCTTCAAAGATGTAGTTCTCCTCTATGTCAAGAAGTGTAAGCTCAAGTCCACCATCGTCATAGGTACATCCATGACGTGTCCTATAATATACAAGTTGCCGACCTTGCATAACTGCTCCTTTTGTATACCTCTTTTGAATCAACTAGATTGTCTTCGCATTAATGTGTCAATGCGTTATTACATCGGGCAATGTGAATACCGCAGACAGTATTTTTAAAAATCTCCGGTTGAGTGTGGATAGATGTAAAGCATCAGTAATATCTGTTTGGGTCTTTAGGGTCGTCATAGACGCCTCGATGTGAAAATATTCCGCCATATTTCTTCTTGGCTTCACCTTGAAGCCTGCGAGCTTCTTCGTAACAACCTTGTCCTCCTTGTGCGTGTGCCTCCCATGTGAAGTAGTCGACAACCATTTCCCAATTCACGCTGGATAGGTCTCTTTCATCATCAAGGTATTCGCCTCCGAATATTATCGCATACGGCTCAACCAGCTTCGTTTCAAGCGGTTTTGGCAGTCCTCTTGAAGCAAAGACCTCCGCAATCCTGTCGACCACGTCAGAAGGCCAGCCTGCTTTGCCTAATGGCATGACCCACTTAGGCGCATGGGCGAACAGAACGCCATCTTTTACAGGTGCATTCGTGTATGAATGAAGCTTGTAGCAGTCAGGAATCACAACACCTTCAATTTCAAGTATCATACTGCCTCCACGTGTTCTGCTCTCAGATATCTGTATAACGTATCGCGGCTTATACCGAAATCCCTTGCAACTTTTGCCTTTGACTCCCCAGCTTCTATCTTTGACAAAATTTCTGCAAGCCGCTCTGAAGTCATTTCAGTCGGTCGCCCTTTGTAGACGCCTTTGGCTTTGGCAAGCTGGATACCTTCTCTTTGACGTTCACGTATCAATGCACGTTCAAATTCTGCAAATGCCGCCATGACATTGAATAGAAGTTCGTTCATTGGGTTGCTGTCGTCAGCAGTGAATACAAGGTTTTCTTTGTGGAAGTGGACAACCACACCTTTAGTCTTGAAGCCCTGCACTAAGCTTCTTAAGTCGTCAATGTTACGTCCCAGGCGGTCAAGTGAATGGATATGGACTGTATCGCCCTTGCGGGCATAAGAGATTAGTTCCTGAAGCTGAGGGCGTTTGGTGTCTTTTCCTGAGAGCTTGTCTTCAAATACTCGGTCAATCTGAATACCATCAAGTTGACGCTCAGTGTTCTGTGCCAAACTGCTCACTCTTTTATAACCAAGTTGTTGACCTTTCATAACGTCACCTCCAAAATAGTGTACGTTATAACTCTATAACATCGGCGGTCAGTGTCAACATCTATTTTTATTACATTTAAATCTGACAGGGAATGTGTACGACTAGAGATGTCTTGTGGGGTGTAGTGAAATCGTACATAGGTAATCGAAAAGGCCGCCTATGGGCGACCAGACAATAAAAAAGTGTCAACGTTTATATTTTGTTTTTGAATTAACCATTGAAAATAGTGAGCAATATTGTAATTTGTCAAACAATGTTAACAGGAGGTATGGAGTTATGACTTTTTTAAAATCAATACAAAATGCAATGGCAAAACCCATAAATTACACCCCCTCTGAGGGTGACCCAAAATCAACAGATTTTATTCATAAAGGATGCGAAAGAATGTTGCAGGAACATTTAATTGTTGCTCTGCGTTCAAATAGCAATGTTTTTGATTTCTCAACAATACATCATAAAAATAATTCTGGAATTAATTGTAAGGCCTATGGACTTGAGCTTGGTTTTAGTGGATTACCCGGTAAGAATTGTAACCGCTATGTTGATATTGCGCTGGCAAAAATAATAAATAGCGGCGAAAATCCTGAGTTAATTGAAACCCTCTGTGAAGTGAAAATCATTGAGAAAAAAGATTATCCATTTAAGGGGCGATGGTATAAGCATATTTACAATGATGATAAGGCACCAATTACTTTTAACTGTCTTCAGAAATTATATAAATATGAATACCTTGTAACTGATGCCGATGAAGGGCAATTGGTTTTTGATTTTATTAAGATGATGGCTTGCGTGCAGCGAATTAAGCCTGAGAAATTTCCTGAAATGTATCAATTTGTTGCTATTGAAGGTTCTTCTGATTTTTGCCCTGAAAAACAGATAGTGGATTTCTTTATTCGATGGAAGGAACATATTAAAGTCAATGGCTCTCTACCCGATGAATTACAAATTTTCGAATGGGAAGATTTTGTAAATCTTGACCATGGCAGTCAGAAACCAGCGTTATTTTGCAATATCGATAAAAAAATGGGATTTAAGATTCATCCACTTGAAAAAATTGATGGCTACCATCATCTGCTGATTGAATGGAAAAATGATGATAGCGAGAAAGTCTGGAGCTTCAATCAATAGCCTCTATTATTACTCCCAAATACAATATAAACAATTATCGGTCACGCCCTAAAATCCGACCATGCGTTTGTCAAACATAGAAGTTTATCTGTAATTCGTTGCATTGGCTCCCGCGCCTTTTCTGTGCTGATTATGATATAGCCACCGCCAGCATCTCGCGGAGTATGGTTTGTTAAGCGGTCAGACTCGGCCTTGGTCACTGTGTCATCTGCAAGTGTTTTAAATACTCGCCTCAGGTCATGTAGACAAAACTTCAGGCAGCTAGCCTCTTTTATTCTCAGCACATGGCGTTTGGGTTCTGTCATATGGCCAGTCTTGGTGTGCTCAACAAAAGCTGGAAATACATATCCATTTTGCTTTATTGCCTGAAGCTCAGTGAACAAAGCAAATAAGTAATTTGACATCGGCATTGTGTGGCGCTTGCCGTTCTTGGTGTCTGGAAGAGTAAATGTTTTATCAATCATGTTGACGTTTTTCCATTCAAGAGAAAGCGCTTCTTCTTTTCGCAGACCAGTGAATAGCAACAACAGTAAGTAGTTTCTCATAAACGGATTATCAATAGAACGAACAGCTTTATACCATGCAGGAAGGTCACAATCTTCAATAATGGTTTCGCGCCTTCCTACCTTTGCCCATTGCTTTGTCGCCGAAAGCCTTGAAACAGGATTTTTCGGTAATGCATCATCAAGGTGGGCGTTTATGCAGTTGTAAATTCGCCTGAATAACCTAAACACATTATTTGCAGTATGGTCTCCAGCAGTGTTGCAAAGTTCGTGGTGACGCTTTGACACCATATCTTTAGTGATTTCTACAATGGGTTTTGAAAGCCAGCTTGATAAATGACAAGCAAGAAGGCTCTTGTCACACTTTAAAGTAGTGGGTTTTGGTTTTCTTGTTTTGACATATTCATCGAAGGCATTCTGAAGAGTAATACTGTGCTCAAAGGGAATTTTTTTCTTGAGGTTGGGGTTTACGCCTTGCTTCATTTCAACAAGCAACTCAGCAGCTTTGTCTCGAGCTTTTGCAAGAGGGATGATGTTGTGCCGGTCAATAGTAGTTCTAACTCTTTTTCCATTAACCCTGCGAAGCACAAAATAAGTTTTTGCCTTAGCACCTACAGTAACGCCAAACCCCTTTAATTCTGTATCCCAGTAATCAACCTGTCCATGCTGGGAATAGGGGAGACTGTCCACTGTAGTTTTTGTTAGCTTCAATTTTGGCATATGTCACCTCGTGAGTAAGTGACATATAAGTGACACTTAAAACGAAACATGTCAATACACAACAAAACAACCGTGCTCAGATAGTCAGCATTACCAATATGTTACGCTATACACTAATATGCACCAATATATAGTTCTTAGGCTTCCCAAGCTGAAGGTCGCGGGTTCGAATCCCGTTTCCCGCTCCATAACAACTCAAGGGTTTGGCTGATTCGGCTAAACCCTTTTGTTTTTTGCGGGGCCAGTCATGGGGCCAGATGAAAATTGGAGACAAAACAAGGAGTACTATGGTTATTTCGTTAATTAATCGCATTATTGAATCATCAAAATATAGATGGTTTGCGCGAAAAGCTCTGCGTTGTTGTTTTCCCAGTGACAAGTTAATTGCTGATGGCTATATAAGTCAGTTTGGTCAGGATAAATGGATTGCTGAAACACTGCTGCCTGGAAAACAGCAAGGTATTTTTGTTGATATTGGTGCCAATGACGGAATTAGTATTAGCAATACATGTTATCTTGAAAAACAGCTTGGGTGGAATGGTTTAGCTGTAGAGCCAATACCTGAAATCAACCAAAAACTTAGAACAAATAGAAAATGCATTATTGTAGAAGGTTGTGTAGGCCCCAAAAACGGGAAAATTACTTTTCAAAGAATTTCTGGTTATCCTGAAATGTTAAGTGGGATTAAAAATGAATATCATGCGCTGCATAATGCACGTATTAATGCAGAACTGAAAGAATATGGCGGTGCTATTGAAGAGATTGACGTTGATTGCTATAGGTTCAATGATCTTATGAATCATTATAATATTAATTCGATTGATTATCTTAATATCGACACCGAGGGTGCTGAACTAACCATTTTGGAGTCAATTGACTTTGAGAGAATTAATATCAAGGTTATCGGTGTAGAAAACAATTACTGTGATTATCGTATTCCCAAGTTATTGGTGAAGCATGGCTACCAGTTCCACTCCATAGTTGGCGATGAATTTTATGTGAAGTCATGAGTAGACGAGTATGTGACTGAACTGATCCTGCTTCGAATCTTGTTAATAAAGTTTGAAAGGAATCCGGGGTTTTGATTTTTGTCTTTAAATAATTCTGGCCTCATCGTACATGAAGGTTGGGGGTGCACAGGTCTTGCTGCTTACATCTCGTATCCCGGCTTTTTATACAGTCTGTCACCGGCGGTCTTGATATCAGCATGATAGACCTGCTCGGCCCATGCTTCCGGCACAATCTCCTCTATTACCACTGAAACCGCTGTTTCCTCGCATTTTGCTATGCTGACAATGTCCTTGGCGATTGCCTCAGCCAGTTGGAACTTCTGCTGTTCTGATCTGCCAGGGCAGAGTTTGACAATTACATGCGGCATATTTTCTCCTTTTGTCATTATAAGATCATGTCATGGTTTGAATCCGCAAACGCACTGTTGCTGCTGCATCATGATTGTGCTAAACAGGATGACACGGCATTGCCAAGCGATATGTTACAGCAATTATCGCCGCCGGAAAACAGATTCAGTCATATGGAGTAACGTGATGAGTCGATTTGTGTTTGTATGCATCAGAATCACCATGCTTTTGTCATCGGTTTATCTTGCTGCCTGTTCTTCATCTATTATCCCCATCAAACCCGCCATGAAGGATCTGTATCTGGTTTCCAGCGCCCCGGATCCACGTTATCTGGCAGGCAGCGCATATTGCCTTAATTTCAACAAAACAGACGCCCCGTCCGTTACGCAGTGCCCGGTACATTTCAGTGAACTGATGATACCTCAGTTTGATGATGGCGATATGCCGAGCGGGGAGTTGCCGGAACAGGAGCATGACTGGTCTGTATTTGATGCCAATGCTTCATATCTGCAGCTTGTCAAAGGATCGGTTCTGATCGGTGCCGAGTATATCATCACCAGAAACCTTGACTACAAGATTGACCCGACAGCCCTGGACGATGAAACTCTGGATGCTATCGAGTCATACTGTGCCGGCGAGACCAGTGTGCATGCCGTGGTGGAGTCCATTGACCTGGGATGTTCCATCCGTGTGGCAGAAGCGGGCGTTTCCGGGTTGTTTCCCAAATATTCAGCAAGCCTTCTGATCAATAGCGGTCATCAGATCGGCGCCAGCAGCAAGTGGTGGGCTCAGGGTGGTTCCAGTTCCGAGAAAAGCAGCTGCACTCAGTCGCGTGTAGTAAGAGTAAAGGCTATACCGCTCCAGACATTCTGTGACCGGCATATTCGCTTTGAAAAATATGCCCGCTTGAGGAAGCAGGTTGCCGAACTGCGACGCACGGTCGACAAGATCACCTATGAATCCGCAGAAACCAGGGTAAAGAAACAGGTGCTGGAGGAGCGGGTTGCAAAATATGAAAAGGAGATCCAGAAAACCAGCAGCAAACTTGAGGCGTATCAGCATATCTCCAGGGAACTGGCTCAGAAGATAGAGTCTATGCAGGCCAAAAACTACAGCAATCTTGAGCTGATTAATAACCTGAAACATGATGTTGAGGAGAAGAACAGACAACTTTCCAGGTTGTCTGATGAAAAGAAGGAGTTGAATTCACAGCTGTCCGCCCTTAAGGCCGAGCTTTCTGAAGTTCATAAAAATAATGAAGTTAATCTGCTCAAAACTAAACTGGCGGATATTGAAAAAAAGTTGCTGGCAAACAAGCAGGATATTGATGCGCTCATGAAAGTGATTAAAAAACAGGAAAATACTGTCACAGAATTAAAGAAAGACATTAAATTACAGTAAATCATATGGCTCGCATCTGTATTGCAATATTTGTTATTCAGCTATTGACTGTCGCCTCTGAAGCCTGTGCGTTTTGTTTCAGGGAAGCGGGTGAGTTGTATGGTATCAACCCGGTTGTGCTGCGTTCAATTGCCAGACAGGAATCAAATCTGAGGCCAGATGCCGTTAACAGAAACAAAAACGGCAGCTACGATGTGGGATTGATGCAGATCAATACCATCTGGAAAAGTACACTGGGGGAAGGGCGCTGGCGACATTTGGGGGACGCCTGTTACAACACCAAGACCGGTGCCTGGATACTGGCAAGCTGCATCAGTAAATACGGTTATAACTGGAAGGCTGTTGGCTGCTACAACAGTCAGACGCCCATGAAGCGGGATGAGTATGCCCAGAAGGTTTTCAAGCGTCTGGAGCGACTTAAAGACGGCAGGGATGTTCAGCCACTGGATAAGGATGTTGAGACGGCAGTAATGTCTCAGGTTGAGGATCATATTAAAGAGTCAAGGGGTCAGCAAAAGCCTGCAAAGAAGAGAGTAATAAAGTTTGTTCCCTATACCCGGCTTCCCAAAGAAAAGCTGCTGCGACCGCCGGAGCCACCTGCCGGAGAACCTGTAGTGCCAGTTTCTGTTGCGTGGTAGTGACGCAGGATGTGGCGTACTTCTCACATGTTGACAATCAGGTCACAAGATGTATGATGAGACGCCAATATTGATAATATTTATTTCTAATATAAATGGAGGATTCTATGCAGCTGTCATGCAGCATCAAAACAAAACTGACTATGGCAATAGTGTTGCTGATTCTGATCTCTTTGACGGCTCTTGGCGCAACCAGTTACTGGAATGCAAAAAAGCTCTTGATTGAAGAAATGGAAACCAACCTGATGGCGTTGTCCAAGAACAATGCTGAAAAGCTGGGCATGTGGTTTGATACTCGCAAGACAGAAATTAACTCTTATGCACATTCTCCGATAATACTGGATGGCGACCTGGATAGCGGCATGGACTACCTGAAGAAGGAGCTTAAACGTAATCCAATCTACCTGAGATATCTGATAGCAGATTTGGATGGCAATGTCACATATACAAACGGTGAAAAGCGCAATCTGGCTGACCGCGATTATTTTCAGGCCTCCAAGGCAGGAAAGACTTTCATCGGTACACCGGTTATTTCAAAGGTTGATGGCAAAATGGTCGTTGTTGTTTCTGCACCTGTAGTAAAAAACGGCGTAGTCACCAAGGTGGTTGGTGGAACAGTTGATATGGAAACCATTATCAAACTGGTGAATGAGATCAAGGTCGGTAAAACCGGCTACGCTTATGCCGTGAAAAACAACGGATTGATAATTTTGCACCCTGACAAGGAAATGGTGCTTAAATCAAATCTGTTAAAAGATGCTGGTACCGATGCCAGCCTGAAAGCCTTGACTGAAAAGATGGTTAAAGGTGAAGAGGGTATTTCACTCTACTCTTTCAAAGGACAATCAAAGTATCTGGCCTATTCGCCAGTACACGGCACGGACTGGAGTTTGGCTGTCAATGTGCCTCAAGGTGAGGTACTGGCCAAGCTAGGTCGTTTTCTTTGGACATCTGCTGTTATTGCTTTTGTTGTTTTGGTGCTATCTGTTGTGCTGTCTTTCTTTGTATCAAACACCATTGTAAAACCTCTGGGGCTCATGAAGTCCATGTTTGAAGATATTGCCCATGGAGATGGAGATCTGACCAAACGCCTTGACGACTCTTCACAGGACGAATTGGGAGAATCAGCACGTTATTTCAACCAGTTTGTGGAGAAATTGCATGGTCTGATCGGACAGATATCCCAGACGACGGTCCAGTTGGCAACAGCCTCTTCGCAACTGCATTCCACAGCGGAACAAATGGCCACCGGGGCCGAAGAGGTGGCAGCCCAGGCAGCGACTGTAGCTACTGCCGGTGAAGAAATGTCTGCTACGTCCGGGGATATTGCCCAGAATTGCAGCATGGCTGCCGAAGGCTCACGCCAGGCCAGTGAGGCGGCAGTGTCCGGGGCGCGTGTGGTCGATGAGACCATTATGGTCATGAACAGCATCAGTGAAAAGGTTAGAGAGACTGCCAAGACAGTGGAAAGCCTGGGGAGCCGTTCGGAACAGATCGGAGATATCGTTGGTACGATTCAGGATATTGCTGACCAGACTAATCTGCTGGCTTTGAATGCTGCTATTGAAGCTGCCCGTGCAGGAGAACAGGGGCGCGGTTTTGCGGTGGTAGCCGATGAGGTGCGTGCCTTGGCAGAACGTACCACCAGGGCCACCAAAGAGATCAGCGAGATGATCCGCGCCATTCAGGGTGAGACCAAAGGTGCTGTTGCTGCCATGGAAGCCGGGGTGGATGAGGTTGAAAAAGGCGGGCAGAAGGCGGCAGATTCCGGTAAGGCGCTGGAAAGCATCCTGTCGCAGATCAATGAAGTAACCATGCAGATCAACCAGGTGGCAACGGCTGCTGAAGAGCAGACCGCTACCACCAGCGAGATTAGCAACAATATGCATCAGATCACCGATGTGGTTAGCAATACTTCTCGTGGCGCTCAGGAAACCTCACAGGCAGCAATCAGGTTATCGGAACTGTCCGAGGAACTGAGGAGTGTGGTCAGCCAGTTCAAGCTCTAAAACAGGTTGTCGGTATTGTTTTTAATCTCAAAGGGTTCAGGCCATTCTGGTCTGGACCCTTTTGTTATTGAGTCACCCACGATTTTACCAGTTTAAAAAAATCCAGGCTGAGGTGTTCGCTGCTGTCTTGCAGCTCGAATCCTCTTTTGAGGACGGCCTGCTCAACCTCCGGCATATGCAACGCACCCCAGGGGATGATGATGGTGTTGTAACTGGGCAGTACCTTATCCAGAAATCCGATGACAGCCTTGTTTCGCAGCTGGATGATATCATCCATGACAATCATATTATCCTGGGGTGTCATGTGCTGTTCTGACAAGGCATTCAGAGCGGCCATGCCTTCACGGAAACTGCTGTTGCCGTCATTCATGTATTTGCCGGCGGCATTCAGAAACGCGATGGTTTTGGGATTGAAGACGCTCACATCCACATCTGCCCTGAGCATATCAGGCACAAATCTGTTGCTGCTGTTTTTCTGCTGCCGTTTTTTGCCGATATCCTTCAGTTCAACGGGACGTCCAGCAAAACGCATTTTTTCCTGGGATACCAGTCCAAGCATGGCAGCTGCCTTGCCATAACTCAGCCGGTTTTGCAGCAGCAGCTTTTTATCACTGACACCTTCGACCAGAATGATGGAGCTGCTGGACCATTCTTTTTTAAACAGGTCGTCGTAATAGGTCTGTTCGCCCACATGGACCATGGCGATCAGCCTGATCTTCCTGTCATCCTTCATGTATGTCCGCTCAGACATAAACACCCCTCGGGGGGATACCCGCACAAATCCCGAGGTCAGATGAGTGGCATATTCATTGGCGGTAGCCAGCAGGCAGCTGATGATAACCGCCGGTATGATCAGGATGTTGGCTGCCCAGAACGGAGCATTCTTTTTCCAGCTCCATGCCGGACCGGTAAATGTTTCCGGTTTGAGGAATATGCGGCGTTCATACGCAGGGTGAAAAGGTGAATAGGTGATGATGGCCAGCAGTATCTGAATTGTAGACATCAGCAGGCTAATAGACCTGCTGCCGGCGAACTCCGGAAATAGCCAACCCCAGATGAACGACAGATATATGAAGGCTGCCAGTGGGATGATGCGCAGCCTGGGGATGCGGCTGTCAATGCCGAGACATAGATAGACCGGGATTGTCGCCAGTATTGCCAGCGACGCAACCAGGTTGCGCGGAACGGACAGCACAGACCCCAGAGAAAGCAGATGCAGGACATCGTCAAAAAATGAAACTGTACCGTCCAACAGGAACAGCGCCAGAAACAGGTTGATAAATCTGTACATTAATCTCACCACTCCCGATGCGGTATTATTGTTTGTCGTCTTGTATGACCCTGATGGCATGATCGGCAGATGAGGCATACCATGAACCGCTGCGGAACGGCCTGATGTGAACCCCCTCCGGAATCAGCTGCTTGTTGGCGTCACGCACATCGGCGCCGTGGCTGTCCAGGATCAATGGCGTGTTGTCCGAAGATATCCCCCACGCCCCCAACCAGATGACCACATGGGAGATGCCGATCCCGGAACGTGGTCTTATAAAAAGCAGATCTCCGGGTTTTAGCACACTTTTCCACTGAGCAACCGACTCCTGCCTGGGGATGATGGTTACATCCTTTCCCCAGAACTCCCCGTGAATGCTAACGCCCTCCATGGCAGCCTGTTTGTGGATGTCCGAACTGAAACCAATCCCCAACGCCTGATTATAGACAAACGAAGTGAAGTTGCTGCAGTCCACTCCTTTGCCATCATGACGTGTACCGCCGGCTTTGGGGGTGTGCCATCCCTGTGGCGGATCCCAATCCGGTATGTAATGATGACGGTAGTGATAGCCGACAAAACGCAGCGCGGCGGCAATGACTCTGGCCCTTTTCCACTCAGCGCTTTTGCCTTCAGCTATGGCCGGGGGCATGTATTCGCGTGGTAATGGGCCCCATGGACCGACTACGGTATGGTTGTACCAGTGTTGATAGGATATTTTTGACTGATGGTGCCTGTGGCCACGTTCACCTTCCAGCAGATCCGGAATCAGCTCCCTGATCTCATAGGGCAGCCGGACACTGTAGGGTGAACTGTATTGAACAATAGGGGGCTCTCGGAGAATATTGTCGGCCCGGACAGGGCAGACACCTGACAGTAGCCCCCAAAATGCAAACATCATGCACACATAAACTAGTCTGTAAAATGGAACTTTTGCTGCTGATCCATGTACGGGCATGTCAGGGCTCCTTTAAGCTCAGTTGCATAATAATTAATTCTATTGATTATGGAATATTCAATCGATGATAATGTAGCATATCGTGAAATCAGGGGGTAGGTTCATATGCAAAGAATTTATCTGTTTGGCCTGCTGTTTTTGCTTTCTGTTATTTCATCGGCCTCGTTTTCCATCGCTTTTGCCGCAGAAGCTCCATCGGAAAAACAATCCAGGCTGGCCCCGGTTTCGCAGCAACTGGTCAGGGAAGGGGATTTTGCCGTCAAGCTGCAGGTCGCACTCGGTCTGGGCAAGTCGGAGGACGAAACCTACGCGGAAAGCGTAC
>Ga0302250_1000968_pt1 | contig 23654 bp, 14 predicted proteins | sample AAG_RA_Asp_MG_FD_193536 | JGI IMG/M metagenome (GOLD analysis project Ga0302250, IMG submission 193536) | Enriched activated sludge microbial communities from anaerobic digester in WTTP, New Holstein, Wisconsin, United States - AAG_RA_Asp | ecosystem: Engineered > Bioreactor > Anaerobic >... | reverse complement strand
CCCTTTTCAAGGGTGAAATCGATGCCGGCGGTTGTTAAGGGGGCGGTGACCTCCACCGGGGTGGCGGAACCCGCGCTGAAGAGGTTGGCCGCGCCGCCATACCAGGCGTCCACCACCTCGCCGGCGTGGGCACCCGAGGTGATCTTGATCAGGTTGAGCAGGTTCTGATTGATCAGGGTGTCCGAAATGGTGCGGACGAGATAATGCCCCGTCGGCACGCCGGCGATCGCATAGGCCCCCCTGGCGTCAGCCTTGCCGATGAAGAGGTGGAGATTGTTTAGCCAGGGCTCCAGCCTGAGTTCCATCAGGGAGGCATCGATGGCGAGCACCCAGATGTCATTGAGGGGTTTGCCCTCCGCCGATTTGATCGTGCCGGAGATGGTGCCGCCGGGCTCGAGCACGATGTCGTTGAGGACGACCTCCTCCCCTTCACCGACCGTGATCCGGGTCGCTGCGCCCGGGGTCCGGGCACCCGAATAGAACTGGCCGAGGTAATTGGCCCCGCCGATGAGATTGCCGAGCTGATCATCGAGATAGAGGATGTATTCACCGGGTTTGACCTCGGGGAAGAAATAGCTGCCCAGCAGACCCAGCTTGAAATCCGCCAGCGAGGAATCCTCAGCGTGGAACAGAAAGGCGGTGGCGATGCTGATGAGCTGGTCGGTGTCACTCCAGCGGTAGATCCCCGAAATGGATCCCGGCTTGCTGCCGGCCGGCCAGGGCGCCAGGGTGAAAATGAGGTCGCTGACCGAGGCCTCATAGCCGGAAAGGACGACGGTCTCGCCCAGGGTCCAGGCCGCCTGGTTCGGATACCAGGTCTGCTGCGAAGTCTCATCAACCACCTTTACAGAGAGCTTGTATTCGCCCACGAGGGGCACATGGAGTATGAAAAAACCATCATCTGTGGTGGTCTCGACGGTGAAGACCGGGAGCGGGGAATGCGGGAGGGTGAAGACAAAGGAGAGGGTCATGCCCTGGACGGGCATGCCGTCCTCACGCATGATGATGCCCGAAAGCTCAGCACCCTTTTGCAGATCAAAATCGATGCCCGCAGTCATCTGGTTCTCTGTCACCGTGACCTTTTCGGCCAGGCGCCAGGTCTCCCGGGCATCGAGGGGCAGGGTCAGGTTATTATAAATTTCATCGACATAACGGTCGCTGACCGTCAGCAGGTAATACTCCCCCGGCGGCAGGCTCAGGATCGAATAACTGCCGGTGGAGGAATCGAAATGGTCATCGCTGTCCCCCCGGTAATAGCCGTTGGCATCAAAGGCGACCACCGTGACAGCATACGCAGGGGCCTCGCCATCCGCAAGAATCTGTCCTGAAATTCCGGATTCAACCGTCGGCGCAGACGCGAGTTTGGCCAGGGCAGGCCGGCCGGCTTTCGCCTCCTGAAGGCTGCGGAAGCCGCGCAGAAACATCGGGACCATCTTTTCCGGCCTCAAGGCTTCCTCCATGCGAGTGTTCAGCACCTGTTGTGCGGCCCATTCCTCCAGCCCGCGATCGATGGCGCGCGCATAGGACTCTTCAGCCTTGACCATCACCTCCGCCGCCTCCTGCAGCGCTGCCGAGGTCTGCGCCGCCTTCAGGGCCGGTACAGCCTCCTGCTTTCTTTCCGCCGCTGTGGCGGAAAAGGCAGCCAGAAGCAGGCCGAGGGTAAAAATCCCGAACTGTAATTTTCTTTTCATCTTCATCTTCCTCATTTTGTTCAACAGGACAGCGGAACCGGAAACAAAGTCTATAACACCCGCAGCAGGGCATTCCATTTCACCGCTTTCAATAAAAAAGGGAACCGGACGCAGGGTTCCCTCTCCCTCATGACACCTAATTTAACGCAATTAAACCATAAATGATCCTGTGCCGGATCACAATTTTGCAATAAAAGGGCTACCCAGCCAGGCAGGCCAGCCACTCCTCCTCATAACGCATATCGTCCACTCTGAAATGGTCCGCGGCCAGGGCGGTGCGGAAGAGCTCCTCCTCGTCGCGGAGGATGCCGGAAAAGATGAATTCGGCCGGTGCAGGAAAGAGCTGCCGCAGCAGGGCGAGCATCCCGACGATCTCGAGGCGCTGGATGTTGGCCAGGATGAGATCGAAGGGCCGGGGGGTCAGGTCGGCAAGCTGCCCGGCAAAGATCTCCATGCGGTCGCGTACCCCGTTGGCGGCGGCGTTGCGTCCCGCCGTCTCGGCTGCGACCGGATCGATGTCAAAGGCGGCGATGGCGCCGGCGCCCAGTTTGGCCGCCGCAATCGCGAGAATGCCCGTGCCGGTGCCGATATCGAGCACGCGGCAGCCGGGGTAAAGGCGCTCCTCGAGCAGCTGCAGACAGAGTCGGGTGGTGGCGTGGGTGCCGGTGCCGAAGGCCATCTCGGGATCGATCTCGATCAGACAGGGGGGTGCCACGGGGGGAGGCGCCTCCCAGGTCGGCTTGATGAAGATTTTTTCACTGACGGCGAAGCCGTGGTAGCTTTTTTTCCACTCGGCGTTCCAGTCGCGGTTGACGATCTCCTCACAGACCACCGCTTCGGGTTCGACTTGGTAGCCCAGGGCCCGCAGCTCCGCCAGGTAGCTGCGGATGGGGGTGAGCAGCTCGTGCCGCGCCCCCTTGAAGGAGGCGGTCAGGCTGCCCTCGTTCTCAACCACCCCAGCGGCGCCGAGGTCGAAGAGATAGCTGGCGAGGGCATCGCCGCACTCCGGCGTGCTGGGGACGGTGACGGCGAAATAGATCTCCTGGGTGGACATGGCGGGATTCCTTTTCAGTCGGTCAGGACGGCGGCCCGGCGGCCGCTTCATTCCGAATAGAGCACCTGCAACACCACCCGCCCCACTTTTTCAAGCGAGGCCGGACTGCATTTATCGGGCGTATCGGCCAGGGTGTGCCAGGGCGGATAATCGAAATCAATGATATCTATGCAGGGGATGCCGCGCTGCAGCAGGGGCACATGGTCGTCATAGACCGCATAGCCCGGCTGGGGGATGAACTCGGTCACCCCGAGCGCGGCGGCGGCGTTCCAGACCTTTTCGACCACGGGCCGGGCGTAGTTGAGCGAATAATGCTCCTGGTAGATATTGAGGTTGGCATCGCCAACCAGATCCAGCAGGATGCCGAAGCGCGGCCGGAAGGTGGGAACGACCGTGCGGGCGAAATGCTGCGAGCCCCTGGCATAGCTCGATTCGGCTCCCTCCAGCCCCTGATCCTCCGCATCAAAAAGGACGATGTCGACCCCGCAGCGGGGAGGTTTCTGACGGATGAGGCGGGCGATCTCCAACAGCACGGCCACCCCGGAAGCACCGTCATTGGCGCCGAGGATGGGCTTGCTGTGGTTGGCCGGATCCGGGTCCTGGTCCGCCCAGGGCCGGGTGTCCCAGTGGGCGCAGAGCAGGATCCGCTCCCCCCTTTCCGGCTGGAAGTTGGCGATGATATTGGTGGCCCTGGCCGATTGGGGGGGCTGGCCGAAGGTGTGGATGAACTCCTGGGTGGACACCTGGGCGGCATAGCCGCGCAGGACGGTGACCAGATAGTCGCGGCAGCTGCGGTGGCCGGCGCTGCCCGGCACCCGCGGCCCGAAATCGCACTGCTTCTGGAGGACGGTGTAGGCCCTGGCCCCGTCGAACGGGGGCGGATTCTGGGCGCTGCAGCTGAGCGCCAGTCCGGCGCTGATCAGGGCGACGCCGATGACAAGTCTGGATAATTTCATTCTATCTCCTCTCTCAGCCCGGCCGGAGCCGCCGAGGCCGCCCATCCAGGCGGCCGGACCGCTGCGCCCGGCTGTCACCGGCCTCTCTTGCGGTGTGAGCGCTCCGCCTCCAGGCGCGGGACAGTGTTTTCCTAACGGCCGCGGATCGATATATTGGCATTGAGCCCGAATTCATAGTAGGAGGTGTCCCCGATCAGCTTGTTGTGGGTCTTGCCCAGCTCGAGGAACATGCCGCCATTGACGCGCTCAGAAAAGCTGTACTGGAGGTCCGGTTTGAGGAGCCATTGACTGGTTTCGGCGGTAATTTCATACTCCCCACCCGCGCGGCTCTTGCGCGTGACATTGCTCTTGGACGAGATCGTGACCTGAAGATTGACGCTGTTTTTCAGCCGCATGTTCTTGAAGGGCCAGACCGGGATGGGGATGCGGAAATTGCTCTGCTTGCGGTACTGGGCTGAGACCGAGAGATCGTTGGTCGTGGTTCTGGTCCCGCCCACGCTGTATCCCGAAGAGAGGGAGTTGTTCTCGCCGGAGGTGTAGCGCATCGACATGGTCATACCGTTCTTGAAGCTCAGACTCATGCCCGCCAGGGGCGAAAACTTGGAATTGCGATCCTCCTTGGTGATGACCTCCTTGCCGTTCTCCATGTTGTAGGTCTGGTCGAACTGGCCGGAATAGCCATGGTCCAGGCTCATGGTCTGCACGTATTTGTTGACCAGGGGCAGTTTTTCCAGACCGCTGATGCGCAGGGTCCACTGCGGGAAGGGCATGTCAATATCCTCCCCGTAGATGAGCCGGCTGTTCGAACGCTGGCCGGTCGTCGTGGTGCTGCGGTTGAGAGAGGCTGAATTGTCGTAGTTCAGGCTCACCTTGATATTGCGGCTGATGGAGAATCCCGACGAGAGATGAACGTTTTCGTTGGTGCTCGAGGTGTTGCGGTTGACGCTGCTGCTGCTGCCGGAGGCGCCCACCGCACTCTCGATCGGCACGCCCAGGCTGTCCTGCAGCCCGAGCATGAAGCTCATCCCCGGCATCCGGCTGATGCCGTAGGTGGTGAGGTTCTCACGCTGGTTATAGGTGATACTGAAGGGTTCGAAAAAGCCGAAGAACTTGCTGAACAGGCTCATCACCGAAAAGCCGGAGCCATCCCCTTTCTCCTTCTCCTTTTCCTTCTCTTTTTTCTGCTCCTCGCCGGCGGTCCCCTCTTTTCCCGGCGCGGGTCTGCGCGCCGCGGGCGTCGGCCTCTTGCCACCCTTGACTGCCCCGGCCGGCTTGTAGATGGAGGCCCAGAGATTCTCGAGATCCAGCGAACCGTTCACGCCCAGGGTCTTGGCAAGCTGGGCGTTGCGGGACTGCACCTTCTGCTGACGGTTGAATCCGTAGCGGAAGCCGGCGCTGTAGGTGAAATTGTTGGTCAGCCAGTTAAAGATCTTGGGATTATAGCCGATCTTGAAATTCTGGTTCATATTGGTCAGGTAGCCGAGCTGGCCGCGGTCCAGCATCATGCGCAAAGAGTCCGGCGGAATGTCGTAGAGGTCGTTGGCATAGGTCCGGTTGAGGTCGAGGGAGAGGGACTCGAAGACCTTCATCGAGCCGCCGATCGAGGAGTTGACCGCAAAGGTGCCGTTGTCGGTTTCCACACCGGTGCGGGTGAGCGAGAGGCTGTTGGTGCGCGTCCCGGAGATGCGGCTGTTGAAGTTCTGCGGGGTGTAAAAGAGCTTCATATCGGCCAGCTTGATCAGCCATTTGGCGTCGCCGAGCCACTTGAAGGGGCGGATATAGTTATTCGGGCTGAAAGCAACATCCCAGCTCAGATCGCCGTTCTGGGTGCGATTGGAAGTCGACTTCATGGTCGAGTTACTGCCGCGGTCGCGCGATTCGCTGTAGCTGGCTCGGAGGCGGTTGAGGATATTCTTGACGACGAAATTCTTGGAGCGCGAATTCATGCCGAGGCTGACGCTGTAGCCCTGGCGCTGACTGATGGTCCTGATGGACTCGAGGATCGAATCGGGCAGGGCATCGGTCACCTCAACATCGGTGCCCGGCTTGTACTTGGGCGTCGATTCGCTGCGGCCGTAATTGTAACTGACCGGAATGGAGAGACCCAGCTTGGCCGGCAGCAGCTTGTCCAGAGCCATGCTGGTGCTGAAGCTGCCGCTGAGGCTGTTGTTGCCCTCGCCGTACTGGGTGGCTACATTGTGAAAATCGGCGTCCTGTTTCTCGAGTTCGCCGTTGAAATTGAGCAGGCCGGCCCAGTTCATCTCGACGCGGGCGCGGTAGGCCATGCCCTTGTCTTTTTTGACGTTGGAGAGGCGCAGCTCGTTCATGTAGACCTGGCCGGTGAAGGGATCATGGGGATCGAGGTTGCGCACACCCGCGACGAGCATCTTGACGTTGGTCAGCGCCGGGATGCCCTTGATAAAATAGCTCTTGCCCCCGCCGATATCGAGATAATAACCCTTGCGGGTTGCCGACGAGTCGTAGTAATCGGCAATCAGCTTGATCGCCGATAGTTCGATCAGGTCGATCTCGATGTCATTGCGCTTGTCCCAGCCGTCATACACCCGCTGCCTGACCTCATAATAGTTGTTCTTGTCGGCGCCGAACTGGAGAAAGAACTCGATCGAGGAAGAGTCGTCGGTGATATGGGTGCCGGAGGGATCGTAGCCATAGGTGTACATCTTGAGGGTATTGTAATGGATATAATCCTGCTTTTCGTAAAAGACCTTTTGAATCGCCCCGGTGTCGCCGGGCAGAAGGTTCTCGACGTTCATGACCAGCGACTGTTCGCGCGCGATGACACCGGTGATGCGGTCGGTCTCGCCCGAAACCCCCGGGGGGGCGATATAGTCGGGGTTGTCGTGGGTGTTGACGACAGAGACCGTCACGACCGAGTCGGCGACCGACTGATAGTTCTCAGGGTTCAGGGCGTCAGCGACGCCGAGCTCTTTCCACTCGCTGCCGACCAGATCCAGTTCGGCCAACCAGACGCGGTGTAAACCGGAACTCTTGAAACCGTCCACCCACACCCGGATATACTCGATGCGGGTGATGTCGGGCGAACCCTGCTTGGTCAGGGTCGGCGCGTCGGCATCCAGGGGGATGCGATAGAGGCGCCAGCCGTTGTCTTCGCCGGTCTCCTTGTTGATGGAGGCGCCGGCGATATAGACTGTGTCGGGGTGATCGCGCTCGAGCGAGAAGGAATAGGAGAAATACTCGTTATTGACATCGAGGGCGTAGTTGCCGTTCATGTCCTCGCTGTCGGGAACGCGGCCGCCGGTATCGTTCTCGTTGCCCTCAGTGCCGTTGATCTTGTCATAATCGGCGCTTCCCGAGCTGTAGGCCCAGTCGTCATTGCTGTAGGGTTCGCCGAAATCCCGGATGCCGTTGCCGTTGATGTCCCAGAAATCCCCTCCACCTCCGATTGCCCGCGGATCGGAGTTGGCCATGCCGTCGACGCCGATATCCTCCCCTTCATCGAGGAGGTTGTTGCGAAAACCGTTGCGCATCTTGTCTTCGCTGTCGTACTTGCTGTTGGGGATATAGTCCTCAGAGATCTGGCCGATATCGATATGCATGGTGCCCTGGGTGCCCTTGACCCAGATCTCGAGAAACTTGGATTCGGACTGATCATAGTAGCCGCTCGAAAGCCCCTTTTGCAGGCCGCCCCAGGATTGGGTGATGTCGGCGAGGCTGTCGGCGGGCTCAAAGTCCATGATCAGCACATTGACCGTCTGGGCGACGTTGGCGTTGATGTCCCGGTTCGGCCAGATCTCCTTGATCGATACCTGACCGTAGGGCTCGTACCATTTCATCGTGCCGCGTGCCTCGAGGGTCGGATAGATCAGCCGGGGATCAACCTTGCCGATCGGCGGCGCAGCGGGCCGCCAGCTTTTACGGGTGATGCCCAGGGGCGTGATACGCTTGGCCGCCTCAAAGTCGTCGATGTAGGCGACCCCGTCGTGATCGCCGGTGTCGTCGTTGTTGCGGGTGTTGGGATTCGGGATCACCTGCGCCAGCTCGCCTTCGAACTTGATGGTGGTCGGGTCGCGGGAATCGACGAAGGGAAGCAGATTGGCGGCACGGGTCAGGAAGAAGGGCTTGAGCGTCATCGCCGTGTTGACGTCCCAGACCAGATTGCGCATCGGTCCCTTGCCCACGCGCACCTTCTGGTCGAGGGTGCTCTCGTTGAGATAGAGCAAGGTGGCGCCGATGAAGCTGTCATCCCAGAGGCCGTACTCGGCGCGCGCCCCCATGACGGTCTTTTTGTCGATCTGGAAGATCTGGTTGCTCTCGTAGCTGATCTCGACATTGGCCGAGGGCTGCAAGGCCTCCTGGTTGAGCATCTTGAGACTGCCGGTGAAGTACTCGATGATATAGTCGGTGCCGCGCGTGAGCCTGCGGCCGTTGAGGATGACCTCTTCCGAGTTCTCAATGACGTTCATGCCGAGGGAATACTCGGCGCTGCGGGTCTTGGATTTGACCTCGAAATAGAACTTGCTCTGGCCGTTGATGACCTGCTGCACGGTGGTGTCGTATATAGCGGGAGAGCGCTTCTCCCTGGGGAGTTTGGCCTGAAATTCGGCCTCCCCGGGGTCGAAAGGCCGCAGGCTGGGCAGCCAGAGTTCGCCCTGGCCGAGCCTGAGGATGTTGTCGTTGCGGTCGATGATATTGTCGGGGGTGGGATCGCCGTTCTTGTTGACGCGATCGAGCCCGAAGACCTGCAGATAGGTCACGGTCTTGCCATCCACCGCGATGGTCTCCTGGGGATCGCCGGAGGCCGGCTTGAAGAGGATGCGCAGCTCAAAGCCGTCATCCGACATGTTCTTGGGGCCGATCATGTAGACATTGCGCCAGGCCAGATCCCAGGTCTTGTTGCTCGGCCTGGGACTCATCGGCTTGAGCAAACGCAGTTGCACGACTGTATCGGTGTCCGGATCGAAATCGATGCTGCCGCGGGTGTAGCCCGAGGTGTCGCGAAAGGCCACGGCCAGGACCTCGGAATCGTCCAGGGGCTGATTCATGCGCAGATAACCCAGCTCCGGATCGAAATAGTATTCGGTTTTTTCCTGGCGGATGAAGGGACCGCGGTAATTCTCCGAACTCTGGAAGGTGGTGTCCCCCTCGGTGATGACCAGGGTGCTCGAATCGGCCGCGTCAGGCACCCAGGCCCAGCCGCTGATGACGGACTCGCCGCTGGTGCGGCTGTACTCGTAGCGGGATTTGTAGACCTCGATGCGGGATATGCGGCGCGAGGGATCGACAAGAAACTCGCCGTTGGGCCCGCGCACCGGAAACTGCTTGCGGTAATAATCGTCAATGAAGTAGTAGTAGCCTTCGAGATAGTCGTAATCCTGGATCTCCTTGACCCCCTCGGAGGCGCCGCCCTTCAGGGAGAGCTGCTTCTTTTCACCCTTCTCCTGGCTGGCGATGGCGGTGAGGGAGAGATTGCCCATCCGCATCGCGGTCTTGATGCCGAAGAGGCCGGAGCTCTGGCCGCCGAAGGTGACGTAACGGGTGCCGGGCAGGGAGAGGGCGATGTTGCCGGCCTCAATGGTCTGGATGATCTCGTCGTCATAGCCCTGATACTTGAGCTTGAGGCTGTTCTCGAAATCAAAGGTGCGGTCGGAATCCTGGTCGACCCCAATGGTCACCTTGTCGCCGATGTGCCCCTGCACCTTGAAGCGCTGGGTCTGCTCCATCTTGAAATTGGTGTCGGGACTCTGGTTGAGGGCGGTCTTGACCTCGCTGTGCTTCTCATGGCGCAGCCCCCCCTTGATGCTGATATCGCCGGTGACGTCGAGACCAACCGTGCCGCTGCCGAAGATCTTCTGGAAGGCCTTGCTCTTGATCTCCACCGGGATGTCGATGCGCAGCGCTCCGCCGCCGCCTCCGCTCGCGGTCTCGCCCAGCTTGGCAATGGCGTTGCGCTGCCAGAGGTTGCCCAGGCCGATCTGACGACGCATCTCGGCGTAGCGCTGCAGGCTGAGGAAATTCGGCAGGGAAACCGGGATCTTGTCGTAGTTTTCGTAGAAATTGATGTTGCGGCCAGTGCTGTCGACCTTGCTCTCGCGGCGGATGCCGGCGACCTGCCGCTTCAGGGGCGGCGAAGTGAAACCCTGCAGGTTGAGACCGCGGTAGTTCTGCTCCTCGAAGATGGGCACAAGGGGGGAGACGGGCGCAGGCGGACGCATGCCGATATAGGGCGCAGGCTGGGCATCATCTGCCCACACCTGTCCCACCAGGCTGACGAAAATGACCACCGAAAGCACCACCGCAGGCAGCAGGGTGACCATCGATGAATGGATTCGACGTTTGGCCATGCGCTCGTAGAGTAAGAGGGAAAACCGGCCGGATTCGGCCCTTTTTAGGTGTTACGTCGGTAGCGAAAGGGCGATACAATCTCTCCCTAATAGTTTGTTTCTAAAACAGTTCCCGCTGGTGCGGGATTTGCCTGCGGTGGATTATAAGTGAAAATGTACATATTTTCTCTTACAATATCAATAAAAAATACCCTGCCCCCGGCAAAAAGTTCCTGATTTTTATAGCATGTCTTGTTTTTTTTTAATACTTTATCTCATCTATTTCCCGCACCTTGCCGGGATAACGGTGCAATATGCATACCAACTTTTATGCCATCTCCATCTAGGTTGAGCGATGTACACACTCTGGCGCTACATCATCAAGGAACACATCGGCCCCTTTCTCTTTGCCATCTGCGTGATCAGCCTGGTCTTCATCCTCAACCTGGTCTTTCGCGAGCTGCCGCGCATCCTCAGCCGCGGCCTCGATCTTCCCCTGATCCTCGAATTCTTCGCACTCAACATGGCCTGGATCGTCGCTCTCGCCGTCCCCATGGCCGTCCTCGTCGCCGCCCTCATGGCCTTCGGCCGCCTCGCCGGCGACAACGAAATCGTCGCCATGAAAGCCAGCGGCATCAGCGTCCTGCGCATGATCACCCCGGTGCTGATCTGCGCGGCCGGACTGGCCCTCTTTCTGATCTGGTTCAACAACCAGGTCCTGCCCGACTTTAATCATCGCGCCCGCCTGCTCGCCTCCGATATCGCGCGCAAACGGCCGACCCTCTCCCTCGAGGCCGGGGTGATCTACCGCGACCTGCCCAACTATACCCTGCTTGTGCAGCACATTGTCGAAACCCCCGATACCGCCTATGTCGACTCGGTCTATATAGACGACAACTCCAATCCCAACTCGAGCACCTTCATCACCGCCGACCGCGGCAAGATCTACCTCAACCCGCGCAACGGCCAGCTCAGCATCATCCTCTACGACGGTGTGATGTACGAACTCAACCTCGAAGAGATGGAGGCCTACCGCCAGCTGCGCTTTCCCAAGCAGGTGCTCTCCATCAGCGTGCCGGACATGGTCATGGAGCGCAGCGAATCGGAATACCGTGGCGACCGCGAGAAGAGCTCGGCGATGATGCGCGATGAGGTGACGGTCAACAACCGGGAGATCGCCACCGCCTCCGCACGCATGGCCAAAAAGATGCACGCCCACTTTGCCCGCTATCTGCCGCCCCCGGACAGCCTCCTCACCGCCGGGGCGCATGCGGAAAATCCCCTCGCACTGCCCCTGCAGGCCTCACCCCTGCTGGCCGAAAACCAGCGCCTCAGACAGGAAATCACCGCCGACCTCAGTTTTGTCCGGGGCCTCGACCGCAAGAATTACCAGCTGCTGGTGGAGATCCACAAGAAATACTCCATCCCCGTCGCCTGTCTGATCTTCGTGCTGGTCGGCGCCCCGCTCGGGATGATGGCCCGCCGGGGCTCGATGGCCATGGCCGCCGGCATCAGCTTTAGCTTTTTCCTGCTCTATTGGGCCTCCCTCATCGGCGGCGAGGAGCTGGCCGACGAGCAGCTTATCTCCCCCTTCATGGCGATGTGGCTGGCCAACATCATCGTGGGCATCGCCGGCATCTATCTGGTCCTCTATGCGGTGCGGGAGTCCACCCTCTTCAATCCGGAGACCATCAGAAACTTTTTCAATCGCATCCGCAGCCTCGCCGGCGTAGCCGCCCCTGAAGAGAACGGCAAAACCTGAACAGAAACCTGACGATCATTATGACCATACTCGACCGCTATCTGCTGCGTAAATTCGCCGGCGTTCTCGTCTTCGCCCTCCTGGCCTTTATCTGCATCTTTCTCATCGTCGATGGGATTGAAAAGCTCGACACCTTTATCGACAAGGAGGTCCCCGCCGGCATCGTCATCAGGCTCTATCTCTATTATATCCCCTATATCATCACCCTGACCCTGCCGGTCGCCATGCTGCTGGCCAGCCTCTTCAGCGTTGGCACCATGGCCAAACAGAACGAGATCATCGCACAGATCGCCTCCGGACTCTCCCTCTACCGCATCCTCGCCCCCCTCCTTATCTTCAGCCTGCTCATCAGCCTCGGCGCATTCTGGTTCGGCGAGACCGTAGTGCCCCGGGCTAGCGCCGCGCGCAGCGGGATCGTCGACGAGCACATTGAAAAACAGCGCGAGGTGTGGCGCAAAAGGGTGAACAACGTCTATGCCCGGGATGCCCAGGAACGCCGCATCAGCATGCGCTGGTTCGACACTGTACAGAATATCGGCCACAAGATCAACATCCGCCGCTTCGAGGGGCTGGATCTCGAGCTACACATCTATGCCAACCGCATGGAATGGAAGGACAATCAGTGGGTGCTCTATGAGGGGGTGGAACGGACCTTCTCTGGGGAGGGGGAGACAGTGCGGACCTTCTCCAGCCTGATCCTGGAGGATGAGAATCTCACGCCCGCCGATTTCGGCAAGGTGCTTAAAAAACCGGAAGAGATGGCGTACGCGGAACTGCGCAGTTTCATCAAGGAGGTGGAGCGCAACGGCGGCGACCCCGACCACTGGCTGGTCGATCTCTATCTCAAGATCGCCATACCCTTCGCCAATTTCATCATCGTCCTCTTCGGCGCCCCGCTCTCTTCACCCAAGCGGCGCACCGGCACCGCAACCGGCTTCGGAATCAGCCTCGCGGTCTGCTTCATCTATTTCGGGATTGTCAAGACCACCCAATCCTTCGGACAGAACGGCATCCTCCCCCCGCTGGTGGCCGCCTGGTCCGCCAACGTCCTCTTCCTGGCCGCCGGCCTTTATGTGCTGTTCAAAGCCCCGAAATAATCCCTTCCAACCATCACTCCCGGCTGTACAGGAGCCTCAGGGCTCGGACGCGCCGGGACTGGCCAGCCCGCTGATGAAAGCACCGACCCTGATGCTGCGCACCCCCAGCTTCTGAAGATGGGCAGTCGCGGCGTCGGCGAAGGTCCAGACCGGTTTGCCCCATTTGCGCACCTGCTCGCAGAGATACTCTGTCTTTCCGCCGGGGGCCGCATAGGCGACGAAGACCAGATCCGCCGCCGCGGCCATGCAGAGGTTGCGCTGAAAGGCGGTCTCGCGGGTGATCCGCCCTTCGGAGATCCCGAAATTGAGCAGCAGATAGCGGCCCTGCGCCATCAGGGAGCGCTCTTCCGGCGAAAGCCGCCGCTTTTCCAGGGAGCGCGCCGGGCAGCTGATCATCGGCGTGGTGCTGCGCTGGAGCAGCGCGAACCACTCCTTCTCTATCGGGGAATGAAAACCGCTCATCACTGTGACCAGGTTCTGGCGCAGGCCGTTGGCCAGATCGAAGGACTTGCTGAGGATGCTGCCGGGAGAGCGGACCGAGCAAAAGAGGGCCAGCTTGCAGCCCCGCAGCAGTCGGAGATCCCCCTGGGCTTCCAGAAAGGAGGGTGCCTGGCGGCCGAGGGCCTGATAGAGGGCCGGCGCCAGCTCCCGACTTTGGCGGCTGGAGAGACGGATGCGCTCCACCGGCGCCTCCTCGATGATGCCATTATCCATACGATTTTCCCCTTGGTCTGCTGCGGTAAAACGGCTATCCCCGGGCAATGGTTTGCTGCTGATTAAATATAAGGCATTTTCAGCCGTGCATCAATTCAAATCTTCGGTACGGCGATTTTTTCCTCGAGAAGCGCCTCGATGGCGCGGAGGTTGGCGCGTGGAAAGGCATACTCCCGCAGCTGCTCCGGTGTGATCCAGCGCCAGTCGCTGCAGGCCTTGCAGGCCGGTTCGCCCCCAAGGTAGCGGCAGTGGAAAAGATGCAGGGTGATGCTGAAATGGGTGTAGGCGTGATCGATGCTGATAAACCTGTTGACGACCTCGATCTCCACCCCCAGCTCCTCGGCCGCCTCGCGGACCGCAGCCTGCTCCAGACTCTCCCCGTTCTCCTGCTTGCCCCCGGGGAATTCCCACAATCCTCCCAGCAGTCCCTTCTCCGGGCGGCGGGCGATGAGCAGCCGCCCCTCCTGCCAGATCAGGGCGGCGGCGATTTGATGGTGCGGTTTGGCACGGCGCGGGGATTTGACCGGATAGCGTTCCGGGGCCCCCTCTTTGAGGGCTGCGCAGCAGGCGGCGACCGGGCAGAGCGCGCACACGGGCGCCCTCGGGGTGCAGATCACCGCCCCCAGTTCCATCATCGCCTCGTTGAAATCACCCGGCCGGCCGGGATCAAAAAAAGCTGCGGCCATACCCTCGATCCGCCTCCGGCCTGCCCCCCGGGCCTCCTCCGCCATCGCCGTCAGCCGCGCGATCACCCTCACCACATTGCCGTCGACCACCACCTCGGGGCGGCCGAAGGCGATGCTCAATATCGCCGCCGCCGTATAGACCCCGACGCCCGGCAGCCCCAGCACGGCCTCCCGCTCCTGCGGAAAGCGCCCACCGTACCGGGCCATGATCTCCCCCGCCGCCCGGTGCAGATTGCGCGCCCTTGCATAATAGCCCATGCCCTCCCAGGCCTTGAGCACCGCATCCAGGGGCGCGGCCGCCAGGCTCGGGATGTCGGGAAAGCGGGCGAGAAAACGCTCATAATAGGGCAGCACCTGGCGGACCTGGGTTTGCTGAAGCATGATCTCGGAGATCCAGATCCGGTAGGGATCGCGGTCTTCCCGCCAGGGCAGCACCCGCGCCGAGGCGTCGAACCACGCCAGCAGCGCCGCCCGGCAGCACTGCAGCCACTTCTCATCAGCCGGGGCGGCCGGCTGCCAAGAGGCGGCGGGCTCATGTACTGCATCCGCCCGCTCTCCTCCTGCGCTCTTTTTTCTCTCCTGCTGCGGCCTCATTTCCCTGCTCACCCGATCTCGTTGAACCAGCAGATCTCCTCCAGCGCGCGCCGCTTCTTTTCGGGCATACGCTCATGGGCGGAGTAGCCGACCGCGAACAGGGCCGCCGGCCGCAAGCGGCGCGGCGTTCCGAGGGCCTTGCGCACCCCGTCGGAGCTGAACCAGCCGATCCAGCAGGTGCCCAGCCCCAGTTCCGCCGCCTGCAGGCAAAAGTGCTCGCCGGCGATGCCGAGATCAAGCAGATAATAGTCGATGCCCGTCACCCGCTTCCCCAACCGGTTGGCGAGGATATCGAGTTCGGCGAAAAGGACCACCAGCACCGGGGCCCTTTCGGCCCAGCTGGTGACCCGGTAAATCCCGGAAAAGGCCCCCTCTGCCAGACGGGCCTTCAAAGTGGGATCGTCGACGACCAGAAAGCGCCACGGCTGCACATTCTCGGCCGAGGGGGCCAGACGCGCCGCATCGACACAGCTCCGCAGCAGCTCCCGCTCTACCGGCCGGCCGTCGAAACGACGCACACTCCGCCGCGCCAGAATGACCTGCTTCAATCCGCCCTCTTGGCTCTGCTCCGCCATGCGCCTGCTCTCCCTTACTTGATGATAAATTCTCCGGCCCAGATAATTTTTTACTTGATAAAAAGGGGAATTTGTGATACATTATATCCTGCAATTGCAGTAAAAAATGCACCCATAGCTCAACTGGCAGAGCAACTGACTCTTAATCAGTAGGTTCAAGGTTCGATTCCTTGTGGGTGCACATATAAGGTGAGGGTATTCAGCAGAATACCCTCTTTTTTTGCCTCACCCGTTCCGCAGGTCCATGCATGGTGACAGAAAGCAAGCCCCTGGTTTCGGTGATCATCGCCTCCTACAACCAGAAGCACTACATCTTTGATGCCCTCGCCTCGGTCTTCGACCAGCAGTGCGATTTTCCCTTCGAGGTGATTGTCGCCGACTCGAGCGGTGATGACACCCCCGCCCTGGTGCAGAGCCGCTTTCCCAAAACCCGCGTCATCGCCCTCAAGGAGCGCGCCTATCCCGGCACCGCGCGCAATGCCGGGCTCGAGATCGCCCTCGGGGAGTACTTTGCCTTCACCGACACCGACTGTCTGGTCGACCGCCGCTGGCTGCAGAACCTCGTCGCTGCCCACCGCAAGGGCTATCCGGTGGTGGGTGGAATCGTCAAAAACGGCACCCCCTGGTCCCTCTTCGGCACCCTCGATTATCTCATGGAGTGCAGCGACCTGCTCACCCCCTACGCCACCACAGCCAAGGACCATTTCGGCACCGGCAACGTCTCCTTCAGCCGCGCTATTTACGACGAGTACGGCCCCTTCGCCAATCAGGTCAAAGGCAGCGATAATATCTATTTCCGCAAAATCCACGGCCGCGGCCAGGCGCTTTACTGGGAGCCCAAGGCCGTCATCTGGCACCGCAACCGCACCAGCCTGAAGAAAATCCTGCGCAACCAGTACGAGCTCGGGGTCGGCTCGGCGCAGAACCGCAAGAAGAATCAGGTCTCCGGCAGGATTTTCGTCCGCTATCCCGTCCTCATCCCCCTCATCCCGGTGGTGCGCATCCTGGCCATCGGCCAGCGTCTGCTGCGTTACAGTCCCCTCAATTTTCTCAAGTATCTGGTCATGCTGCCCCTGGTGCTGCTCTGCCTGATCTGGTATACCGCCGGATTCTGGCACGGCTACCGCCTGCCACAGGGTTAAAGCTCCCGGTAATGGTTGGTGATGGGCATGCGCCGGTCCTTGCCGAAGGCGCGTGGAGTGATTTTGATGCCCGGTGCGCCCTGGCGGCGCTTGTACTCGGCGAAATCGACCAGCCTCGCCACCCTGCGCACCATCTCTCCATCGAAACCCTGCGCGATGATCTCCGCGGCCCCCATCTCCTTTTCGACATAGAGCTCGAGTACGGCATCGAGCAGATCATAGGGAGGCAGGCTCTGCTGATCGGTCTGATCCGGACGCAGCTCCGCGGAAGGGGGCTTGGAGATGATGGCCCGCGGGATGAGATCGTATCCGGCCAGTTTGTTGCGGTATTCGCAGAGGGCGTAGACTGCCGTCTTGTAGACATCCTTGAGGGGGGAAAAGCCTCCGGCCATGTCGCCATAAATTGTGCAGTAGCCGACGCTGACCTCGCTCTTGTTGCCGGTGACCAGAACCATCCAGCCGAATTTGTTGGAGAGGGCCATGAGCAGGTTGCCGCGGATGCGCGCCTGCAGATTCTCCTCGGCGACGTCGGGCGCCCGCCCCGCGAACAGCTCCGCCAGCATCTCCTCATAGGCCGTCAGGGCCGGGGCGATCGGCAGGGTATGCAGCCGGATGCCGAGGTTGCGCGCCAGCTCTTCAGAGTCGGTGACGCTGCCTGAAGATGAAAAGCGGGAGGGCATGGTCACCGCCACCACCTGATCGGCGCCGAGGGCGTCGACCGCCAGCACGGTGACCAGCGCGGAATCGATGCCGCCGCTCAAGCCCAGGGTCACCTTGGCAAAGCCGTTTTTGCGGGTATAGTCGCGCAGTCCGAGGAGAAGGGCCTGATAGATCTCCTCGGCCTCATTCTTGACCGGGACAATGGCGCGCGGTTCCGGGCGGCCTTCCGGACGGGTCCGGGGGCTCCAGGGCACAGCCAGGAGTTGGGGGGGATCGAGAGCGGCAGCGGGTGTCGCCAGACGGGCGCGGGCGCGGCGCAGCGTGGCGAACTCTTCAAGGGGCAGATCGACGACGACGAAATCCTCCTGAAAACCACCCCCTGCGGCGAGCAGGCGGCCATCCGCGGCCACCACCAGACTGCGGCCGTCGAAAACCAGCTCGTCCTGACCGCCGATTAGATTGAGATAGGCGACAATGCTGCCGGTGCGGCGCGCCCGCGCCTGCATCAGCTCCAGCCGTTCATCCCCCTTGTGGCTGTGAAAAGGCGAAGCGGAAATATTGAGCAGGAGATCGGCTCCCCCGAGCAGGGCTTCAGCCTCGACCACACTCTCCTCGATCCAGATGTCCTCGCAGATACTCACCCCGATGCGCAGGGCGTTTAAGTCGAGGACCAGGGGGCGCCGGCCCGCCTCGAAGTAGCGTTCCTCGTCGAAGACGCTGTAATTGGGCAAATGCACCTTGTGATAGGCGCCGATCATCTCGCCGCGATGGAGGAGGGCGGCGGCGTTATAGAGCCGCCCCTGCAGCTCGTCGACGCAGCCGACAACGCACAAACAGTCACCGCTCGCAGCAGCGATAGCCTGGAGCTGCTCGCGCTGGTCAGCAACGAACTGCCGCCGCAGCAGCAGATCCTCGGGGGGATATCCGGTCAGGGCCAGCTCGGGGAAGGCGATCAGATCGCAGCCTGCCTCGGCTGCCTCGGCCATCCAGTCGATGATCCTGCTGCGGTTGCCCGGCAGATCGCCGACGACAGGATTGAACTGCACCAGTGCCATTCGAAAGCAGGGTTCGGTCATGGGGTGGTTTCCTTTTTCCGCAAAGCGGCCCCCTTCGCGGTACTATGATTAGGTCCAAACGCGGCTGTTCATAAAAAATAATGGATTGACTTTTAACAGCCGGGTTTGTACATTGAAAATTAGGAAAAAAAAGCCAATTCAGCAACCCCCTTTATTGACGACAGGCAGGATCATGAAACAGTATCTCGTCACCGGCGGCGCCGGTTTTATCGGCAGCAATTTCATCCACTACCTCCTCGCCAAGTACGGCAGTGAGGTCCGGATTGTCAACGTCGACAAACTGACCTATGCGGGCAATCTAGACAACCTCAAGGATGTCGCGAACGCCCCCAATTACCGCTTCGTTCATGGCGATATCTGCGACGCCCGGCTCATGGACGAACTCGTCCCCCCGGCCGACGTCGTGGTCAATTTCGCCGCCGAGAGCCACGTCGACCGCTCGATCGGCGCCCCCGATGATTTCATCAAGACCGACATCTACGGCGCCTTCGTCCTCCTCGAGGCCGCCCGCAAATACGGCGTAAAAAAATTCATCCAGATCAGCACCGATGAGGTCTACGGCAGCATCCTCGACGGCTCCTTCAAGGAATCCGACCGGCTCGAGCCCTCGAGCCCCTACTCCGCCTCCAAGGCGGGGGCCGACCGGCTCGCCTTCTCCTATTTCGTCACCTACGGTCTGCCGGTGGTCATCACCCGCTGCTCCAACAATTACGGCCCCTGCCAGTTCCCGGAAAAACTCATCCCTCTCTTCGTCACCAACGCCCTCGAGGACAAGAGCCTGCCCATTTACGGCGACGGCAAGAACGTGCGCGACTGGATCTATGTGATGGACCACTGCGACGCCATCGATTTTCTCATCAGCCACGGCGACGACGGCCAGGTCTACAACATCGGCTCCGGCAACGAGCGCACCAACCTCGACATCACCGGCATCATCCTGCGCGAGCTGGGCAAGCCCGAAAGCCTGATGACCTGGGTCCCCGACCGCCTCGGCCACGACCGCCGCTACTCGGTCGACACCGCTAAAATCCGCGCCCTGGGCTGGAAGCCCGGCCACACCTTCGAGGAGGCGATGACCTCCACCATCCGCTGGTACCGGGAGAACAAGTGGTGGTGGGAAAAGCTCAAGACCGGGGAGTACCTCGAGTTCTACAAGCAAAACTACAAACGCGATCTCTAGGCCGGGGCCCGAACACTACATGCGCACCATCCTGAACGTCGTCGGGGCCAGGCCCAATTTCATGAAAATTGCTCCCATCCACCACCGCATGCTCGAACGCGGGGATGTGCGCCCCATCCTGGTCCACACCGGTCAGCATTACGACCAGAAGATGTCGCACGCCTTTTTCACTGAACTCGGCATGCCCGAACCCGACCAGTTCCTCGGCGTCGGCTCCGGCACCCACGCCGAACAGACCGGGGCGGTGATGATCGCCATCGAGCGCCTGCTCCTCGATCTCAAGCCCGATCTGGTGGTGGTGGTCGGCGACGTCAACTCCACCCTCGCCGCCGCCCTCGCCGCGGCCAAACTGCACGTCCCCATCGCCCATGTCGAGGCCGGCCTGCGCAGCCGGGACCGCACCATGCCCGAAGAGGTCAACCGTATCCTCACCGATGCCCTGGCCGAGTGGCTCTTTATCACCGAACAGAGCGGCTGGGACCATTTGCGCGCAGAGGGAATGGCGGCCCACAAAATGCACTTTGTCGGCAATGTCATGATCGACTCCCTGCGTGAACACCTCGACAAGGCCCGCGCTTGCCCGGTCATGGAGGAGCTCGGACTCTCTCCCCGACAATACGCCCTGGTGACTCTGCATCGCCCCTCCAACGTCGACAACCCCCTCCTCCTCGACACCATCCTCACCGCCATCGGCAAGCTGCAGGAGGAGCTGACCATCGTCTTTCCGGTCCACCCGCGCACCGAAAAGATGATCGCCCAATTCGGCTTCACTCCGCGCCTGGCGGCGATGAAAAACCTCATCCGCATCGAACCCCTCGGTTACCTCTCCTTCCTGCGCTTGATGAGCGAAGCGGCCTATCTGCTCACCGACTCGGGCGGCATTCAGGAGGAGACCACCTGGCTCGACGTGCCCTGCCTAACCCTGCGCGAAAGCACGGAACGGCCGGTTACGGTGACCCTGGGCAGCAACCGCCTGGTCCCGCTCGATACCGGCGCCATCATTGAACACGCCGCGATGGCCCGCTCCGGACTGCTCAAGCGCAAACGCATCCCCCCGCTTTGGGACGGACGGGCCAGCGAACGCATCGTCAACATTCTGCTTTCATGATAGGTGGAAATGATATGAAAAAATGGCTGATTTGCATCCTCCTCGGGCTGACGCAGATCCTTCTCGCCCAGGATCCCCTGCAGGGCATGATGGAGAAAAATATCCGCGACCGCATGATGGAGCGCACCGGGTCGGCCCCGGCGCTGACCACGGCGACAGCGCTCGAAAACGAGATCGATCCGGCCGAATACTATGTCGGCCCCGGCGACCAGTTCCTCATCCGCATCGAGGGCACCGGCAATGACAACATCGAAGCGGCTGTCAGCCCCGAAGGCGAGCTGATCATCCCCGCTGTCGGGGCCATCCCCGTCGCCAACCATCCCCTGAGTGAGGCCAAGAGTATCATCCAGGAACATCTCTCCGCCAAATATATCAGCAGGCGGATCGGCATCCATCTGGTCAAGCCGCGCACCTTCAAGGTCTCGGTCACCGGCGCAGTGGAAAATCCCGGCTATGTCGAGGTCCGCGCCATGAGCCGCGCCGCCGAGGCCATCGAGCTGGCCGGCGGATTGAAGCAGCTGCTCAAGGTGGAAACCGTGACCCAGCAGGTCGCCATCAAAAGCGAACTGCGCGAAGAGACCTCGCTGCAGAGAACCAAGCCCAATCCGGAACTCAGATATAATTCTTCTGCCGGCTCGAAGCGCAATATCCGCATCACCCGCCGCAGCGGTGAAAGCGTGGCCGTCGACCTGCAAAAGTTCGCCCTCACCGGCGACCGGCGCGCCAATCCCTATCTGCGCGATGGCGACGTCCTCTTCGTCCCGACCGAAGAGACCAGCGCCGGCCGTCTCTACATCGCCGGCGCCCTGAAGAATCCCGATATCTTTGAATTCGCCCCCGGCGACTGCATCGGCGACCTTATTGCCATGGCCCATGGCTTCACCACCGACGCGGATTCGAGCAAAATCGAGCTGGTGCGCTTCCAGGGCAAGGGCTCCAGCATCACCAAGAAAGTTATCCTGCTGCCGGCCGACAATCCCGAGGCGCGCGCTGAGGCGATGCGCTTTCCCCTGCAGCCCGATGACCGCCTCTTCGTCCGTTTTCAGTACAAATTCCATGAGACTCGCAATGTCGAGATCGAGGGAGAGGTGCTCTACCCGGGTTTTTACGCACTGGAGAATGGAACGGTCCATCTCAGCGAGATGATCGCACGCGCCGGCGGCTTTACCCGCGAGGCCTCGCTCAAGAACGCCTATATCCAGCGCCGCGCCCAGGAGGATGTCCTCGATCCGGAGTATGAACGCCTGAAAAAGATGGCCGTGCTGGAGATGACCGAGAGCGAGCGAGATTATTTCAAGATCAAAGCGCGCGAGCGCGTCGGCGGCATGGGCGTCGATTTTGTCGCCCTCTTCGAACAGGGCGACAAATCCCAGGATGTCGCCCTCCGCGACCATGACCTCATCCATGTCCCGGCCCAGGAACAGACCGTCAAGGTGACCGGGCAGGTGCTCAACCCCGGCCTCTATCCCTACAAGCCCAACATGACCGTCAAACATTATCTCGCCGAAGCGGGGGGGTATAACTGGAACGCCCGGAAGAGCCGGGTCCGCATCATCCGCAGCCGGACCGGAGAGTGGGCCAAACCGGACAATGATTCCATCATCGAAGTCGGGGACACCATCTTCATCCCCGAAAAACCGGAACGCGATTACTGGCGGCTCTCCCGGGATCTCATCGCTGTCGCCGCCCAAGTGGCAACGATCTTTCTTGTGGTCTACAACACCACTTCCGGACAGTGAACGGCGCAGCTGCAGGCCTGGAAAATGAAACGGCGGACAGGAATTCTCCTGTCCGCCGTTTTTTGTTCAGGGATGATCGCCGTGAAGGGAGGATCAGAACCGCTTGGTATAAAAATGGCAGTAGGGGGTTTTACCCTTGTGGGCGTAATAGTCCTGATGATAATCCTCCGCCGCCCAGAAAGTTGATGCCGGCTTGACCTCCGTGACCACCTTGTAGCCCTTCTCCTTGAGGATCCCGATCAGCTTTTCCGCCGTCGCTTTCTCCTCCGGGGTTGAATAGAAGACCACCGAACGGTACTGCTCGCCGATATCCGGGCCCTGGCCATCGGCCTGGGTAGGATCGTGGATCTCGAAAAAGAGCCGCGCCAGGGCTTCATAGTTGGTCCGGGAGGGGTCATAGCTCACCTGGACGGTCTCGTAGTGGCCGGTGGTGCCGGTGCAGACCTGCTGGTAGGTGGGATTCTTGACATGCCCGCCCATATACCCCGAAACCGCTGCAGCCACCCCTGCGGCCTTTTCGAAATAGTGCTCGACCCCCCAGAAGCAGCCGCCCGCGAACCAGGCTTTGGCCTGCTTCACCGCGGGCTTGGCACCAAAGGCCGGGGTGGGCAGCGCTTCACCCGCCGGCACGAAGGTCATCGAGATCGAGTTGACGCAGTGGCGGGTATTCTTGTCCGTAAAGCCTTCGCCCGTGAAGACATGCCCGAGATGGCCGCCGCAGCTGGCACAGACGATTTCCGTCCGCGACCCGTCGGCATCAGGGATGCGCTTGACCGCGCCCGGGATTTCATCGTCGAAGCTGGGCCAGCCGCAGCCCGAATGAAATTTGTCTTCCGAGCGATAGAGGGGTGCGTTGCACTGTTTGCAGAGGTAGGTGCCTTTTTCCTCGTGGTCAGTAAATTTACCGGTGAAGGGCCGCTCCGTCCCCTTGTGCAGGATGACCCGCTCCTCTTCCGCCGTCAATTTGTTGTATTTCATATTCTTCTCTCCGGATTGTGCCTGACAGGCGCTCATCGCGAGCACGCCTGCCCATATCAGCATGGAAATTCTTTTTATTTTCATACAGTATTTCTCCCGCTCATCACGAAAATTGTACACTATAAACGCTAGCATCCCTGCCGACTATTCCCGCCGGATCGCAGCGGCACAAAAGAAAAAAGGCGTGCGCAGCAACCAGCGCGCACGCCTGAATTGGTAGCAGAACTAGTGCGGAGGTCAGGCCAGGATCGGCACGATCCTCTCCTGCAGGCCGCCTTCAACAGTCACCTCGCCCTCGTCGGTGACGACGACGTCGATTTCGGTGCGGAAGCCAAGCTTC
>Ga0302250_1000967_pt1 | contig 23656 bp, 22 predicted proteins | sample AAG_RA_Asp_MG_FD_193536 | JGI IMG/M metagenome (GOLD analysis project Ga0302250, IMG submission 193536) | Enriched activated sludge microbial communities from anaerobic digester in WTTP, New Holstein, Wisconsin, United States - AAG_RA_Asp | ecosystem: Engineered > Bioreactor > Anaerobic >... | reverse complement strand
CCGGGTCACCTCGGGCGCTTCCAGCAGTTTCCGGGCCCTCTCGATGACGCGGCTCTCCACCGCCCCTCCCCCGACGGTCCCCTCGAGCCTCCCGTCCGCGGCCACCAGCATCTTGGCCCCGACCTTCCGGGGACTGGATCCCCGGCTTCCGATCACGGTGGCGACGACGAAGGGCACCCCTTCCCGGACCCATTCGGCCATCGTCCGGACGACCATCTCCGAGTCCAACGTCTTCACGAGGCCTCCCTCTTTCGCCCTCAATCCTTGAAAGTCACCGGAGGAATCCCGCCAGGTTCACCGAAAAGGACTCCCGCCGATCCCAGGCCAGGTCCTGGGATCCGAACGCCCCCATCCGGAAGCCGGGGGACCGGACCGCCGTCAGGTTGACCCGCAGGGAGCCGCCCGGGAGCACCGGCTCCCCGATCCAGGCTTCCAGGTCCGGCAGCCCCACCTCCCGGATTCCCCCGTCGGCGATCACCGACCACGCGGTCCACCCGGAGGAACTGCTGACGAGGGCCTGGAGGTACGAGGGACCCCCTCCGGCCGGTGCCGCCAGCGGCTCCCAGGCCAGGCGACGCCCATCCCAGAATGCCCCGGCCGCGGGGTCCACGATCCAGGGGTACCCGAGGAAGCCCGGCAGGCGGTGGAACCGTCGCCCGGCCAGCAGCACCCGGCCCCCGGCGGTCACGCCGGCCCGGAGGTCCACGTCGGATCGGGGCGCGAACACCTCCCAGAAGGAGTGGCCGTCCCACGTCAGCACCCGCCCCCCGGCCCCGAACAGCCAGGCCCGGTCCGGCCCGACCACGACGATGCCCGCGAGGTCCGGGTTCCCCGGCGCCCGGAGGATCGTCACGTCCTCCGGTCCGACCCGCAGCAGCACTCCCCGGTCCCCCGCCGCCATGCACATGTCCCGGTCCAGGCAGTCCAGTCCCCGCAGGGTGTCGGTCACCGGCTGGTCCACCTCGAAGCCCCTCCCGGAGACCCCCCGGAACACGATGCCCCCGTCCCCGACGCCCAGGATCTCTCCCCCGGGAAAGCGCCGGATGGCCCGGATTCCCCGGACCGCCGCCGGGAGGGGCTCCCCGACCCAGGCGGCCCCGTCCCAGGACCAGAGAGACGCCCCCCCTCCCACCGACACTCGATCCCCGGACTCCCCCGCCACCGCGACCAGGTCCACCGCCAGGGGCACCGGGAGATCCCGGACCCCGTCGGCCCGCAGGCGGCGAACGGTTCCCCCGGCCCCCACGAACCAGATGTCGCCGTCGGAGGCCGCATGGACGCCGTACAGGGGCCGGTCCACCCGGAGAGGCCCGCCCTGGAAGGCGGTCCCGTCGAACTCCCAGGTCCCGCCCGAAGCGTCGGTCGCCACGGCCCTCCCGTCGGACAGGGGAGCCATCGCCGTGATCTCGGCCAGGGGGGCCGTCACGGCGGCCAGGCCCCCGCCGGAGTCCTCCGCCAGCGCGACGCCCCCCGCCCCCGGCGACGGGGGCGCGAAGGGGTCCACCCGGCGCGCCAGGGCGACGCTGTAGGGCATCCCGTTGGAGGAGGTCCCCGGAGCGGCGGCGGCGGACGTGGTCACGTAGAAGGCGTAGCCAAGGCCCCCGTAGTCCCCTTGGAAATGCCGGGGCTGCCAGGGGAAGCGGATCCGGTCGCCCTGGCGCTGCTGCACGTTCAGCATCGGCAGCCAGCCGTCCTCCCCCAGTTCATAGGACGCGATCACGTAGGGGGGATTCGACCCGAAGGGGGCTTCAGGCAGGGCCCCGGTGGCCAGCACGAACTCGCCGTCGGTCTCCCGGTCCAGGGTCACCACGACCCCCTCGACCCGCCCCGAGGGACCGCAGGAAAGCCGCCGCACCAGGCCGTCCCGGATCGTCAGCACCCCCCCCGCCACCGGGTCCGGCGCCAGCAGGCGGCACCAGAGGGCGAAGGTCCCCGAGCGGCCGATCACCGTGAAGAACCCCCGGGCATCGGGGACGGCCCGGGGCCCGGGATCGGGTCCCCCCCCATACTGGCTGGTCCCGCTCGCCTCGCACCGCACGAAGGGGGTAGTGGTCAGCCAGGAGGGCTTCACCAGGTATTTCCCGTAGTCCCGGATGCGCCCCTCGACCACGCAGTCCGTCCCGCCGCCCCCGGTGGATGGGGGCGGGTCCCCCGACTCGGGGGAACCGACCGGGGACACGTAGAGCGTCGCGTTCCGACCGTCGAACCCCGCGTAGGTGGCCGCCGAGAACCCCGCCTTCGCCACGGTCAGCACCTGGGGTCCCCGGAGGTCGGGGAAGGACAGCGTCACCTGCCCCCGATCATCGGTGATCCCCGCCCCCGGGCCGTCCGCCCCCAGGATGGCCAGGGCCCCGGGGAGCCTCGCCCCGGTCGCCCCGTTCAGCACGGTGACGTTCAGGTCCCCCCGGATGGGGCCGCCCCAGACCCCTCCCCCGGCGAGGCGCGGATCGAAGTACAGGAACGACGCGGGCCCCAGGGCTCCCCCGCCCTTCCCGATCACCATCAGGGGAACGGAACCGGTCTCGGCCGCCCGGGGCGCCCGGACCTCCAGCAGTCCCGAATGCACCACCCGCAGCCCCGAGGCCTCGGCATTCCCGAAATAGACCCTCGCGGCGCCCTCCAGGTTCGCCCCGTGAATCCGCACCCTCGCCCCTCCGGCCCAGGATCCCGTGTCCGGGTCCACGTCCCAGAGGGCGGGTCCCCCCGGCCAGTCGTAGCGATAGCCGTCCGGGAGCACCGCCGCGGCGTATCCCTGGCGGACCGCCACGTCCGCGGGACCGGGGCTTCCCGGACCGGTGACCGCCCGGATCCGATCCTCCCCCAGCACCTCCACCGACCGCGCGGGCAGGGCCCCGATGCGCACCGCGGCCCCGGGCCGGAAGCCGGCCCCCCGCACCAGGACCTCCGTTCCGCCCTCCCAGGAACCGTGGTCCGGCTCGATCGCCTCCACCCGGAAGGACGGGTGGCCGGGCCAGGCCTCCTTCTCCTCGTAGCGGAAGGCATCGACGCGCCGGACCTTGTCCTGTCCGCGGACGACGGTCACCACGGCAGGCCCCGGATCCCCCGGAGGGGTCACCACCAGCAGGGTCCGGTCGTCCACGGACTGCTGCTCCGGGACCCTCCGCCCTCCGAAGAGGACCTCCACGGGTTCCGACAGCCCGGTTCCCCGGATCACCACGGGAGTCCCCCCCTCCGCGGGTCCCCGGTCCGGTTCGACACCGGTGACGTCCAGCCTGCCACGGTACCGGAAGCCCGCGGCCAGGACCGCCGAGGCCCGGTCCCCCCGGACCACCCGGACATCCACCGTCCCGGCCTCCCCCGGGGGAGCCGTCACGTTGGCGGTCCGATCCGACAGCACGAAGAGGTCGCGCCCCGCCCGGGCCCCGAAGAAGACCTCCATCCCCTCCCGGAAGCCCCCGCCCCGCAAGGTCACGGTGGTCGCGGCATCCGAAGGCCCCTCGGAGGGATCCACGGAAAGCAGCACCAGCGGCACGGCCGGCCCATCCTCTCCGGAGAGGTTTTCGTCCCCGGCGGCATCCCGGTCCTCCGCCCCCGGGTCCTCCGGGACGGCGGCGGAATCGGCGGCATCCCTGCCGACCGCCTCCTGGTCGTCCTGCGGCGCCGTCTCCCCGGACAGGTCCGGCCGGGACGCTCCCGGGTCGGTCCATGCGTCCCTGGCGTCGGTCTCGGATGGGGCCAGGTCGCGGGCGCCAGGGACCTCCAGGCCGCAGCCCGCCAGGACGACCATCCCGGCCAGCGCCCCCATCCAGGCCCGCCTGTCGATTCCCGCCGCCACGTGCATCGCCACGATTCGTGCCACCCGTAGCATACCAGTTGCCGCCGCCTGCCGCGTTCCCGACCCGGCGGCGCACCGCCCCACGTTGCAGTTTCCCTTCCTCCCCGGGCTCCCTCAGGCGTCCCCGCCGGGGTCCCCGGGGCTTCCATCCCGGCCACCCTCCCAAGGACTGCGGGAAAAATCCCTTGCATTCCCGGAACGGAACCCTTACCCTATGGGCGGTTCTAGGGCAGGGCCTTGGACCATTTTTCAGTCTCAGTGGGAGGTTGCGCGATGAGGAACATGTCTCGGATCTTCGGTTCCCTGCTGATGGCCGTGGCCCTGTTGGGCTACGCGGCCTGCAGCGACGACAGCGGCGGCACGGACACCACGACGCCGCAGGACGTCATCCAGGACCAGACGCCCCCGACGGACAACGGCGTGCCCGAGGACACGACCGAGCCGCGGGACACCACCACCGACAACGTCACGCCCCCGACGGACAACGGCGGCACCGACACCGTGACCCCCCCGACCGACGAGGGCGGCACCGACACCGTGACCCCCCCGACTGACGAGGGCTGCGTGCCCAACTGCGAGGGCCGGGTGTGCGGCAACAACGGCTGCGGCGGCGAGTGCGAGCCCGGCTGCGGCGAGAACGAGGTCTGCAACCTCCAGGGGCAGTGCGACGCCACCTGCGTGTGGGAAGACGACAAGCCCACCTCCTGGGGCCCCGGCGCGGTGGTTTCCTCCCTGGCGACCCCCGGTGACGCGGCCGTCGTGAAGGCGACGTGCTTCGATTACACCGGCGAGGGCGACGGCGACAACGGCCTGAAGGGTCTGGCCGGCCAGGTCAACGGCCCCCTGAGCGACGCGGTGAACGGTGGCGACATCGCCATCATCTTCGAGCTGGCGGGCGTGACCGACTTCGTGAACACCCCGTCCTTCCAGCTGAACGGCCTGCTGGGCGAGTCCACCGTGAACCCGCCCGCCCTGACCGGCGACTTCTACGTCCAGGAGGACTCCTACGTGAAGGAGACCTGCCTGCCCATGATCTACTTCAAGGGCGCGAGCATCACCGACGGCGTCCTGGCGGCGGGCCCCTCCGAGTTCCGGCTGTCCATCCCCGTGATGGAGGGCCTGGTCATCGACGCGACCCTGATCCAGGCCCAGCTGAAGGGCACCATCGCCAACGGCGATACCACCGACGGGTTCGAGATCACCGGCGGCGTGCTGTCTGGCGTCCTGACCAAGGAGGAACTGGAGAACGCCCTGAACGCCCTGCAGGCCACCTGCGACGCGGCGCCGGCCCCGAAGCCCGACTACTGCGGCTACCTGTCGGTGGCCCGGTCGGCCATGGCACTGCTGTTCGACCTGCACCAGAACGGCGACGGCACCTTCAGCCCGAAGAGCAAGGAACTCCCCGGCGACGCCGCCTCGGTGTGCCTGACCTTCGGCGCCTCCAAGGCGAAGGTGATCGGGTTCCCGCCCGCGAACTGATCCCGGCGTGAAGGTCCCCGGAGGCTTCGTGCCTCCGGGGCTCCCCTTCCCCGGCCTGCACCGTTAGAATCCTCCCCGGCTTCCTCTTAGGGAGATCGCCTTGCCCGTCCGCCTGGAGGTCGTCAACCCCCGCAGCCCCCGGATCCTCGCCCGGCTGTTCCGACTGGCGGGCTTCCTGGCGGTCGCGGGCAGCGTCCTCGCCCTGGAAGCGGCGGGACTGGCCTACCTGCACTTCGCCCGGGACCTCCCCGAGATCCCCCCCTTCGAGGCCATCCGGTTCCAGACCGCCTCCCGGGTCCTTTCCCGCCACGGGATGCCGCTGGCCGAGCACTTCCAGCAGCGCCGCTACCTGGTCCCCCGGGAGGCCATCCCCGAGCGGCTGGTCCAGGCGGTGATGGCCTCGGAGGACGCCCGCTTCTTCGAACACCGGGGTCTGGACCTCCGAGGCATCGCCCGGGCGCTGTGGACCAATCTCCGAGCGGGCGAGGTCCGGGAGGGGGCCAGCACCCTCACCCAGCAGGTGGCCCGGTCGCTGCTGCTGGGGACGGAACGGTCCCTGCGGAGGAAGGTCCGGGAGGCGATCCTGGCCCGCCGCATCGAGGACCTGTACACCAAGGACCAGATCCTGACCCTGTACCTGAACCTGATCTTCCTGGGCCAGGGGGCCTACGGCGTGGGGGCCGCGGCGCAGGTCTATTTCGGCAAGCCCCTGGACCAGCTGACGCTCCCGGAAATCGCCGTGCTGGCGGCCCTGCCCCAGTCCCCGGGCCGGGTGAACCCCGTGTCGGACCCCGAGGAGATGCGGCGGCGGCGGGACCGGGTGATCCGGCGGATGGCCGAGACCGGAGCGATCACGGAGGCCGAGGAGGAGGAGGCACGGCGGGCCCCCCTGGTCGCGGCCCGGGGACGGGACCTCCTGGGGGACCGGGCCCCCTTCGCGACCCAGGCCGCCTGGGAGGAAATCGAGCCCTTCCTCCGGTCCCGGGAGGACGGGAACCTGCTGGAGGGCGGAGGGGGCATCACGGCCTGGATCAGCGTGGATGTCGGTCCGCAACGGGCCGCCGAGGAGGCGGTCCGCAGGGGAGCCGTGGCGCTCGCCCGGCGGCAGGGCTGGCCCGGGCCCCTGATGCGACTCTCCGAGTCCTCCCGGAAGACCTTCCTGCAACGCAACCGCGAGTTCCTTTCCGGCCGGGGCCTCCAGGACGGGTCCCCCCCGATGGGCATGGCCGTGCTGGCGATGGTCGCCTCCGTGGACTCCGAACGGGCCGTCCTGGACCTGGGGCTGCCCCGGAGGGGACGACTGGTCCTCGACCGGATGCGGTGGGCGACCCCCTACCGGGAATTCCCCCGGGAGGCCGACGGGAAGCGGCGGGAGATCCCGGCGGTCTCGCTGGACGGACGCCTGAAGAGCGTCTCCGATGCCCTCCATCCCGGCGACGTGGTGCTGGTCCGCCGGGTCGCCTCGAAGCCTCCCGATCCCCCCGCCCCGAAGAGGCGCGGCAGAAAGGGGGGGAAGGACGTCGCGTCGGCCCCCCAGCCGCAGCCGCCCGAGGCGGCCGCCCCCCTGGACGACTACGAACTGGACCTGTTCCCGATCGTGCAGGCGGCCCTCGGAGCCCTGGACCACCGCACCGGCGAGTGGATCGCCGAGGTGGGGTCCACGGACTGGGACGCCTCCCAGGTCCTCCGCACCGAGTCGGTCCGCCAGTCGGGAAGCACCGTGAAGCCCCTCTACTACTCCTTCGCCTACGACCAGGGCATCGCCCCGTCCTCGGTCCTCCCGGCCGCACCCTTCCGGGAAGGCGACTGGGTTCCCGAGGGCGGCACGAAGGAGGAGTCCCTGACGCTCTGGGAGGCCCTGGTGCAGTCCGAGAACGCCGTGTCGGCGCGCCTGTTCCAGGTCCTGCTGTCCCGCTACGGCGTGGAGGCCCTGAACGCCTTCCTTGCCCGCCTCGGGATCCGGCATCCGCTGCAGGGGCTCCCGGCCGAGGCCCTGGGGGCGAACCTCTCCCTGGCGGAGATGATCCGGGCCTTCGCCGCCTTCGCCCGCCAGGGCATCCGGTCGGAGCCGCACCGGCTGATCCGGGTGGTCGACGGGGAGGGCCGGACGCTGCTGGACCGGCGTTCGCCCCTGGACCCGATGGTCGGGCTGCTGGATCTGGTGGCCCTGGCGGCCCGCCCCCAGGAGGAGGAGACGCGACGGGCCCTGTCGGTCCAGGGGGCCTACCTGATCCGGGAGAACCTCCGGGAGGTCGCCACCCGGGGCACGGGGTCCCGGGCCAAGGTCCTGAAGCGTCCCGTCGCGGGAAAGACCGGCACCCTCCCCTTCGACGTCTGGTTCCTCGGCTTCACCCCCGAGTGGGCCGTCGGGACCTGGGTGGGGCAGGATCAGCGGGAGCGCTGGCTCGGGAGGAGCAAGGCCCGGGGTCTGGTCTTCGGGGCCGACACCGCCCTGCCGGTCTTCATCGACTTCCTGGAACGGGCCACCCGGGACCGCCCGCCGGTGCCCTTCCCCGGATCGCCCCCGGGAATCGTCGAGGTGCCGGTGAACCCGAGAACCGGGGAACTGCAGTCCGACGGCGGGGTCCGGATGCCCCATATCGAAGGCACGGAGCCGAAGGCCCCCGAGGAGGCGCCAGCGGACCCCGATGCCGCCCTGGAATTCTAGGCCCGGGTCTCCTCCTCGCAGATGCGCTTGACCAGCACCGGGTCCACCTCCTCCCGGTGGGCCTTCATCACCGCGCCCATCAGCCGGCCCGCGGCCGAGGGCCCCGACAGCCCCTGTTCCCGGGCCACCCGCCGGACCAGTTCCCGGGTGGCCGCCTCGTCCAGTTTCCGGGGCAGGTAGGTGGCCAGGTAGTCCACCTCGAAGCGATACTTCGCGCAGACCGGGTGATCCGCCTGCCCGGCGTCCTGAAGTTCCGCGATGGCCTTCCGCATCATCTTCTGGTAGCCCTCGATGACCTCCCGGGCGACCGCGTCGGTCATGGGCCCGGTGAATCCCGGGGAGGTCCGCTTCTCGGCCAGGCGGGTCTTCACCATGCGGATGCAGTCCACGACCTCCCTCCGGCCCTCCTTCAGAGCCTGGTTCAACTCGGCGGTCAGTCGTTCCTCGATGGTCATCGGGTCCTCCAGCAAGTCCGGCAGATGGTACACCGGAACCGGACCGACGTGGAAAAAACGATTGCGTGATTCGGGGGTTGTCGGCTATGATCCCGCCCTGTTCTGGATTGCCGAGGGACCTCGGCGTTGCGAGGAGGCTCCATGAAGTTGATGAGCGGAAAGGTGGCGGCACTGGCCCATGACCTGGTGAGCGCCCTCATCGCCTCGGGATCCATCGAGGTGCGTCCCGACGAGTTGAAAGAGGTCGAGATGGACCTGGAGTCCGTCTTCCGGGAATACATCCGCCTGGACCGGGAGATCACGGACCGGGCCCGGGACGTCATCGCCACCCAGAAGCGGGATCACACCGAGCTGCACAAGGTGAAGGCCCAGATCGCCCGAGAGCGGAATTTCGCCGTCGGGGAGGGGATGCTGGAATACCTCACCGCACAGATCATCGAGACGCTGATCCACAGCCGCCACGTGGAGGAGGTCTTCGGGGCCGACAACGACCTGGTGGTGCAGATGACCCCCGTGCTCCGGAAGCACCTGGCCGCCGACGAGGAACTGGACGGGGAGGTCCGCAAGCGGATCCGGAACCTGACCGAGGGCACCCTGGCCTGGGACGTCCAGTACCGGAAGGTGATGGAGGAACTGCGCAAGAGTCGCCGCCTGGACGACGCCTGATCCCCCCGGGCCCATTCCGATTCGCCGTGCCGGATCCCCCGCCGGGTCCGCGCCCGATGGACTGCGTCCTTTCCTCCGCGTTCCTCCTGCGAATTCCGCGGCCGGACTTGCGAGCAGGACTCGTTTATGCATACTGAACGCGACCCCGTTCCGGGATCGACCGTGGCCGACGCCCTGGAAGCCAAGCGCATCGACCTGCACGACTCGTCGTCCCGGCGTCGGGTTTCCGGATCCGGCCGGAGGAACTCCCTCCGCTGGCTGGACGAGGAGGAGTTCCGCCAGCAGGTGCGGAAGGAACGGGAACGTTCCGACCGGACGGGACGTCCCTTCTCGGTCCTCTTCGTGACCCTTCAGGAACCGCGGGATCGCCGGCGGATGGTCCGACTGGCCTCGGATCACCTCCGGCTGCTGGACGACATCGGTCAGGTCGGCGACCTGCGGCTGGGCATCCTGCTGCCCGAGACCCCCATCGACGGGGCCCGGACGCTGGAACAGCGGCTGCTGGAAGGGGCCCGGCAGGCCTCGATTCCCTGCGCGATCAAGTCCTATGCCTACGGCGGACTCTGCGAGACCCCCGATCTCTGCGGGCAGGTGTCCTGCTCGGGCAACTGCGTCGGCCGGGGCGTCCCCCGGGGGACCCCCCTGCTGTCCGATGGCGATGGCGCACCGGACCCGGGGAATCCGGCACCCGCGAAGGAATCCGGTCCGGACGGAAGACTCGCAGACACCCCGTCGAGCATCTTCCGGCTGCTGGCGCCCCCCATCCCGTGGTGGAAGCGGGTGCTGGACGTCCTGGGGGCCTCGGTGCTGCTGGTGGCCCTTTCCCCCGTCCTCGCCCTGGCGGCGGTCGCGGTGCGGTTCTCCTCCCCCGGGCCGATCATCTTCCGCCAGCAGCGGGTCGGACTGGGAGGCCGGGTCTTCTGGTTCTACAAGTTCCGGTCCATGTACGTCGATGCGGAACAGCGGAAGAAGGACCTGGAGCACCTGAACGAGGCCCAGGGACCGGTGTTCAAGATCGCCCGGGACCCCCGGATCACCCCGGTCGGCCGCTTCCTCCGCGTCACCAGCATCGACGAACTGCCCCAGTTGTGGAACGTCCTCCGGGGGGACATGTCCCTGGTCGGCCCGCGGCCGCCCATCCCCGAGGAGGTACGGCAGTACGCCCCCTGGCACCGGAGGCGCCTGGAGGTCCCCGGGGGTCTGACCTGCATCTGGCAGGTCAGCGGGCGATGCGACATCCCCTTCGAGGACTGGATGCGGATGGACCTCCGGTACTCCCGCCAGCAGTCCCTCGCCACGGACCTGGCCCTGCTCTGGAAGACGGTCGGGGCCGTCCTTTCCCGCCGGGGCGCAAGGTAGGGTCCATGCGCCTGCTGCTGGTCAACACCAACACCTGCCGGGACCCGTACCCGGTGGCGCCCCTGGGCGTGTGCCTGCTGGCATCGGCCCTCCGGGACGAGGCGGAGGTGCGGGTCTTCGACGGGACCTTCCGGGGCAGCGAGGGCCTGCGGGAGACGGTTGAGGACTTCCGCCCGGATCTCGTCGGGCTGTCGGTGCGCAACGTGGACGACCTGGTGCCCCGGGAGACGACCTTCTTCCTGGACGAGATCCGCCGGGCCTTCGTGAACCCCTTGCGAGAGGCCACCGGGGCTCCCCTGGTCCTCGGTGGCAGCGCCTTCAGCCTCTTCCCGCTGGAACTGATGCGGGCCTGGCAGGCGGACTACGGAATCGTCGGCGAGGGGGAGGAGGCCCTGCGGACCCTGGTCCGCACGCTGGAACATGGGGGGGATCCCCGGCGCATCCCCGGACTGCTGGTCGCCGGGGACCGGGAAGTCCCGGCGGCGCCGCGAAGGCCGGCACCGGGTCCCCTGCGAATCCCCTTCTCCGAGGTGGACCGGCACATCGACTTCGGCCCCTACCGGCACCTGGGTTCGTACCCCATCCAGGCCCGGCGGGGATGCACCCATCGGTGCATCTACTGCACCTACCCGGCCCTGGAGGGACGCCGTCACCGCCTGCGGGATCCCGAGGAGATCGCCCGGGAGATCGCCGAGGCCGCGGACCGGATTCCCGGGGTCACCTTCGAGTTCGTGGACAGCACCTTCAACGATCCCAGAGGCCACGCTGAGGCCATCTGCCGGGCCCTGATCCGCCGGGACCTCCGGGTGCGGCTCCGGACGATGGGAGTCAATCCCGGACACGTGACCGACGAACTGCTGGACCTGATGCAGCAGGCCGGCTTCGCCCAGATCGACTGCACCCCCGACTCGGCCTCGCCGACGATGATCCGGGCGATGGGCAAGAACTTCTCCCCGGAAGACCTCGTGCGAACGGCCCGGGGAATCCGGCGCAGGGGGATGCCCACCGCGTGGTTCTTCCTGTTCGGGGGACCGGGAGAGACGGCCGGGACCATCCGGGAGACGATGGATTTCATCGACCGGGAGGTGTCCCCCGAGGACCTGGTGCTGATGGGCATCGGCCTGCGGATCTACCCCGGGACCCCTCTGCACCGGACCGCGATCCGGGAGGGGATCGTGTCCCCGGAGGAGGACCTGGTCCGTCCCCGGTTCTACGTGGCGCCGGACCTGGGCTACGAGCGCATCCGGGACACCCTCGAGGAGGCCGCCGCCGTCCGCCCCCACTGCCTGCCCCCCGGCGAGAACCGCCCGTCGCCGGAGATGCTGCGGCAGGCCGTCGCGATGCGCCGGGACCAGGGGCTCACGGAGCCGATGTTCCGCACGCTGCTGCGGATCCGCCGGTCGTGGCCCCGCTTCGCCGGGATCGCCGCCCCCGGGAATGCTCCGGTGCCGTCCGTCACGAAATGACGTGGGTCCCCGCCCGGATGCCCCAGAGGCTTCCCGCTTCCCGGTAGAACCGGTCCAGGGGCAGGCGGGTCCGCAGCACGCAGTTGAAGAAGTTGTAGCGGGCCAGGTCGAAGTCCACGATGCGGTCCCGCATCCGGCGATGCAGCGCCGTGCCGGGCATCGGGGTCAGCACGGTGTACCCGGCGTAGGCGGTCTGGTGGGCCGAGGCGAACTCGGCCAGGGCGTGGAATTCGGGGAGGTCCCAGTCGGGGTCCACCACGTAGTTCGCCCGGAGCAGGATGCCGTGGTCGGCGAAGACCCGGAGCCCCTCGGCGATGTGGTCCGGGGTCAGGGATTTCCGATAGCGCCGCAGGTCCTCGGGGCGGGGGGACTCGACGCCGGTGATCACCACCCGGAGCCCCGCCCGGGCCAGGCGCCCGATCAGGTCCGGATGGCGGGCCGCCGTGTCCAGCCGGATGTCCATCACCAGGGTCTTGCGGATGCCCTCGGCCTCCAGGCGGTCCAGCAAGGCGTGGGTCCAGGGGATGTCCACCACCGTGTTCGCGTCGGCGAACCGCACCACCTCGTACTCGTCCAGCAGCCGCATCTCGGACACGATGCTGTCGATGGACCGGAGGAAGTAGCCTCCCCGGCGCTGGGGCCAGATGCTACAGAAGGAGCAGCGGGAGGTGCAGCCGAGGGAGGTGTACAGGTAGGTCACGGGCCTCGGGTCCCCCCCGACGGTGTAACTGTCCATCCAGGGTCGCAGGTAGGACCGGTCGGGCACCAGGAAATCCCGGCCGGCGGGCTCCAGGGGCGGAGGGGGAGCGGGCATGGGCTGCAGGCGACCCGACCTCCGGAACCGGACCCCGGGAAGGTCCGCGGTCCGTCCCCGTTCCCGGAGGGATCGCAGCATGTCCCGAAAGACCAGCGCCCCGTCACCGGGGATCAGGACGTCCACGTCCGGGTGGTCGTAGTCCCCGGGGCAGAGGGTGGGATGGATGCCTCCGGCGACGGTCAGGATGTCCGGGTCCACGAAGCGGGCCGCCCGGAAGATCTCCATGCCCGCGGGGTGTTCCGAGGCGATGAAGGTCACCCCCACGACGTCGGCCGGGTGGTCCCGGAGGTAGGCGACCATCCAGTCGAAGACCGGGGGCGATTCGGGGCGCAGGTCGTACTCGCCCTTGAGGTCCAGGAATGCCACGTCCGCCTCCTCCCGGGCGGCCACCGCCACGGTCAGAAGTCCCAGGGGCGGACCCACCAGCCTCGTGTGAACGAATCGCCGGACCTCCTCGGGGGCATGGTCCCGCAGGGCGTTGCAGGGCGAACGGGGCGGGTTGACTAGGAGCACCTTCATCGCGCCTCTTCCACCGACGGTCGGATGCGAAGCCTGCGGGCGGCCATCTCGGCCATGCCCGGCCCCTGGGCCCTCTCCACGACGCCGTGGATCAGGCCCAGGCGGGCCGCCTCCTCGGCGTCCACCAGGCGTCCCGACAGCACCAGGTCCAGGGCCTGGGAGATCCCGATCCGGCGGGTCGCCCGCCAGGTTCCCCCGCAGCCGGGCATCACCCCGAAGGAGGACTCGGGAAAGCCCAGCACCGCGCCGGGAGCCGCCAGGATCAGGTGTGCGCACAGCGCCAGTTCCAGGCCGCTGCCCAGGCAGGCGCCCTCGACCCACGCGATCACCGGAATCGAGAGGTCCGAGATGGCCGTGAAGAGGGCCTGGTGGCGGGAGATGGCCTCCCGGTCCCGCCACAGCGGCTGCATCGCCGCCCGGTCGGCCCCGGCGGAGAAGTGCCGTCCCTTTCCCCGGATCACCAGTCCCCTCACCTCGCGTCTCCGGACCTCCGCCAGGGCGCCTTCCAGGCTTTCGAAGAACTCCGGGTCCATCAGGTTTCCGGGAGGCGCGTCGAGCCACCAGTGCCCGATCTCCCATTCCCCCACTTCCAGCAAGACCTTCACCGCGCCCCCTCCGGCCCGACCGCCAGCCCGCAGGCGGTGTCCCGGGAATGGCTGATCGCCACCCGGACCCCGGCCAGCACGCCCGGGCCTCCGGGGACCTCGTCCAGCAGCCTGGGGGCCCCGTTCGGACCCCGTCCGATCCGGAAGTCCCTGGGAGTTCCAGGCAGTTCCCGGTACTGCCACAGCCGGGCCAGGGCCTCCTTCAGGGCCATCCGGCCAGCCCAGGTCCGCAGCGGAGCCCCTGCCAGTTCCGCCGCCTCCCCGTCGTCGAAATACCGGGATCGCTCCCGGACCAGGCGTTCCTCGGCCTCGGGAATCGGCAGGGAGCAGAGGACCGCCCTCACGACGCCACCTCCCGGGCCAGTTCCAGGAAGAGTTCCGTTTCCCGGCGAAGGGCCTCCTCCCGGGGGCGGCGCCAGGCATTCCCCACGGACTCCAGGATCGCCCGGACCTGGAGCGGCGTCCGATCGCCGATCCAGCGGTGGATGAGCGCCCGGCATTCCTCCTCGAGTCGTCCGGCCGGGGCCACCCGGTCCACCAGGCCCCACTCCAGGGCCTCCTCGGCCCCGATCAGCCGCCCGGTCAGGATCCACTCCAGTCTTCGGCTTCGGGCGATCCGGTTCCCCGTCTCCAGGGTACCCCCGAGGCCCGGCATCAGGCCCAGTTCCGATTCGGGAAATCCCATCATCGCCCCCGAGGCCGCCACCCGGGCATGGCAGGCCAGGGCGATCTCCATCCCCGCCCCGAGGCACTGGCCGGAGATGGCGGCGACGACGGGCACCGGGGCATCCCGGATGCGGTCCAGCAGCACCTTCCCAGCATCCAGGGACCGGGCCAGGGACTCGGGGTCCGGCAGCCGTTTCCGCAGGGCCTGGAGGTCCGCTCCACCGCAGAAGTGCCTCCCGAATCCGGTCAGCACGACGGCCCGGATCCCCTCCTGGCCGAAAAACCTCTCCAGGATTCCGGGATCCACGAACACGGGGTCGTCCAGCGTGTTCCGGGGCGGGCGATCCAGCACGATCCGGCCCAGGTCCCCGTCCCGTTCCAGCCGCACCTCCATGCCCGCCTCCCCTTCCGCCGTTCAACCCGGCCCGCCTGTCCCTTCCATGCCGGAAACCACGGGAGGGCGCCACCAGGGCAGGCCCGTCTGCCGGAATCGCATCCCGCAGCGATCCCGCCATTCCCGCTCCCGTGGTCCCGGGGGTGGCCACGGGGCCTGGAACAGGCCCGCCAGGGCGATCCTCAGGTCGTCCTCGCTCAGAAGGCCCGATCGCACCGCCTCCCGGCAGGTCCGGAAGAACAGGGCCTCGGCGTCCCGGGTCAGTTCCTCCATCGATCCGGCTGCCACGACGGGCGGTGCCGATTCCTTCGAAACTGCCGGCGCCTCGGCCGGCCCCCAGCATCCCCGGCGGATCCGGTCCCCGATGGCCGATTCCAGCGCCTCGTAGGACCGGGCCTCCTCGGCCCCCATCCGCAGGCGGTAGAAGGCCACCGATCGGGCGATGGTCTTCATGCCCACCGACTCCATCAGGGTCAGGGGCCGCAGGCCGGGCCAGGCCTGTCCGAAGGCCCGGTCCACCTGTTCCTGGTCCAGGCCCCGCCCGACCAGGTGGACGGCCCAGGCCTGGGAGGGGAGCATGAGGCGGTTGACCGCCTGGGCCTGGCGGGCCCCGATCTGTACGACGGAGGACAATCCCAGCCGGGCCGCCAGCGTTACCAGGCGCTGCCGGACCGGTTCCCCGCCACCTTCCGGAAGGATCACCTCGCAGAATCCCGACAGGATCGACGGGTAGAACAGGTGCAGGCCCAGGACCTCGGGACGGATCTCCCAGGGGAGCAGCGACGAGGAGTTGGTCAGCACCAGGCCGTCGGGTGCCCGGAAGGGAAGCCACCATTGCAGCACCTCCCGCTTCGACTGCAGGTCCTCCTCGACGGTCTCGAACAGCACGTCGAAGGGGGCCTCGGGCTTGGTGCCGACCAGGAGGCCCCCGACCTTCCCGACCATGGAGCCGGCGTCCCCCAGACGCCGCGCCTCCCGATCGAGGTGCTTCAGGCACGCGGCCAGGCGATCCCGGTCCCGGGAGGCGACGGTCACGTCCCACCCGGCGCCGAGGATCGTCCGGGCGGCGTCCCTCCCCATCCGCCCGGTGCCGATGACGAGGATCCTCACGGGAGATCCCTCCAGTGGCGGGCGCCCCACCAGGGCCGGGAATCGGGGAGCATCCGGGCCAGGGCCACCAGGGAGGTGCCGATGCCGCACTCCACGAACCCGGACGCCCCCGACGCCGCCTCCACCGCCAGGGGCCACCGGACCGGCGAGCAGAGATTCGCCCGGATCATCGCCAGGGCCTCCGCTGCCGTCCGGGCCACCGATCCGTCCACCGCGGAGCAGACCGGGACGTCCGGGTCCCGCCAGGGTTCCCGGACCGCGATCCCGGCGAGCCGGTCGGCCGCCCGGGAAAGCCGTCCCGGATGGTGGTAGGCGACCCGGTCCGTCCACTGGACCGCCTTCAGGGCCCCGGCCTCCATCGCCCGTGCCTGGAGCACCTCCAGGGTCTCGGGGGTCCCGGCGACCACCAGGGACCAGGGGCCGTTGACCAGCACCACCTGCGCCCGATCCATCCCCGGCAGCGACAGGACCTCCTGCTCCCCCAGTCCCACGATGCCCAGCATCCCGAGGGGGTCCGACTCGTAGGCCTCCCGGACCAGGCGCCAGGCCTCCCGGACCAGCATCAGGCCCGACGCGACCGGCAGGGCACCCGCCGCCACCACGGCCGCGTACGCTCCGAGGCTGTGGCCCAGCGTCCCGGCCACCGTCACCCCGGCCTGGCGCACCGCCTCCGCCACGGCGATCCCGAAGGCCTGCAGGAAGACCTGCCGGGCCCCTTCCTCGAGCCCGGAGGCGTCCTCGACGGCTACCCGCGCCAGGTCTGTCCCGACGACCTGGGAGGCCTCCTCCATCACCCGGTCGAAGACCGACCGGTGGGCCTCCCGGAAGGCCTCCTCGGGTCCCGCGGGCTGCACGAAGGCCCCGGGAAAGGCCAGGGCGACGGGACCTCGAATCCTCTCCATCCCTAGCCGTCCCCACGGCGCAGGAGCCAGCCGGCCTGCATGAACTGGCTGACCTCCGTGACGAAGGAGGCCAGGCGACGTCCCGGGGCCAGTCCGGTCTCCCGCAGGAACGCGTCCATCGCCAAAAACGTCATCGGCGGCCCGGCGTATCCCATCCGGGCCATCCGCTGGTCGATGCGATCCCTCGGGAACCCGATTCCCTCCAGTTCGGCGGCCACCGACTCGACGATGTGCCGGGCCGGCAGGTTCACCTGGAGGTGGTCCACCTCCAGGGGATCGATGCCCGCCCGGGCCAGCATCCGCAGGTATCCCTTCAGAAAGACGCTTCCCCCGGGCTCCTGGAACACCCCTGTCGCCAGCTCGTTCCGGAAGGTCTGTCGCAGGTGATGGGAGGCGGTGCGGAACTCCTCGACCGGGTTCATCCAGTAGGCCGGCCGGAGGTTGAACATCAGCGACGGTCGGTTCCCGCCCACCGATTCCACGTAGGAGCACTCCACCTCGATCACCGGGCCCCGGGCAGGAGGATCCACGCCCAGCACCGCCGCTCCCGCCCCGTCCGACAGGAACCACCGGAGGAACAGCGACTCCTTGTCCACCTTCTCCTGGTTGAAGTACTCGGCCCGGAGTTCCGACGACGAGATCCCCGCCGACACCGCCAGGGCCCGGTCGTAGTGGCCGTCGGCCAGCAGGTGGTGGGCCAGGTAGAGGGCCTTGTAGGCCGACGTGCAGTTGGCATGGATCGAGAACTCGGCGCAGGAGTCGATGCCCAGGGCCTTCTGGATGCGCACCGAGGCCGTGGGCATCTGGTCCTGGTGCGCGGACCCGTAGCAGAGGAGGTCCACGTCCGCAGGGACCATCCCCGCCGCCTCCAGGGCCTGCCGGGCCGCCTTCTCGGCCATCGAGACGTTGTCCTCGGTGAACTGCCTCGTCCGGGGATCCAGGGCGTAGTGGACCACCTCGATGTCCAGCAACTGGCGCATCACCGGGCCCATCTCCTCCATCCAACGGCGGATCCGCGGTGGCGCGTCCACGAGGGGTCCCAGGACCTCCTGGGCCCGTTCCACGGGGATCGGTTCCCCCGGGAGATGGCGACCGGTCCCGAGCAGGAAGACCTTCCGGCTCATCCCTCGCCCTCCCACCGACGGAAGATCACCACCCCGTTCTGGCCGCCGAAGGCGAAGGAATTGCTGACGACGGTGCGGAGGGAGGCGCGCCGGGGGCCGTCCGCCACATAGTCCAGGTCGCACTCGGGGTCCGGGCAGGCCAGGTTCAGCGTGGGCGGGATCACCCCCTCGACCAGGGCCTTCACCGCCAGCACCGCCTCGACGCCGGCAGCCCCCGACAGGCAGTGTCCCGTGGCGCCCTTGGTCGAGGAGACCGGCATCCTCCGGGCATGGGATCCGAAGACGCGGTGGATGGCCTGGGTCTCGTAGAGGTCGTTCAGGGGGGTCGATGTCCCGTGGGCGTTCACGTAGTCCACGTCCTCCGGCGCCAGGCCCGCGCTGGCCAGTGCCCGCTCCATCGTCCGGGCCATGCCGACGCCGCCGGGTTCCGGCGACAGGATGTTGTAGGCCTCGCTGGAGAGTCCCGGGCGGTGCATCACCGCCAGGATGCGCGCCCCCCGGCGCCGGGCGTGGTCCAGGCTCTCCAGGACCAGGAAGCCGGCCCCCTCCCCCATCACGAACCCCTTTCGCCGGGCGTCGAAGGGCCGGGACAGGCCCTCGACGTCGTCGTCGGGTTCCGCCAGGGCCATCAGGGCCGTGAATCCCCGGATGTCCAGGGGGTTCAGCGCCGACTCGGCCGCCCCGGCCACCACCGCGTCGCAATCCCCCCGGACGATCCACTCCCAGGCCGACGCCAGGGCATAGGCCCCGCTGCTGCAGGCGGTGCTGACCACCATCGAGGGCCCGGTCCAGCGTCCCCGCAGGGAGATCCAGGCCGCCGATGCCGAGGTCATGTTCCGGAGGATTCGGTTTGGATCCTCCTCGCCGTCCATGGGGGCATAGCCGGTGCCGGTCGCTCCGACCACGACCCCCACCCGGGAAGGATCCACCGCCGGCGCCGCCAGGCCCGCGTCGGCCACCGCCGCCTCGGCGCAGCAGGTCGCCGCCTGGGTGGCCCGGGTCATCTGGCTCCGGGTCCGGGGCTTGAAGCGCCCTCGGAAGACCTCCTCCGCCCCGTCAGGAAACTGCACCCCCACGGGGACCTCCAGGCCGGCGGGGTCGAAGTTCGTGTACCGCCGGATCACCCGGCGCCGATCCAGGATGCCCCGCCACGTCTCGTCCACGTCCAGGCCCAGGCCGGTCATGCAACCCAGGCCGGTGACCGCCACGACCGGTTCCATCTCACTCCTCGCCGGGGTCGTTCCCCGGTTCGACACCCCGCAGGAATTCCCCGGGCACCGGGGCCGGACCCCCGGCCACCGCGTCCCGGAAGGCGATGACGGTCCGGGCCCGGGCGATCGTCTCCCCGTCCCGAAGAACCCGGTAGCCCAGGGTCAGTCGGAAGTCGTCCTCCTCCCGCAGGCGGACCTCCACCTCGAGACGGTCCATCAGGCGGGCCGGCCGAAGGAACCGCATCGAGAGATCCGCCATCACCGGGACGCAGCCATCCGGGTGCACCGGCAGCCCCCGGTCCACCAGGAAGCGCAGGCGGGCCCGCTCCAGGAAGGCGACCAGGCGGGCGTGGTGGGCGATGCCGTAGGAGTCCACGTCCTCGAACTCCACCGTCACCGGCACCCGCAGAGACGCTTCCTTCATCCCGTCTCCCCCTCTCCCAGGGCGGCCCCGTCATGGACCAGCACCGCCGCCCGGATCTCCTCGGGGTCCCGCCAGATGCGGACCTCCAGGACCGTCCCCCGGAGTCGGACGGCCAGGTCCCCGTGCAGGAGGACTTCCGCCCGGTCCGCTTCCGGATCGGCGATCACCTCGCACTCCCGCAGGTCGTAGGGCTCCTCGAGGGCCTTCCAAAGGGCCTCCTTGACGCAGAAGCCCGCGCACAGCCGTTCGGCGTCCCGCCCGTCCCCGCGGGAAGCCCGAAGGCGCTCCCCGGGGCCGAACACCCCTTCCAACGGTTCCCTGCGGAATCGATCGATCCGCTCTGCGTCCACCCCTGCCCCCCGCAGGGGCCCCGGGCAGTCAGAGGTCCACGTGCAGAATGTCGTCCCCATGACGCACGATCGCCACCGAGAGGTCCACCACCTGCCCGATGGTCTGGGCGGGCTTCTTCATCAGGTGCCGGGCCAGGGTCTTCAGTTCGATCCCGATCCCCCAGCGCTTCCGGACCTTCTCCAGCAGCGAGAGGAACATCAGCGAGTCCCCCTCCAGCTCCTCGATGATCCGGGTCCCGGAGTGAAGCCGGGAGCGGTCGATGTCACACTCGGCAGCGAAGAAGTCGTACACCAGGTCGGTGATCTCCTGCACGGTCGCCGGGTCGAGTTCCTTCATCCGGTTTCCTCCCGCCTCTGGTGGGTCCGTTCCATCCCGGCCGGGAAATCCTCCCGCATTCTCCCCGCGCCCGGCGGAAAGTCAAGGGAAGGCCCCGTTTCCGCCATCCCCCGGCCCGCGCCCCTGCGGCGAAATGCACCGGGAGTCCCGCGCTTCTGCTATCCTCCGCCCGATGGGCGATGCCTCGACCCGGTACCCCGGCGATCGGATCCTCTGCGAGGGGAAGTTCCTCCGCTACGTGGTGGCCTGCATGCGGAACTGCCCCTACCCGGATCACTGCCGGGATTTCTGGGCCTACTTTCGCGCCCAGGGAATGCAGCCCAGGGAGTGGCTCCGTCTTCACGGACTACCGGAGGACCTCATGAAACGCATCGTCTTCGACTGTGACCGCTGCGGGAAGAAGGACATCGGCGCCCCCTTCAGCCTCTTCCGGACCTCCGGGGAGGCCGAGGGAAGCCGGATGTCCCCGGAGGAGTTCCAGCCGGTCTTCGAGGCCCTGGGCCCCCAGGGCTGCTCCCAGGCCTTCCTGGAGTCCGTGCTGGCGGCCCTGAAGGACCAGTGCGGCTACGAGCACTACTGCGAGGGGTGCTTTCGGAAGATCGGCAGCCTGGCGACGGCCCTGGTGAACCGTCCCGCCCCCAAGGCGCCCGCCAGGACGTCCCGGCAGCCTGCGGTGGTGGAAGCCCTGTCGGCCTCCCGGACACGGAAGGAACCCCCTCCCCGGACCGAGGAACCCCGGCCCGCGGGACGAAAGCGCCCGACCTGACGACGGGGCAGCCCGAAACGCGGGATTGCCGGATCGCGAGGAAGGTCCGCCCCGGATCGCCCCTGGAGGTCCCTCCTGGCGGCCCGTTCCCGGGCCGTCCCCCAGGATCGCCGACCGGTTTGCATCGCGAGACCCTGGCAGAGTACCCTTGAGGGGATCTCGCGGAGGAACGCCCGATGCCCCGGACCCTCTTCTGGCTGCTCGTCTGTTGCGGACTGTCCGCCCCTGCGATCGCACAGGTCCCCTCCCCGGTGGGACGGTGGATCACCGTGGATGACAAGACGGGACGCGAGAAGTCCGTCGTCGTGATCACCGAGCAGGACGGGGAGATCCGGGGTCGCATCGAGCGCCTGTACCGGGAGCCGGGGGAGGACCCGGACCCCCGCTGCGACAAGTGCCCGGGCCCGAAGAAGGACCAGCCGGTGATCGGACTGGAGATCCTCTGGGGTCTCCGGTGGAACGGCGAGGAGTGGGCAGGGGGGCAGATCCTGGACCCGGAGAACGGCAAGACCTACAAGTGCTGGATCCAGGTCATCGACGAGGGCCGTCGGCTGAAGGTCCGGGGCTTCATCGGGTTCAGCCTGCTGGGGCGCACCCAGTACTGGAAGAAGGCCCCCTAGGCCGCCGCGCCGCGGCAGCAACCCCCGATTCCCCGGGTCTCCCCAGGAGCCTGCCGGACCCGTTCATTCCTTGCGGGTGTTGATCACCAGCGCCCCGATCACCCCGGGCACCCACCCGGCGATCGTCAGCAGGGTCACCAGGATCAGCGATCCACAGCCCCGGTCCAGCACCGCCAGCGGCGGGAACAGGATGCAGAGCAGCGTCCTACCGATTCCCATTTCCGGACCTCCACGGGGCCCCGTCCCCGGCAGCGGCAAGCCCCCGGACGCGGGAGAGGATCCCCGAACGCTATTGTCCGTCGGGGCCGAACGTGCTTCAATCCCCCATCGTGCAAGGCAACGAAACCGACAACCGGACTTCCCTGGACTCAAGGACGGATTCGATGAGCGACCTCGCGTTGGACCCCGGACTGGTGGACCAGTTGCTGGCCCTGGCCCGGGAGGTGGAACGCCTGACGGTGGAGGCTTCCCGGGGACGTCCCCGGAATCCCGGATGGAGGGCCTCGGTTCTGGAACAATGCCAGAGGGCGCGACAGAAGGCCGAGTCCCTGGCGCAGGCGCTCCGGGCCACGGGGCAGACGGTCGGTGACTCCTGCCGGGAGGCACGCCAGCGGGCCTCCGATCGGGTCCAGGCCATGTCGGCCACGCTGGACCGGATCCAGCGGGAGGCGGCCCGCCTGGCGGACCAGTTGACCCCCGACGCCACCCGGATGTCCCTGAAGGCGTACATCCGCAGCCTGGGCGAGGCCTACGAGGACCTGCGCCGCCAGTTGAAGCCCCTGCTGCCCTCGTCGTTCCTGAAGGGACCCGCGCTGGAGCGCCTGAAACTGACCCAGTACCGGCGGAACCTCTTCCACGTCGGCAACGGCCTTGCGGCCGCCATCGCGTATCCCTGGCTGCTGACCCGGCAGCAGGCGCTGATCGTGATGTCGATCCTGCTGGGCATCGTCGTGGTGCTGGAAATCACCCGCCGCCTCTGGGGGCGATGGAACGAGGTGCTGACCCGCAAGAACCCGATGTTCCGGTCCATCATCCGCCCCTGGGAGAAGGACCGCCCCAACTCGGCCTCGTGGTACGTCCTGTCCCTCTTCCTGCTGGCGCTGCTGGTCCCTCCGCCGGCGGCCCAGATGGCGGTGCTGATCCTCGGCTTCGGGGACCCGATGGCAAGCCTGGTGGGAAGGCGCTTCGGTTCCATCAAGATCCACCGCCGCAAGAGCCTCCAGGGGTCGCTGGCGCTCTTCCTGGTGGCCTTGCTGGTGAGCCTGCTGGTCCCGTGGATGCACGGGCTGACGATGGGGATCGGGGCGCGCCTGGGCATGGCCTTCACCGTGGCCCTGGGAGCGACCCTGGCGGAACTGTACAGCGACGTCGTGGACGACAACCTGACCGTGACGCTGGGCTCCGGAGGAATCGCCGCGATCTGGATGACGTTCTAGAACCGTTCCAGCCGGAACAGGCGGACCGACCGCCCCGGGACCAGCAGGGCCTCGTCCGGGTCCAGCCACACCCGGTTCTCGCCGGGGACCTCCGTGGCTTCCCGCCGGCCGCCACCGGGAATCCCCTCGACCCGGGGAGCGATGGCCGCGGCGATGTCGTTCAGGTTGACCAGTGCGATCCACCGGACCGGCATCCCCGCCTCCTCGCCGTCCGCGACGATCTGGGTCGGAAGGAAGCGCCCGTGGCGGTCGGGCACGAAGGCCGGACCCGACCGGGAGGCCAGCAGGCGCATCGCCACCGGGTCGTCGAAGGGTCCCTTCCGGAGGTCATGGCCGACGGTCAGGGACGACCCGGCCAGGGAGGCCACGACCGCCAGGGCCCGGGCCTGGTCCTCCGGCACCCCCTGCTGGATCAGCGCATCCCCGTCGCCGGACCACAGGATGCCGTCCCCGTGGCACCGCTGGATCGACCCCGCCAGGTTGTTC
>Ga0302250_1000966_pt1 | contig 23673 bp, 18 predicted proteins | sample AAG_RA_Asp_MG_FD_193536 | JGI IMG/M metagenome (GOLD analysis project Ga0302250, IMG submission 193536) | Enriched activated sludge microbial communities from anaerobic digester in WTTP, New Holstein, Wisconsin, United States - AAG_RA_Asp | ecosystem: Engineered > Bioreactor > Anaerobic >... | reverse complement strand
GCCTAAAAAAAGATATGGAAATAGTTCTGCTTAATGCAAATAATCCGTTTGGAAATGGCCATCTTATTCCAAGGGGGATGTTGCGTAATGTACCCATTGATTTAAAAAGGGCTGATATCGCTTGTGTTTCAAAAGTTGAATCAGATCAGGATTATTCAACGCTATACCGCGTATTAAGCAACATCGGTATAAATGAAGAAAAAATTTTAAGTTTCTGTTATGAAATTAAAGGTTTTTATGATTTTTTTTCTAAAATCATACATAAGTCAGAATTAGTAACGAACAAGAAATTTATTTTAGTTTCATCCATTGCAGACCCTGCATATTTTTACTATCTTGTTAATAAAGCAGGGGTAAATATAATTAAAACAAAAGAGTTTATGGACCATCATCAATTTGATTCAAAAGATGTGCAAAATATTATAAACATGTGCATTGAAAATAAAGCAGATGGTATCATCGCGACTGAAAAAGATGCAGTAAAGCTCTATAGATTTTTTGATCTGCTAAATGAAAAATTAGCTAAACAGAATTATAAAATTTATATCGCAGACATAAGTATAAAAATGATAAAGGGGTTTGATGAACTTACTGATAGATTATATAGGCTATGCGGCCGTTAAAATTTTAAGTTTTATTTTTTGTCTTTTCCCTCCTGAGATTAGTTTATTTTTTGGCAGGGTTATGGGTTTATTTTTATACACGGTCAATAAAAAAAGACGAAGAATTGCGTATTTGAATCTAAAGGCAGCCTTCTCGGGTCAATATTTGCCAGGCGAAATAAATAAAATAGTTAAAAATACATACATTCATTTTTTACAAACAATAATAGAAGTTTTGATGCTTCCAAGAGTCGATGGAAAATATACAAGCCGGTATGTAACAATTCATGGAATGGAAAATTTAATAAAAGCAAAGTGTGCCGGTAAAGGCATAATATTTCTTACCGGTCATTTTGGAAATTGGGAATTATTAAACGCTGTTAGTGGCGCAAATGGTTATAAAATGACAGTTCTTGCACGTGAACAGAAGCATAAAAAACTGTATGATCTTTTAAACAGCTATCGCGAGCTGTCGGGTACGGCCATAATTAGCAAGGGTTTTGGCGTTAAGCAGCTGATAAAAATTTTAAAGCAAAATGGAATTATTGGTATTCTTGCTGATCAGGACGCGGGCGCAAACGGTTTTTTTGTGGATTTTTTTGGTCGGAAAGCTTCAACCGCAGAAGGTGTCTTACGTTTTGCAAAAAACACAGAAGCAACAATCATACCGGTATTTTTAGCTCGCAGAAAAGGTCCCTATCATGATGCTTATATCGAACCACCGATAACTGTAGAAAATAAAAGCAATCTTACTTATTACCAGGATTTTGTGAATGTTTTTGAAAAACATATAAGAAACTTTCCTAATCAGTGGCTGTGGCTTCACAAAAGATGGAAGTCAACTCCTACAAAAAAAATAGTTATTTTAAATGACGGAAAGCAAGGGCATCTAAACCAATCTCTGGCGATTGCAAATTCGATTAAGAAAGTGCGAGATAATAAAGGGTTTTTACCAGAAGATACCAAAATAGAAATTGTTAATGTCGAGTATAAAAATAGAACCTGCAGAATATTATGCTCTTTGATGTGTTCTGGTATAAACAATGCTTTTTTTAACAAGGCGCGCTCGGTGTTATTTAAATTATTTTTGATAAGCACAAGCTACAAAAAAATTATTTCTGTATATGCCGATTTTATTATTTCATGCGGTTCGGCGAATGAGCCTGTTAATATTTTTCTTAAATACGAGAACGGAGCAAAGAATATTATCATAATGAAGCCTTCCTATACAAACCCTAAAAAAGCTAATCTTTTATTTGTTCCTTTTCATGACCAGATAAAAGAAAGAAAAAATATTGTTCAGCTTGTTGGAGCGCCTTCATTTATAAATTCGGAAGTAATTAATAAATCTGCCGATCGGTTGCGAAGAGAAATACCGGATAATAGTAACTTTAAATTTGGAGTGCTCATAGGGGGAGATAGTAAAAACTTTAATTTTACCGAAAATATAGCCAACCTTTTAACTCAGCACCTTACTACCGTATTGCAAAACAATAACGCAAGTCTTTATCTAACAACTTCCCGACGAACACCGCAAAAGGTGGAGGAAATATTAAAGAATGAATTGGCAAATCTTAATAATACGAAACTATTTGTTGACGCTAAAATTGATAGAAGACCCTATATCTTGCCATCCATACTTGGCGTGGCAGATGCAATAGTTGTCAGCGAAGATAGTGTTTCCATGATTTCGGAAAGCCTCGCAAGCAAAAAACCTATTTTTGTCTTCAGACTTTGTAAGAAAAAAAATTCAAAAAAACATCAAATATTTATAGATCATTTAGTACGAAATAATTACGTTCAAATATTGGATCTGGGGAATATAAAACCCGATATTTCATATTATTTTAGAAATGCGAATAATGATCACAAAATAGATGATGAAGAAAAAATTGAAAAGGCTTTGATAAAAATTTTATGAATATACTTCAAATTTTGCCAAGATTAGAAGAGGGTGGGGTAGAAACCGGTACGGTTGATCTTGCCAAATATTTAGTACAACATAAGCATAAGGCGGTAGTGATTTCAGGAGGCGGACGTCTTGTAAGCAAGCTAGTATCGGTAGGAGGCAAACATTACGAATTGCCCGTTTACAAAAAATCATTAGTTAGTATTTTTAAAGTAATACCTAAAATCGTTGAAATAATAAGAAGCGAAAATATTGATATCATCCATGCGCGTTCAAGGATACCGGCGATATCGGCTTTTTTCGCCGCCCGCATAACAAAGCGTATTTTTATTACAACCGCTCACGGCCATTACTCAAAAAATATATTTAGCAAAATAATGGGTATGGGTAAATTTGTTATTGTGCCAAGTAATGCTATGGCGGAACATATGGCAACAAACTTTAAAGTTCCGATTGAAAAAATAAAATTTGTCCCAAGAGGAGTGGATTTAAACAATTTTCATTTTAAGCAGCCCGATATTTCAAAGAAAGGCACTTTTACAATAGGTTTAATCGCCAGGCTTTCCAAGAATAAAGGTCATAAATATTTTATTAAAGCAGTTTCGCTTGTGTATCGTCAAAAACCCAATATAAACATTGTTATTGCGGGCAAAAAAGAATCTGATTCTGATGAATACGAAAAGGAGCTTAAAACACTTACAAGACGGCTTGGTCTTGATAATATTATCCATTTTTTAGGTTCTACATCCGATGTACCTTCGCTTATGCATCAACTTGATTTGTTGGTTCTGCCTACCGTAACAAATGAAGCATTCGGCAGAGTTATTATAGAGGCGATGGCTTCAGGAATTCCTGTAATTGCTACTAAAGTAGGCGGTATTGTAGATATAATAGAAAACGAAAAGAACGGTTTTTTGTGTATACCAGAAGACCCAAAAGATTTGGCCGATAAAATACTTTTAATAATAAACAACCCAGAGAAAACAAAAGAGCTGGTATACAAAGCTGAAAAAACGGTAAAAGAAAAATATGCCCTAGATGATATGGGCAAGAAGACCGTTGAGGTATATAAACAGGCACTTTACCAGAAAAGAATACTGATTTTTAAATTAGGGGCGTTAGGGGATCTTATACTATCAGTGCCATCGCTTAGAGAAATACGTAGAACGTTTAAAGATTCTCATATAAAGCTGATTACAAGTGCAAAAAATGCTGAAGTAGTTGTAGGATGTCCTTATATCGATGAGCTTTTAATTTATGAAAATATGAGTCGAAGAAATACTTTTTTCAGCATGTTAAATGCAGCAAAAAAATTATCTGCGTTTAATTTTGACCTATCCATTGATTTGCAGAATAACAAAAAAACTCATATGGTTGCATTTTTTGCAGGTATTCCTTTGCGATATGGTTATGATAATGGAAAGTTTTCATTTTTGTTGAATAGAAGAATAAAAGATACGAAAATGCCAACCCCACCGATAACCCATCAAAGTCGTGTTTTAAAATTGGCAGGAGTCGATATTAAAGATAAATCGTTGGAACTCTGGCTCACCGATTCAAGCAAGGAATGGGCTGCAAATTTTATTAAAAATGAGTGGGTAAGAAGAGGGCAGCCTTTAATCGGCATAAGCCCTTTTGCCAGTAATATGTGGCCTACCAAAAGCTGGCCCGTAAAAAACATTGCCGAATTTTGCGATTTAGTAGCAAAAAGGTTGAATGCCAGGGTTGTTATTACCGGTAAAGAGAGTGATTCTGTTTATATTGAAGAGATATCAAAAATTACAAATACAAAGCCGATTAATGCTTCAGGTAAAACGTCAATAATGAAATTGGCTGCGCTAATTAAGCGCTGTGATTGTTTTGTCAGCACAGACAGTGCGCCATTGCATATTGCGGCAGCAGTATCGGTTCCGTTTGTTGCTTTATTTGGGCCTACAATGTCAGAGCGCCACATAGAGGTGGAAAATATACTGCATATTATTTTGCAGAAAAAAATCCGCTGTAGGCCATGCTACAAGAGAAAATGTTTTAGAAGAAAAACTTGCATGGGGAATATTTCCGCAATGGAAGTTTTTGAAGCAGTCGATAGTTTAATTAAAGCCAAAAGGGAGAAATTACAATATGAAAATTCTGCTCTTAACAAGTCATCTTAATTTTGGGGGCATTTCTTCTTATACTGTATTTCTAGCAAAAGCCTTGAAATCAAAAGGCCACACAGTATATGTTGTTTCAGGCGGGGGGACACTTGCTGAAAAATTGGAACATTACGGCATCCCGCACTACTATATAAATATAAATACAAAAACAGAAGTAAGCCTTAAAGTAGTATGGGCTTCGATAAAAGTGGCAAGTCTTGTAAAAAAACATTCCATCGATATAATACATGCGCAAACAAGGGTAACGCAGGTTGTGGCCTGTTGGGTAAGTTTTTTCCGCAACATACCTTATATTACGACTTGCCATGGATTTTTTAAGCCAAAATTATTCAGAAAAATATTTAAATGCTGGGGGTATAAAACAATTGCGATAAGTGATGCGGTAAGAGAACACTTAGTCAATGATTTTAAACTGCGAAAAACAAATATTGAGCTTATTTATAATGGCATAGACCTGACAGAGTTTAAACAAATTAGCGGAAACGAAAAAGCACTGTTGCAACAAAAATATAATTTATCGGATGAAAATAGGGTTATAGGAATTATTGCCCGTCTTAGCATAGTTAAAGGCCATAAGTATCTTTTAGAAGCTTTCAAGATTATTAAAAACGAGTATAAAAATATAAAATTGATTATAGTAGGCGATGGTAATTTAAAATCTGATTTAATTAAGCAGGCAGAGTTATTAGATATATCAAACGATATAATTTTTATCAACTCAGTTTTGGATACTTCCAGAATTTTGTCAATCTTGAATATTTTTGTTTTGCCTTCCGTACAGGAAGGATTAGGCCTGGCAATAATTGAAGCGCTGGCAATGAAAATACCAGTAGTCGCGACCAACGTAGGCGGTATATATTCAGTTATTAAAGATGGCAAAACAGGCGTTCTCGTGCCCCCAAAGGATCCAGGCGCTTTGGCAAGCGGCATAAAATTTTTACTTGAAAACAAAAATATCGCAGAAGAACTAGCGTCTAATGGGCACATGCTTGTTTATGAAAAGTTTTCGCTTGCCAAAATGATAGAAAAAGTAGAAGAAGCATATCAAACGACAATTGATGAATTCTACCAAATTAAGCACTAAAAATATTGCTGTGTGTTAAATATGAAAAGAATAGTTGTGGTAAATGTTAATTGGATAGGAGATGTTCTGTTTTCAACCCCTTTTTTTAGATGCCTCAAAAAAAATATCCCCGATTCCTACGTAGCGTCAATCGTTACGCCATCATGCATGGAAATATTAACCCTTAATCATAATATTGATAAAATTATATCTTTTGATGAGAGAAAAACTCACAAAACAATAGCATCAAAAATTAACTTTATAAAATTTTTAAAATCCGAGCGCTTCGATACGGCATTTTTACTTCATAGGTCTTTTACTAAGACATTTGTAATTCGCCTGGCAGGGATTTCTAATACAATAGGGTATTCTTATAAAAAAAGAAATTTTTTATTAAAAAAGATTATACCCATGCCGCAATATGATATGCACAGGGCTGATTTCTATCTGAATATACTGGGGCATCTTGGATTTGTTTTAGATGATCAGGGATGTGATTTTTTTATTTCAAAAGATGATGAAATATATATCGATAATATTTTAACTGAAAAAATTGACAAAAACAAAAAAATAGTTGCAGTAAATATGGGGGGTAATTGGCTGCCTAAACGATGGCCATTGGAGAATTTTGCTGGTTTGATTGACAAAATAATTAAAGAACTCGATGTCCAAGTTGTTATTACTGGTTCAGCCAAAGATGCTGTTTTGGCAGAAAAAATTGCCGGTGGGGAAAATACGCGCATAATGTCACTGTGCGGGAGAACAAATTTAAAACAACTGGCAGCATTATTTAAAAAGACCGATTTGGTTATCTCATCCGATACAGGGCCATTGCATATAGCAGCAAGCGTAGGGGCTAAAGTGTTGGGGATGTATGGGCCGACGTCGCCGGATATAACAGGTCCGTATAGAATAAAAAACGCAGTAATAATACAGAATAAAGATTTGAAATGCAAAATACCTTGTTACGACATTTCCTGTCAAAGTAATGATTGCATGAAGGAAATAGTAGTTTCTGAAGTGTTTGCCAAGTCAAAAGATATTCTTGGTTTATAATATAAATAAAATGAAAAATATCCGTAAAATACTATTTATTACGCAAAGCAACATAGGTGATATTATCCTTACAATACCAGCGCTTTGTGCTGTTCACAAAAAGTATAATGCATCAAAAATCCATATTATGACCAGTCCTGCCTGCGTTGAGGTCTTTTGTGATTTTCCATATGTGGAAAAAACCATAGCATACAATAAATTTTTGGCTCTCAGAAAAAAGATAGAACTGATACGGAAATTAAGAAAAGAAAGATATGACATTATAGTTGATTTTCGAAACTCAATCATTCCATATCTTGCGGGAGCGAAACATATAGTTGGTCTGCTTGATAGAGTAGATGGAAACAGAAAGCATAAAAAAGATGTTTTTTTAGCAAAACTAAAAAAGCTAAAATTAGACAGCGCAAGCGTAAGAGGCGATTTTTTTATATCGTCTATAAACCAAAATAATGTCGAAAAAATTTTTTCAACATTTGACAGACAAAAACCAGTGGTTGTGATAGCTGCGGGATCAAAAAGTGGATTGAAAATAATGCCGCTTGAAAAGTATTCATATATCGTAAAATATCTTATAGATAATATGAATGCCAATATTATTTTGGTTGGAGATGAAGGCGATAAAGAAATTAACACAAAAATAAAGAACGAAAATCCTCAAGCAATTGATCTTACCGGTAAAACGAATTTACAGGAGCTAACCTGTATTATAAAACGCTCAAATCTTTTGATTACAAACGACAGTGCGCCCTTACATATTGGTTCAATTGTGAATGCAAAAATTATTGCAATATTTGGTCCTACGTCACCAGTTCAATATGGTCCATCGAGCGATTGTTCTTTTGTTTTTCAGAGAAGTTTTCCATGTGTACCTTGTAAAAAAGCAAGATGTAAATATAATATTCATTACTGTACGGCTTGTATTGGCGAAGACAAGGTAGCAACTGTGGCGCAGCAATTGCTTAGAAATGAAAAAATTATTTTTAAACAGGATGCAAAAAGATTTTTTGTAGCGCGCACAGATAGGATAGGCGATGTTATTTTGTCAACGCCGGTTATTGCAACACTGAAAAATATCTTCCCGAATTCTTATATATCCATGGCAGTTTCAACATATACAAAAGATATAGTTGACGGTAATCGTGAGCTGGACGAGATTATGGTATATGATAAAAAAACAAAGGAAAAAGGTATTATTGGAAATATATGTTTTGCTTTAAAAATGAAAAAGCGGAAATTTGACGTAGCCATAATTTTACATCCAACAACAAGAATGCATTTGGTTGCTTTCTTGGCAGGGATACCGAAAAGAATTGGCTATAACAGAAAAATGTCTTTTTTACTTACGGATAAGATTCAACACACGAAACATTTAGGAGAGAAGCATGAAAGCGAATATAATTTTGATTTATTGAAACCTTTGGGAATTCCGGCGGATGGCTCGGACATCTTCATGCCTATTAAAAAATCTTCGGATGACAGGATAGATGAAATTTTTAGAAAATTTAATATTAAAGATGAGGCAATTGTTGTGATAAATCCGACAGCAAGTTGCAAATCAAAAATGTGGCCCAAGGAATATTTTACCCAGTTTATTTGGAAGCTTTTTAACAATTATAAAGATAAAAACTGCGGGCTTAAAATTTTTCTAATATCAGAAAAAGCAGATTCTGAAGAAGTTAAGTATATAAATAAAAATTTTCATGACGGTCTGATTAATCTTACAGGTAAACTTTCAATAAGTGAATTGGCTTCTTTGCTTAAAAGATGCTCGCTTTTTGTTACTAACGATTCTGGTCCAATGCATATTGCTGCATCTTTTAAGGTTCCTACTATAGCGATATTCGGAAGGAATAATCCTGGGCTTTCTGTTAGAAGGTGGAAACCATTAAACCCCAAATGCTATATTTTTCATAAAGATGTTGGCTGTACAAAATGTTTTGCGCATATGTGCAAAAATGGTTTTAAATGTTTATCATCTATAAGCATAGATGAGGTGTATAAAATCGCAAACGATATGTTAGCCCAAATACCAAGTAAAACATGAAGCTGAACGCCTATCTTTCAAAAACAGGATATTGTTCAAGACGCAAAGCTGTTGATTTAGTTAAAAACAGCAAAGTCAGCATTAACAACGTTATTGTAAATAATCCTGCTTATGAGGTGAAGGCTTCCGACATTGTAAGCATAGACGGAAAAAATATATATATCCCTGAAAATATTTATTTGCTTTTTAATAAACCGCGCGGCGTAATTTGCACATTAGACGATAAATTCGCGGAGAAAAAAATAACAGATTACATTGAACCTAAGTTTGGTCGTTTGTATCCGGTCGGTCGGCTTGATAAGGATACTACAGGGCTAATTATATTAACAAATGACGGTGACCTTTCCTATAGGGTAACTCATCCAAAATTTTTAATTGAAAAAGAATACATTGCTTCTATTGACAAAGCGTTAGACGGCAAGGATGAAAAAAAACTTCTTAAGGGTATATATTTTGAAGGCTCAATGATGAAATTCAACAGGGTAAAATATTTAACTCGTGACAAGAAAACCATCGCCATTATATTAAATGAAGGAAAAAAAAGAGAAATAAGACTCTTGCTTTATTTTTTGGGATATCGCGTAAAACGCTTGAACAGAATAAGAATAGGCGGAATCAGGTTGGGCGGCATAAAAGAGGGGAGATACACTACTATTTCGAGAGAAAAAATATATAGTTTGATTAATAAAAACGGTTGATTTAGAATATGGCATTGCTGAAAAATTCATTTTCCAACAATGCCATCCCGAGCGAGCAAATGAAGTAAGCGTACCGATGGATCTTATTTAGGTTCTAAAATAAAAAATGGTGAATATATGAAAAAAAGAATAGCAGTTTTAACAAGCGGCGGTGATTGTTCCGGAATGAACGCTACGATAAGAGCAGTAGTCAGGGCGGCAATATCCAAGGGCATTGAAGTTTTTGGAGTCTATCGTGGTTTTCAGGGACTTATGCATTTCGAAGTAGAAAAGCTTGGCCGAAAAAATGTATCAGGTATTATAAACAATGGCGGTACTGTTCTGAAAACCGCTCGTTCAAAAGAATTTATGACAAAAATTGGCAGGGCCAAGGCTTACAGAACGCTTAAAGAAAACCTGATAGATGGGCTGATTGTTATAGGCGGGAATGGTTCCTTAATGGGAGCCAAAACATTTTATGAGGAGTATAAATTTCCGGTTATTGGAATTCCAGCAACAATAGATAATGATGTAAATGGAACAGATTTTACGCTTGGTTCCGATACGGCGGTAAATGTAGCGCTTGATGCAATTGACAAAATAAGAGATACGGCTACATCGCTTGAACGTGTTTTTGTTGTAGAAGTTATGGGTAGGGAGTGTGGTTACATAGCATTAAATGTAGCATTAGCGGGAGGATGCGAAGATGTGCTAATTCCCGAAGCGTCTTATGACATACATAAGATTGCAGAAGAAATAACAGAAGGGAATGTAAGAGGTAAAATCAGCTGGATTATAATTGTTGCGGAAGGCAAGGCCAAGGCCGCTATAATTGCGCGACACATAACAGAAATAACTTCTCTCGAAACACGAGTTACTGTACTTGGGCATATCCAACGAGGAGGAAGACCCACGGCGCAGGATAGGATTTTAGGTACAAAATTTGGAGTTTTTGCAGTCGAGCTTCTGGCAAGAGGGATAAAAAACAAAGTAGTTGGAATACGAAACGGGAAATTAGTAGCTATCAGCCTAAAGAACGCAATAAAAAAATCAAAATTTGAAAGCAAAGATTATCTTAAGCTTATGAAGGTTTTAACCTAATGAAAATATGTTTGTGTCAGATAAATAGCACTGTTGGCGATCTCGACGGAAATGCTAAAAAAATAAAAGAAAAGCTTAAATTAGCCTCATCGCGCAATATTGATTTGGTGGTATTTCCGGAACTGTGTCTTACCGGCTATCCTCCGGAAGATTTATTGCTTAAACCCCATTTTATTGCAAGGAATTTGCATTGGTTAAAAAAAATTGCCTCAAGTGTAAAATCAAATTTTGCAGTAGTAGGTTTTGTTGATCGTAAACATGGGAAAATTTATAATGCTGCTGCGTTGTTGCATGGAGGCCGCATTATTTACGTTTATCATAAAATTAAGCTTCCGAATTATGGAGTGTTTGATGAGAAAAGGTATTTTGAAAGCGGCCAAAATATACCGGTTTGCGATATTAAAGGGAAAAGAGTCAGTATAAGTATATGCGAAGATATTTGGGACAAAAATTTTATAAAATTCCTTTCAAAACAAAAGATAGAGATAGCGTTAAATATTTCTGCTTCACCGTTTTACTTGGGTAAGCTTTTTATACGAAAAAAAACAGTTTCGCATTTAGCGGCATCAACCAATTCGTTTGTTTTCTACTGCAATTCAGTTGGCGGTCAGGATGAACTTGTTTTTGACGGTTCGAGCATGATAGTTTCTCCCAGAGGCAAAATTGTTTCAATGGCGAAACGCTTTGAAGAAGACATGCTGATTTTTGATACCAAAAATCTGACAGGCGGTAATGCCAGGAAAGCAGAAGAAAATAAGATCGAAGATGCTTATAAAGCTTTATTATTGGGGCTTAAAGATTATGTCCAGAAAAATGAGTTTGCAAAGGTTATTATAGGAATAAGCGGCGGGATAGATTCGGCGCTGACAGCCGCTTTGTCTTGTGATGCTTTAGGAAATAAAAACGTCGTTGGTATAATTATGCCGTCTATGTATACTTCAAAAGAAACTTTAGCCGATGCGATAAAATTGTCCCAAAAGTTGAATATCGAATACCACATTATTGATATAGCGGATACATTCGATACAATTACAAGGCGAATAAATCCTCATATTGGCACACATAAAAAAGAGATTGCATATGAAAATTTACAGGCGAGAATTAGAGCCGTAATACTTATGGCTTTTTCAAACAATTTTAACTATCTTCTGGTTAATACCGGCAATAAAAGCGAGGTTTCAACCGGATATTGTACGCTTTATGGTGATATGGCAGGAGGATTTGGTTTGCTAAAGGATGTTCCTAAAACTCTTGTGTATAAAATTGCCAAATTCATAAACAAAAAAAATAGAAAAGAAATCATACTATCTTCTATATTACATCGTGCCCCTACGGCAGAGTTGAAACCAAACCAAAAAGATCAGGACACCTTGCCGCCATACAGCATTCTTGATAAGATTCTTTCACTTTATATAGAAGGCGACAAGTCTGCAGATGAAATAATTGCTAAAGGATTTTCGGGCGAAAGTGTAAAAAAAGTAATAAAGATGGTTGATAAAAGCGAATACAAACGAAGACAATCTCCCCCTGGAATTAAAATTACTCCGAAGGCTTTTGGCAAAGACAGGCGCATGCCTATTACAAGTAAGTTTTTTATGTAGCCAACATATCATATTTAATGTACTAGCTAATATCGAAAAATGAAAAAAAATTTTAAATATATTTATGGACCCGTTTTCTCATGGCGCCTTGGAAGATCTTTGGGGGTTGACCCGATATCTTTTGGAACAAAGCTGTGTTCTTTTAATTGTGTTTATTGTCAGCTTGGAGATAAAGTTAGGTATTTGGATAAAAGAAAAATTTTTATTCCCACAAAATATATCCTAAAAGAAATATTAGAAACTAAAGATACAAAAGTTGACTATGTTACTTTTTCTGGGATGGGCGAGCCAACACTTGCAAAAAACTTGGGTGAGATTGCACGGGGAGTAAAAAAACTAAAAAAATGCAAGCTGGCCATTTTAACAAATTCATCCCTGCTATACAGGAAAGATGTTAGAGAAGATTTATACGAAATGGATTTTGTCGGAGCGAAGCTGGATGCTTTTTCTGAAAGTTCTTTAAAAGAAATAAACGAGCCCTTATCTTCAATAAGCCTAAAAAAAACAGTAGAAGGTATTAAAAAGTTTAAAAAAAAGTTTAATGGTAAGCTTGCGCTTCAAATTATGTTTACAAAAGATAATGCAAAATATGCAGCTAAGATAGCTTCCTTAGCCAAAAAAATACGCCCTGATGAGATCGAAATCAACACGCCTCTTAGGGTTTGTAACAGAAAGCCGCTTGGCAGCAATGAAATTCGTAAAATAAAGAATATTTTTATCCGGATTATCGGAATCAAGTCCCCGGTTCATTTAATGTCGGTTTATGACAAAAAAACCAAAACAATTCGGCCAATCAGCAGCCACGCCACCTTGGCAAGGCATGGCGAGGTCATTTAACGATCATTTAGTTTATAGTTTATGGTTTATAGTTTATAGATGCTGTTGTTTTGCTGTTTTATATAGCCCGGAGTTTCCTGTATGGTACCAGTAGATGAAAACTATAAACCATAAACTATAAACTAACTACTACCTTTACATAACCCCATTTTTTTTGTATAATAGCTGCATTCTGCCGATTTCAGGAGATATATAATATAACAAACCTTTAAAAAATTATCCCAAAAAAGCTATTTTTATGTTAGCAAAGGAGGAAAAATGACAAAGTTAAGCACAAAAGATACAAAAGCTGATTCTTCGCAAAAACAAACACAAGAAAAACAAAAATCCTTGGAATTAGCCTTGGCTCAAATCGAAAAACAGTTTGGGAAAGGTTCAATAATGAAATTGACGCCAGGGTATAAAACCGATATTCCAACAATACCTACAGGAGCAATTTCACTTGATGTTGCTTTAGGAATCGGGGGTGTACCACGGGGTCGAGTAATAGAAATTTATGGTCCGGAATCAAGCGGTAAAACTACATTATGTTTAAGCATAATTTCTCAAGCTCAAAAACAAGGCGGAACGGCAGCGTTTATTGATGCAGAACATGCGTTTGATTCGACATATGCCGAGAAAATAGGCATTAATTTGCAGGAGCTTCTTATGAGCCAACCTGATACAGGCGAACAGGCGCTTGAAATAGCAGAAACTTTAGTAAAAAGCAACGCAGTAGATGTAATTGTAGTAGATTCTGTAGCAGCGTTAACACCAAAAGCTGAAATTGACGGTGAAATGGGTGCGTCGCATATGGGATTACATGCAAGGCTTATGAGCCAGGCGTTACGTAAGTTAACTGCAAGCATAAGTAAGTCAAAAACTTGCGTAATTTTTATTAACCAAATACGCGAAAAAATAGGTGTTATGTTTGGTAATCCAGAAACAACAACAGGCGGTCGGGCATTGAAATTTTACGCTTCAGTCAGGTTGGATTTGCGCAAAATAGCTGTTATAAAAAAGGGCGAAGAGGCATCAGGAATACAAGTAAGAGCCAGTGTTGTTAAAAATAAAGTTGCCCCACCATTTAAAAAGGCAGAGTTCGAGATTCTTTATGATGAAGGAATATCGCAGGCTTCCAGTGTTCTGGATGTTGCGGAGCAGATGAACATACTACAAAAAAGCGGTAGCTGGTATATTTACCAGAATGAGAAAATCGGACAAGGTAGAGAAACTGCCAGACAAGCGTTAAAACAAAATCCAAAATTGCTTCATAAGCTTGAGAACGAAATAAAACAAAAAATCAAAGTTGCAGGTTAATAAACCAGTTCAATGCAATATGTTCGATTCTTTTAGTATTAAAAAAAATACTGATAATGAAAACTTAATGCTGCAAGATATCAAAGACGCTTTGAAATACGCTTTCTTACTTTTAAGATATCGGCCACGCAGCACAAATGAAATGTGCCAAAAGCTTCGCCTAAAAGGGTATGATCAGCAAGTTATCGATAAAACAATAGAAGAGCTAACAGCTAAAAAAGAACTAGACGATTTGAAATTTGCAAAACTGCTTATATCAGATTTTATGGCGAACCGGCCTCTTGGGAAAAAACTCCTTCGTTATAAACTTAAACAAAAAGGAATCAGTGAAGAAATAGTAGGAGCAGCACTTGAGGATTTTGATACTGTATATAGCCAATCCGATAACATATATAATTTAGCTAAAAAACGGATTGAACTGTATCATGGGTTACCTTCGCTTGAGGCAAAGCATAAGTTATACGGATATCTTTTGCGCAAGGGATTTGATGCAGAAAGCGTCGAAAGTTGTTTAAAAAAACTTTTCAATAAAGAAATAAGAGAACAAAATGATTTCTGCAGGTAAACTAAGAACAACTTTTTTAGATTTTTTTAAATCGAAAAGCCATGAAATAGTTGAAAGCGATTCTTTGGTTCCGCAAAGAGATCCAACGCTTCTTTTTACCTCCGCAGGCATGAATCAATTTAAGGATCAATTTATTGGGAAGAATGTGACATTTAAACGTGCGACAACGTGTCAAAAATGTTTGCGGACATTAGATTTGGATAATGTTGGCAAGACAAATTATCACCATACTTTTTTTGAGATGTTAGGCAATTTTTCTTTTGGAGATTATTTTAAAGAAGAGGCCATACAATGGGCATGGGAATTTTTATTAGATGAACTAAAATTTAAAGAAGATAACTTGTGGGTTTCGGTATATCATGATGACCAAAAAGCATATGATGTGTGGTTTAAGCAGGTGCATATTCCTGAAAAGAAAATAGTAAGATTAGGAGACAAAGATAATTTTTGGCCGGCAAATGCGAAGATAGACGGGCCAAATGGTCCATGCGGCCCATGTTCAGAGATTTTTTTTGACTGGGGAAAGAGTGTAGGATGCGGCAAGGATGATTGCAATCCAAGCTGCGGTTGCGGCCGTTTTGTAGAAATTTGGAATCTTGTTTTCACTCAATTTAACAGAACAGGTGTAAATATCTTGGAGCCGCTTCTAAACAAAAATATAGATACAGGTATGGGTTTCGAAAGGCTTTTTGCCGTAATGGAAGGTGTAAAATCTAATTTTGAAACCTCGCTTTTTAAACCTATAACCAGTGCAATAACCGAAAACATAAAAAAAGATAATTTCGACAAAAGTAATATTTTTGCGATAGCAGATCACATAAGAGCAGCTACGTTTGCGATTGGAGACGGTGTTATACCTTCCAATGAGCAGAGAGGTTATGTTATTAGAAAACTTATTCGTAAGGCAGCAATGCATGCAAGGACATTAGGCATTGAGAGCCCTTTTCTTTATAAGATGGTTTATTACGTTACAGAAACAATGAAAGATGGATATCCGTATCTTTTGTCGATACGCGAAGATATAGCATCTGTTATTAAGGCAGAAGAAGATTTTTTTCTAAAGGTGGTGGATTTAGACAGGGCGCTGTCGCTTTATGAAAATAAATTTGAAGAATTATTTAAAACAAATCAGGATATTAGTGCGATATCCGCGCAAGCAGTATTTTTTTTAAGCGATACCTATGGTATACCAAAAGACATAGGTTTGCAAATAGCTGAAGAAAAAAACCATATTAGGGATTCGGCAAAGTGGAATTATGTTTTTAATAATGCCAAGCAGGAGGTAAAAAACAAATCGCGGCAAAAAGACGGGATGCAGGATTCTATTTTTACTGAGAGTTGGGAACAGGAAATTTTGCATTCTGCACCTAAAACAGAATTTATAGGTTATTCTTCCGTATCAGCACAGACCAAGGTATGCGCAATTTTTAAAGACGGCAAACTTGTTGACCAGGCAAAGGTAAACGAAAAGGTAGCAGTGGTACTTGAGCGAACGCCTTTTTATGGTGAATCAGGCGGGCAGAGCGGAGACAAAGGTATCTTAAGGTCCGAAGATAGCAAAACAATTTTTAGCGTCGAAGATACACAAAACATAGAAGGTGTAATTGTACATATTGGTTTTATAAAGAGCGGGCAGCTGAACAAAAATGATATTATTATTGCAAAGATTGACGAAGAAAAGCGGGAGGCAGTAAAAAGAGCTCATTCTGCTACCCATCTATTACAGGCTGCCTTACGAAAAGTTTTAGGAACACACGTTAAGCAAACAGGTTCACTTGTTGGAGAAGATTATCTAAGATTTGATTTTACACATACTGCGAAAACAAGCTTATTAGAATTGCAAAAAACAGAGGATATAGTAAACAATATTATACAGGACAATTCTGTTGTTTCCGTGGAAGAAAATATTGATTTAGCAGATGCACAAAAAAAAGGCGCCATTGCGCTTTTTGGTAATAAATATGGTGCAAAGGTCAGAATGGTTTCAATGGATGTTTTTTCAAAGGAACTTTGCGGAGGGACCCACGTGGATAATACCGGCAGTATAAAGCTTTTTAAAATAACAGGAGAAAGTGCCATAGCGGCGGGAACAAGACGTATCGAAGCACTTACTTCGAATGAAGCTATAGATTGGATGAAAAATAGTTTAATAGCTGATATTAACGAACTTACATTAGGTATTGAAAAAATTAAAGAAGCTACTCGTAGCACCCAAGTTGACTTAGATAAGCAATACAGCGATTTTTTAAATTCATGCGAAATATTTTGTAAAGAAGAGTATTTAAAAATAACATCCAAAGATTCCATGATATTGACATATTGGCGAGAAAAGAAAGAAAAGCTGTCAGAGTATTGTGAAAGATTAAAAGACACAAAGAAAAAAATTGATAAAGCCGTAGAACATAAAATAGTAGAAAATTCAAGCGTAGAGTTAGAAAATATATTTAAAAAAGCAGTTTCATGCGGTTCATCAAAAATTATTATACAAGAGTTTCATGAATTAAATCCAAAAATTTTACGTCATATGGCAGATGAAATTAAGTTAAAACTAAATTCGGGAGTAATTGTATTTTTAAATGAAACTGAAGGTAAGTTGCAGCTTTCCTGCACTCTTTCTAATGACCTTATAAAAAAAGGTGTTAGTGCCGGCCAAATTGTTGAAAAAATAGCAAAAAGCACAGGTCTGCGTGGCGGAGGCGGGAGGCCTGATTTTGCACAGGCCGGAGGCACAATAAAAGGAACAATAGGGCAGATAAAAAATGATATAAACACAATAATTAAGGAGTTAGTTAAATGAAATTAGTAAAAATCGGAAGCAAACAATTCCTGAAATTATGCGAAGGCAATGTTTACCGGCCAAAAAGGCTTGTTAAGAAGGTTTCTAAAATTCTAACCGACGTAAAAGTTAATGGTGATAAATCAGTTTTGAAATATACTCATCTCTTTGACAATGTTGATATAAAATCGAGGGAATTAAAAGTTACACAGGGCGAAATAAGCCGTGCATACGATGAAATTAGTTCGGATTTTGTAAATTTATTAAAGCCGATTATAGAAAATATAAGTAAATTTTATAGAAAACAATACCAGCGTCAAAAATCGTGGAAATTGAAGGAAGAAGAAGGCGTTGTTCTTGGCGAACAGCTAAGAGCTCTTGATAGTATAGGCGTATATATACCTGCCGGTACGGCACCGTTAATTTCGACAGTGTACATGACAGTTATCCCTGCTAGGATTGCAGGTGTAAAAAAAATATTTCTCGCAAGTCCGCCGAATAAAAACAAAAATATTGACCCGCATATTTTAGTAGTTGCAGATTTACTTAAAGTAAATGAAATATACAAAATCGGAGGCGCGCAGGCGATAGGAGCCTTTGCTTTCGGCACGAAGACTGTTCCGAAGGTTGACAAGATAATAGGTCCGGGGAATATGTATGTAACAGAGGCAAAAAGGCAGGTTTTTGGTTATGTTGATATTGATATGCTTGCCGGACCAAGCGAACTTGTTGTTGTTGCAAACAAATTTAGCAATGTTAATTATGTGAAATCTGATTTAGAAGCGCAAATAGAGCATAACGGAGGTCTTTCAATTTTGGTTACTCCTTCGAAGAAGCTTGCGAGAATATTAAAACAAGAAATCGAAAAAGGATTTGTAATCATTGTGAAAAACACCGAAGAAGCAATAGATATAGTAAATAAAATAGCGCCGGAACACGTTGAGGTTATGATGAATAATCCGCAGAGTTTGTTGCGTAAAATAAAAAATGCTGGCACAGTATTTTTAGGACCCTACAGCCCTACAGCGGCAGGAGATTATGTTGCAGGGCCAAGTCATGTGTTGCCGACTTCTTCAACAGCAAGGTTTTTTTCCGGTATTCATGTAGAAGATTTTTTGAAAAAAATATACGTGATTTCCTATACAAAGAAAGCACTTGAAAAAACAAAAGCTTCGCTAAATAAGATAGCAACTTTAGAAGGACTGACAAAGCACGCGCATAGCGTTAATATACGTTTTGAAGAATAGAAAAATATTAATTCCCCGTCTTCTTATATTCTGTAAGGATGACGGGTCATTGAAATAATAAACATGTGAATATAGATCCCTCCAATGCTCTTATTCATCGCATTGTCGGGATCAATTCGGCCTTATAACTTACATCGTCTTACGGACTCCGTAAGTTATGGCCTCATTGAGGGGGTAAAAATGTCAAAAGTAAAAAAAAGAACTGCGGTTGTTAAAAGAAAGACAAACGAAACAAATATTTTAATAAATTTGAATATAGACGGAAGCGGCAAGCACAAGATAAGCACAGGAATTGCATTTCTTGATCACATGCTGTCACTTTTTGCAAAACACGGTCTTTTTGATGTGGCAATAGATGCAACCGGAGATATAAACGTTGATATTCATCATACCAATGAAGATATAGGCCTTTGTTTGGGTAAGGCCTTTAAAGTTGCCTTGGGCGACAAAAAAAGCATAAAAAGATTTGGCCTGGGTTATGTTCCTATGGAAGATGCCCTGGCAAGAGTTGTGGTTGATATAAGCGATAGGCCAAGCCTGCATTTTGTCGAAACAAAAGACATCAAGGAAAAAGCAGTATATTCTTTTAAGGATTTGAAGCACTTTCTCGAATCATTTGCAAGAGAAGCAGGGATGAATATAAGTGTAGGGATTAAGTCGGGCAGTGATATGCATCATATTCTCGAGGCTATTTTTAAGGCGTTTGCACGAGCACTTGACGAGGCTACACAATTTGACAGCCGTGTTAAAGGAATTCCTTCAACAAAAGGCGTACTTTAATAGGAACATTGTTTATGATAGCAATAATTGATTATGGAATGGGGAATTTAAAAAGCGTGCAGAAGGCTTTTGAGGCTGTTGGCGCAGATGTTTTGGTAACTAACAATGAGCAACATATAAACAATGCAAAGAAAATTGTTCTGCCTGGGGTAGGGGCTTTCGGCGATGCCGTATTGAACTTAAAAAAACTGCGCATACTTGAATGTATAAAAAATAATATAAAAAGCGGGAAATTTTTTTTGGGGTTATGTTTAGGCATGCAGCTTTTATTTGAGAAAAGCAAAGAGAGTCCCAAGGAAAAGGGTTTAGGCATTTTTGATGGAGAGGTTATTGGTTTTAATTTTAAGGGAAACAATAATTCGAGCCTTAAGATACCTCATATAGGGTGGAACCAGATTAAAAAAACTTATCAATGTGATATAAAAAATGATATCCTTTCAGATGTAAATGACGATAGTTTTGTGTACTTTGTTCATTCTTTTTATGTTGCTCTGGAAGACACCAAAATAGCATATACCACTACGCAATACGGTGTTAGCTTTACGTCATCAATTGCAAAAGAGAATGTATTTGGTTTCCAATTTCATCCTGAAAAAAGCCAGGGGGTAGGCTTGAAAATAATAAAAAAATTTGTGACAATAAAATGAATATCATACCTGCAATCGATATAAAAGACGGCAAGGTAGTCAGGCTATGTCAAGGGTTATATGATGAGCTAAAATGCTATTTTAATAATCCGGTTGATATAGCAGAGAAATGGATTGAATCCGGGGCGCGGATGCTTCATATAGTAGATCTTGACGGAGCGCGCGAGGGATATCCAAAGAATAAGGATATTATTAAAGAAATTATTTCGATTAAAAAAAATACTTTTATTGAAGTAGGTGGCGGCATCAGAACAAGCGATGCAATAGAATATATTTTAAATATTGGAGCGGACAGGGTTGTTTTGGGAACCAAGGCGCTTGATAAATTATTTTTGGAAAAAGTATTAAGTAAATTTTCCGAACGAATTATAGTAAGCGTGGATTCAAAAGAGGGATTTGTTGCAAAAGAAGGCTGGCAGACTAAAGATTCTATTGGAGATGTAAAGTTTATAGAACTGCTTAAAGAAATAGGGTTAAAAGAGGTCATATTTACCGATATTTCAAAGGATGGCATGATGGCTGGTCCAAATATTAAAAAAATAAAGTCGATACTGGAAAAAACAAAAATTAAGCTTATCGCATCAGGCGGTGTTGCAAGCATGGAAGATATAAAAGAATTAAAAAATTTATCATCTCTTGGTCTGAGCGGAGTTATTATAGGAAAGGCGCTGTACGAGGGGACAATTAATATAAAAGATGCCATTTTAATAGCGGATCAACAAAAGGCAGACAATTCTGTTTGAGGCTCGTAATGTTTACAAAAAGAATAATACCTTGTCTCGATGTAAAAGATGGACGCGTGGTCAAAGGCATAAATTTCGTTAATCTTAAGGACGCAGGTGATCCTGTAGAAAGTGCTAAGGTTTATGATAAGGAATGTGCTGATGAATTAGTATTCCTCGACATCACGGCGAGCTTGGAAAAAAGAAAAACAATTATTGATGTGGTTTCAAAAACCGCAGAAACAGTTTTTATGCCGCTTACCGTAGGTGGCGGAATTAATTCGGTAGATGATATAAGAGAACTTTTACTGGCTGGATGTGACAAAATTTCAATTAATACGGCCGCTGTAAAAAATTCTAAGTTAGTAAAAGAGTCGTCTGATAAATTTGGTAGCCAATGTATTGTAGTGGCAATCGATGCAAAATTAAACAGCAATTCCGGCAAATGGGAAGTTTTTATAAATGGCGGGCACACGCCAACAAATCTTGATGCTCTTAAATGGGCGAAAGATGTTGAAAAGTTGGGTGCTGGTGAAATTTTACTGACAAGCATGGACAGGGACGGAACAAAAAAAGGATATGACATCGCTCTTACAAAAACTTTATCAGACGCAGTAAACATACCTGTCATTGCTTCAGGTGGTTGCGGTAAAATGGAAGATTTTTACGAAGTATTCTCAAAAACATCCGTAACTGCTGCTTTGGCAGCATCAGTATTCCATTATCGCGAGTTTAGCATAATGGATGTTAAAAAATATTTAACGGCAAAAGGAATAGCAGTAAGGATATAAAGAAGGAGATAATATAGATGGAAGAAATTCTCAAAAATTTAAAGTTTGATGCAAATGGCCTTATACCCGTAATTATACAAGATGACAAAACATCGAAAGTATTGACGCTATGCTATATGAATAAAGAAGCATTGCTTAAGACTTTAAGCGATGGATTTGTTTATGTCTTCAGAAGATCTCAAGGGCGGTTGATGCTTAAGGGTGAAACGTCAGGCCACACACAAAAAGTAAAGGCAGTATTTATTGACTGCGAAGGAAAATCGATGCTTATCAAAGTCGAGCAAAAAGTAGCGGCTTGTCACGCTGGATACTTTACCTGTTATTATCGAGGACTATCAAAATCGGGTGATATTGAAATTACAGACAAAAAAGTTTTTGATCCTGAAAGGACATATAAATAATGGTTTGTTTACCTGATTTCAAAGAATTTATTAAACTTGCGCGCAAAGGCAATGTTATCCCGGTTTTTACGGAAATATTGGCTGATACAGAAACTCCGGTTTCAGCGTTTTTGAAAATAAAAGAAGAAGGATATTCATTTTTACTTGAGTCTGTGGAAGGCGGTGAAAAAATTGGGCGTTATTCTTTTATGGGGACGAACCCGTCGCTTATTTTTCGTTACAAAAATAAAAAAGTTACTATAAAGCAGGGAAAAGAAACTTTTACATTTGTTACCGAAGATTCCCCGCTTGATGAAATTAATAATATGCTCAAAAATCTTAAGGTGGTTGAGGTAAAAGGCTTACCAAGATTTTGCGGAGGCTTCGTAGGTTACGTCGGATACGATATAGTTACAACATTTGAAAATATAAAAATAAACAAAAAAGACGATCTAGGCCTGGATGACATGATTTTTATTATGGCAGATACTGTTTTGATTTTTGACCACGTAGGACATAAAATTAAAATAGTAGTAAATGTTTTTCTTGAGGATAATCCGAAAGAAAGCTATCAAAAAGCTGTTCGCAAGATAAAAACAATTATTAAAAAGCTGTCAGAAAATACAATAGAGGATTATGAAAACACCAACTATTCAGAAGTTTCTCTAAAACCGCAAAAATCTTTTTTTTCTCATAATATAAGATCAAATTTCAGCAAAAAACAGTTTATGAAAATTGTAGATAAGGCCAAAAAATATATATACGCTGGTGATATAATTCAGGTGGTTCTTTCACAGCGTTTCAAAACTGCGCTTAAAAAAGCAAAACCATTTGATTTATACCGTGCATTGAGAACCGTAAACCCATCTCCTTATATGTTTTATATTGATTTCAAAGAATTGCAGTTGGTTGGTTCTTCACCCGAGCTCTTGGTTAGGTGTGAAAACCATATTTTAGAAACTCGGCCCATAGCAGGAACCAGGCCCAGGGGCAGGACAGAAGCCGAAGATGAAAAATTTAAAAAAGAGCTTTTGGCTGATCCTAAGGAAATTGCCGAACATATAATGTTGGTTGACCTTGGCAGAAATGATTTAGGAAGGGTTAGTGAGGCCGGAAGCGTAAAGACAGAAGAATTTATGGCTATAGAGAAATATTCTCACGTGATGCATATAGTAAGCAGCGTAAAAGGAGTGCTTGAGAAAACAAAATACCCCACAGATGTTATAAAAGCAACTTTCCCAGCAGGTACTGTTGCCGGAGCGCCAAAAGTAAGGGCAATGCAGATAATAGAAGAACTGGAAAATATAAAACGCGGTATTTACGCAGGCTGTATCGGATATATAGATTTCTCCGGCAATATAGATACCTGCATTGCGATACGAACTATTTTAATAAAGGGTGAAAATGCTTATGTCCAGGC
>Ga0302250_1000965_pt1 | contig 23673 bp, 19 predicted proteins | sample AAG_RA_Asp_MG_FD_193536 | JGI IMG/M metagenome (GOLD analysis project Ga0302250, IMG submission 193536) | Enriched activated sludge microbial communities from anaerobic digester in WTTP, New Holstein, Wisconsin, United States - AAG_RA_Asp | ecosystem: Engineered > Bioreactor > Anaerobic >... | reverse complement strand
TTGCCGTCGGGCAACTGGGCGCGGGCGTAGCGTTTGTCGAGGATGCCTTTCAGCCTGGCGTTCTCGGCTTCGATGACGGCCAGCGCGTCGTCGATCCGCTTGCCGATGTCCGGCTGCTTGGCGCTGGCGCGCAGGGCTTCCCAACGGGCGGCTTCCGGCACCCAGAAAACATTGACGGCGGTGTAGTAGTCGCGGTCGTCGAGTTCGTCGGCCAGCAGGTCGGGATCGTCAAGGTAGTACTCGTCGGCCGGGTCGGCGAAGCGGGCGGCGAGTTCAGTCTGGCGTGCGGCGAAGGTGTCGGAGACGTACTTGAGGAAGATCCATGTTGGCGCGCAGCTTGTCGGCGGCGGCCCAGAGGGTTTTCTTGATGTCGTCGAGCATTTCTCTGTTGTTGTGTGGGGCAAGCCGGAATTATGACCCGGAGAGGCCGTCGAGTCTCGCCTTCCCGACAACAAGGAACGGAAAGCAATTGACCGGCCACGACGGGGTCGCCGATACTGTGACGCCTTTGCCCCTTTTGCCCCTTTTGCCCCTTTTGCCCCTTTTGCCCCTTTTGCCCCTTTTGCCCCTTTTGCCCCTTTTTCCCATTCGACTCAACCGCCCCCAACCACAGGCACTCTGATGACCCACCGCCGCGCCGTCACCCTGATGATCCTCGCCACCCTGTTGTGGAGCATCGCCGGTGTCGTCACCCGGCATCTCGACGCCGCGCGCAGCTTCGAGGTTACTTTCTGGCGCAGTCTTTTCGTCGCCCTGACACTCGGCAGCGCGCTCAGCATCATGCGCGGCCCGGCCTTCTGGCGCGACCTCGCGACTGCGCGCTGGCCGTTGTGGGTCTCCGGCTGCTGCTGGGGAACGATGTACACGGCGTTCATGATCGGCCTGACGCTCACCAGCGTCGCCAACGTCCTGGTCACGCTGGCCGTCGGGCCGCTGGTCACGGCGCTGTTCGCCCGCCTGTTTCTCGGTCACCGCCTGCCGCGGCGAACCTGGGTGGCCATCGCCCTCGGCGGCGCCGGGATTGCCTGGATGTTCGGCCAGGACGCGCTGACCGGCGCCTCGCTGACCGGAACGCTGGTAGCTTTCGCGGCCCCGCTTGCGGCCTCGGTCAACTGGACGCTGCTGCAGTCAATGGCCAACCGTCCGCAAGAGTCGCCCCCCCCGCCCGACATGCTGCCGGCCGTGCTGATCGGCGCCGTGCTCTCGGCCGGCGTCACGCTGCCGTTTGCCTGGCCGCTCACGGCTTCGGTGCACGACATCAGCCTGCTGGCGCTGCTCGGCGTCGTTCAGCTGACCGCCCCCTGCCTGCTGGTTGTACGGATCTCGAAGGCGTTGCCGGCACCCGAAATTGCGTTGCTCGGCCTGCTCGAAGTGGTCTTCGGGGTGGCCTGGGCCTGGATCGGCGCCGGCGAGCAGCCCGCCCCGGCCACGCTGACCGGCGGCCTGCTGGTCATCGGCGCGCTTGTTTTCAACGAGGCGCTGGGACTGCGGCAACGGCGACGGACTCGGGTTGCGCAGGCCCCGACGCCCCTCCGCTTGCCCGATCGCTCCGGTCAGCTGCGCATGTAATGCGCATGCTGATCAGCTTCCAGACGAGCCCTTAAAGCGCACATTTGATCCGCTCCCACGAGCTCGTCACGTGTTCAACCATGGCTGCCGAAAGGCGGGGGCCGTTACGCGACTTCAGCGCCTCGATGATCTTGTCGTGGTCTTCGACGGCGGCTTGCCAGGAGTCTTCTTTCTTGTCGCCAATGAAGCGAATCCGTTTCATTCGGGTCTGGAGAATTTCGTAGACGAGGGACAACGACTCATTGCCGGCCAGAGAAATCAGGCGGGAGTGGATCTGCTGATTCAGTTTGAAATACTCAAGCCGTGAGCGGGTCGCATAGAACCCCAGCATCTTGTCGTGTAGCTGGCATATCTCGGCGATCTCCTCGTCGGAGGCATTCTCGCAGATCAGCGGAGCAGCCATTGCTTCCAGTTCCTTGAGCACGTCGAGCATGTCCTGCGCCGCTTTCGGCGTAAGCGTCGTCACAACGGCGCCGCGACTGGGAACCAACTCGACCAGTCCTTCCGACGCCAATACCTTGAGCGCTTCTCGCAGCGGCGTGCGCGAAATACCGAGTTGCTCGCCGACTTGCCCCTCGTGAATGCGCGCCCCGGCGGGCAACGTCCCTTCGATGACCATATCGCGTATCCGGGAGACCACGATCATGTGCAGCGTCGGACGCTCGATGGGTATGACTTCGGACGGGGAGGACATGGCTTCACGCACTTTCATGGACGGGTTCGCGACGAGAACGGAAGGTTCTTTTTTCAATTCGTGGCTGCCACGGCTGGCACCCCCACGCGGCCTGGATGGCCCCGGCGCGGGATGACAAACGCGATCTTTCGACGCTCGCGAGTATATGCGCTTGCAGCCGGTTTTAATAGAACTACATTCTGAATTCAGAATTCTTCATTCGTAACTTGACATTAAAGATTCTGCTGTTGCATCATCCTTCCGAATTTTTCAAGGGGAAAATCGTGACAGACCGTAATTCAGATCAGGCGCACATTCCGCCGACCATCGCTTTCGCCATGGGCGACCCAGCCGGCATCAGCCCGGAACTGACAGCCATCCTGCTCAACGACGGAGAAGTCCGCGCCGCGGCACGGTTCGTCGTCTTTGGCGACCGCCGCATCCTCGCCGAGGGCGCGCAGATTGCCGGCCTGACGCCGGATGTCGATTTCGTCTCGGCAGATTCGGCTTGCGAAATCGGCGAGCGCCCCGTTTTTGTGGACCTGGCGCATCTCGACCCGCGCGACGTGAAGCGCGGCGAGGCCACCCCCGAAGGCGGCGCCTTTGCGCTGGAGAACTTTCGTCGTGCGCTGTTGATGGCCAACGAGGGACGCGCCGACGCCGTGTTCTTCACGCCGTTCAACAAGAAGGCGATGCGCTACGTTTATCCGAACTACGACGACGAGATCCGCTACGCAGCGGATATAACCGGTTTCAAGGGAGCGGCCCGTGAATTCAACGTTCTGGACAACCTCTGGAACTGCCGGGTCACCTCGCACATTCCGCTATCGGCGGTCGCCGGCGCCATCACGATCGAAGGCATCGTTGACGAATTGATACTCGCCGACGGCTGCATGCGCGAAGCGGGTTTCGTTTCGCCGCGCATCGCTGTGGCGGGGCTCAACCCACACGCCGGCGATGGCGGAAATTTCGGTAGCGAAGAAATCGAGATCATCGAACCCGCCGTCCGCCTGGCGGTGCAGCGGGGAATCAACGCCGAGGGCCCCTACCCGGCCGACACGGTCTATCTGCGGGCGCGCAACGGCCAGTTCGACGGCGTGCTGAGCATGTATCACGACCAGGGCCAGGTCGCCATGAAGCTGATGGGATTCGACCGCGGAGTGACGATGATGGGTGGATTCCCGTTCCCGATCTGCACCCCGGCGCATGGCACGGCCTACGACATCGCGGGCAAGGGGATCGCCAATCCGGGTGCCAGCAAGGCGGCGATTCTGCTCGCCGCCCGCATGGCCGCGAGAAATCTGAGCGCGAAAAAGAGGGCGTAATACATCGCTTGAACAGACGGGGGGTTCGAAAGGGAATCACCCGTCTGCCGATATGCTGAAACTGGAGGGTAAGCATGGAGAATGCAGCAGCAAAAACAAAGGGGTTCGGCCTGAATCAGGCGATTCCGCTGGCCACGGCGGCAATGGCGGGCGTCTTCCTCTGGCTCGGCCTGTCGCAATACGGGTTCTGGCACGACTCAAAGGGCCCGATGTCCGGTTTCTTTCCAATCGTAATCTCGTCAGCGCTGCTACTCGTGAGCATCGCCACTTTCTTTCAGTCGTTCTCGGAGAAACGGCCCACGCTGCCGTTCCTCAACTGGCTTCCGGCCTTTGGGGTTGTTCTGACCCTCGGAGCGACCCTCCTCTTGGGCATGGTGCCGAGTCTCGCGCTCTACGTGGTTCTGTGGCTCCGCCTCTTCGAGAAATACGACTGGAAGACCACCTTGATAACAACGGCCGTCATCATGGCGATCGTGATCGGCTGCTTTGTCATCTGGCTCGGCGTCCCCTTCCCGCAAGGGCTCATCTACGAAGCCATCACCGAATAACGAGGGTCGAATGGAAAACATCAACATGCTTCTGCAGGGCTTTTCGGTCCTGCTGACCTGGCAAAACGTCTTTGTCACCTTTCTCGGCGCCATTCTGGGGCTGATCGTCGGCGCGATGCCGGGCATCGGCTCGCTGGCCGGCGTCGCCCTGCTGCTGCCGCTGACCTACAGCTTCAACCCAACCACGGCCGTCATCATGCTCGGCTCGCTGTACTACGCCAACATGTTCGGCGGCGCCTTCAGCGCAATTCTGCTCAACATCCCCGGCGACAGCCCGGCGGTCATGACCGCGCTGGACGGCTATCCGATGGCCACGGTGAAGAAACGCCCCGGCCAGGCCCTTCTGGTCTCCAATTTCTCGTCGTTCATCGGCGGCTTGATCGGCATGATCATCCTCACGTTCACTGGCCCCGCCCTCGCCAATATCGGCCTGAAGTTCGGTCCCTCCGAAATGACGGCGTTGCTCCTGGTGGCGATGACCTCGATCGGCTGGCTGGTCGGAGAAAACCCGAGCAAGGGTCTGTTGTTGACGCTGTTCGGCATCCTCCTCGCCTGCATGGGCATGGATACGCTGACAGGCAGCCCGCGCTACGATTTCGGCAACGAATATCTGCTCGGGGGCATTCCCTTCACCCCGTTCGTGATCGGCATGGTCGGCTTCTCGCAGGTCATGATCCTGATGGACGAGCGCCTCGTAAAAGCGAAGGAGGTTACGGAGAAACTGACTATCCGCGGTTCGCTGTTGACGAAGCATGACCTGAAGCGGCTGCTCCCCCCGGCCTTGCGTTCAGGCGTTCTCGGAACCTTCATGGGGGTTCTGCCCGGTGCAGGCGCCACTGCCGCCTCGTTCATGGGCTATGCGGTCCAGAAGTCCTTCAAGAGCGAAGAACCGCTTGGCAGCGGCGCCGTCGAGGGGATCGCCTCCTGCGAAGCCGCCAACAACGGCGCGGCAGCAGGTTCCTTCGCACCGCTCCTGGCACTCGGCATCCCGGGCTCGGGCACCGGTGCCGTTCTCCTCGGCGGCCTGATGCTTTGGGGCTTGAATCCCGGGCCGCTGCTGTTCACCAACGAACCGGATTTTGCCTGGGGCTTGATCGCTTCGCTGTTCCTCGCCAACGTGGTGGCGCTGATGTGCGCATGGGGTGTCATTCCCCTGCTGATCAAGATCCTGTCCGTCCCGACCCGGCTGATCATCCCCTGCATCACGGTTATCTGCATCGTGGGCTCCTACAGCACGAGCAATTCGATGTACGGCGTTCTGGTCATGCTCATCTCCGGCGTACTGGGCTACGTGATGCACAAGTTCCGCTATCCCGCCGCGCCCGTCCTGTTGGCTTTCGTTCTGGCACCGATGCTGGAATCGAACATGCGCAAGAGTTTCATCATTTCGCGCGGCAGCCTGGACATCTTCTTTGACAGCCCCCTTTCCCTCGCTTTCATGACTATTTTCATCGTCATTCTGCTTTTCCCGGCGGCCCGCGCTGTCTTCGGCAGCTTCGCCCGCACGAAAATGGAAACGGCCAAATGAGGCGATATTTACCCAGACAAACCCTTGATGTTGTTTTGTTCGTTGTTTTCTCGAGTTTTTTACCCACGGGAGGTTGAGATGAAGAAGATCCTCGCAATTGCAGCAATCGCATCCCTGATTAGCGCACCGTTATCGGCAGGCGCATCAGACTTCACGCCCAAGAAAGATATCGAATGGGTCGTCACTTCCAGCCCCGGTGGCGGCAGCGACATCTACACCCGGTTCATTTCCGACGCGATGACCAAAGCCAACCTGGCCAACGGGAAAACCTTCCTCGTGACCAACAAGACGGACGGCGGCGGCGAAGTCGGGCGGCTGAACGTTAGCCGGACGGCGGCTGGCACAAGGGCAGACCACACCCTGCTGACCTTCAACAGCGGCGACCTCATGCCAATGGTAAAAAACACCTCGAACCGGCTGGCCAACTTCACGCCGATCGCCATCATGGCCGAGGACAAGCAGTTGCTGTTCATCGGCGAGTCCGCGAAATACAAGACGTTTGACGAGGTCATCAAGGCGGTGAAGAGTGGCGCCAAGGTGGTTATCGCCGGATCGAAGGGCGACGACGTCGCGACCTATGAGAAGCTGATCAAGGAACTCAAGTTCACGGAAGACCAACTGGCCTTCATCGTCAATGATTCGACCTCTGCCGCCATCACCTCGATTCTGGGTGGCCACGTTGACCTCGTGATGTCGAAGCCGGCCGCCGCCGATCAGTATGTCGTCGCCGGAAAACTCACCCCCGTCCTCGCCCTGTCGTCGACACGCTTTACCGGCAACCTGAGGGACGCGCCACGTCTGTCCGAAGTCGGCAGCTATCAAGATGTCGAGTTCCCGGTCTGGCGCGGCGTCGTTGGCCCGAAGACGATGAGCCCCGAAGCCGCTGCCTTCTGGGCCAAGTCCCTCAAGACGGTTGCCGAATCCGAAGCATGGCAGAAGGATTACATCGGCAAGTTCAAGCTGATCCCGTCGTTCCTGGATCAACAGGCGGCAAAAGCCTTCATGACGAAGTTCGAGCAGGACTACCTGAAGAGCATCGGCAAATAACGCAGCGCAGTCGGGCTGAACAGCCCTCTGTCGCAGCAAGGAATGGCCTGGTTTCGACGCCGCTCAGCGGGTCCTCACCGGGCCATTTTTCTTCAGGGACAGAGCATCCCCCTCTCCCGCCGCATTGATCGCCACTGTCTTGCTAATACAACACAGCCAGCACCGGCGCCGGTTTCAGGGCTGCTGAAATTTCGTCATAACGATCCGATGGCCGTACAATCCGTCGGTTTGCGGCGACACTGTGCCGACCGACCCACGAACACGCGGTATCGATCACGACGATGAATCAGGATCTCTCGGTAAAAAACCTGCTCCCGGAAGATTGCCCGCCGGAAGGCACCCGGCGCGTCCTCGGTGGTCGTGAGCGCGTTTTTTACGATGGCTACTGGATCCGGACCTACCCGACCCCAGCCAACTCGCTCGAAGCCAAGCGGCGTCTAATCGACGCGCTGACCCGACGCCTGTTCAACCATACCGAACACGGCCTGAATATTCCCGGCACCCGACTGGCGGAAGCGCGCAAGACCTACGAGGACGAGACCGATCCCGCGATCAAGCGGGTCAAGGCCGGCATGCTCGCCGGAGCGTTGTTCAACCGTGCTGCCGACATCTTCCGCAACCTCGTCGACCTCCAGGAATGCGGCGTCGAAATCAAGAGCAGCGACGCGCTGATGCGTGAATGCGGCCGCTGCCTGCTGGAAGCCATGGAACTCGGCCGTTTCGTCCTGCACCGCAGTGGCGAGGAAGGCATCGACGAACTGTGGGGCGAACCCTTCCGTGCCTTCACCACGCCGATCGAGGAATTCTACGAAAGCCGTTACATCAAGATCGGCCAGACCAAGCGCGACATAGACCACATCGCCGACACGATGGTTGCGACCTTCACGAAGATTCCGGCCTTTTCCCGCATCGAGCCACTGATCCGCGATTTCGCCCGCGCGGCGCGCATCAAGACCGAGACGCTGCGCACCGATCCCGACATCTTCGATGTCTGGCCGCAACTGGTAACCGCTGGCGAGCGGCTGGCAAATTTCGCCCCTGACGAGGGGGCCGAAGTGATCTACAACATTTCCGACGGGCACAGCATCTCGGACGGACTGCAACTGATCCGCGCCGGCCGCGATCTGATCTTCTTCATCACCCGCGCCCGTACGCCGATGCCCAAGAGCACCAGCGAGTACATCGAGCGTTGCCGCGTTTACCTCGAAACCGGCAGCGCCCCGACAGCGCCGGCACCGCTGCCCGCCTGAGCTGTTTTCAGCTTTTTTTGCCAGCCACCCGGACGCAAGGGCGATACCGGCCGCGTCCTTTATAATTACCGGCGCTTCACCCCCTGCACAAAGTTCTCTTTCGATGCCGACAGGACGCTCAACGTCTTCCGGCAGCTTCGCCTTTTTTACGCTGAAAAACGCATGAAACTAAAGCTCAACTCGATTTCCGCCAAGCTGCTGGCGTGGTCATGCCTCGCCACGATCGTGATCATCACCGCCATCGTCGTGTTCATCAAGGGCTACATGATTCCGCAAATGGCCGACAAGGCCCTGCAGTCCGAAACGAAAGCGCTGGCGTCGATGCTCAAGGGCAACTTCGGCGATGTCGACCGCTGGAGCGATGAGAATCTCGCCAAGCCCGACCTGCTTGACCCGTTGACCGGGGGCGGGAAAATTGTCGCCACGCTGTTCGTCCATCGCAACGGTGAATTCGTCCGCGCTACCACGACGCTGAAAAAGGAAGACGGCAGCCGGGCAATCGGCACCACCCTGGCGCCGGATTCGGCTGCAGCCAAGGCGCTCAAGGCCGGCAAGGCTTACTCGGGCCCGATCGAACTGTTCCAGCGGCCGCACATGGCAACCTACCTGCCCGTCGCTTTCGACGGGGGACGCGGCGGCGCGATCTTCGTCGGGATCGATTACACGTCGGCGGACGAAATGCTGTCCCTCGCCAACACCATGGTGCTGGTGGTGATTGCCGTCGGCGTCGTCGGAGTCGCCCTGCTGGCGGCCGCGCTGACGCTGACCATCCGCAAGGTGCTCTCCAGCCGGCTTGCCACCTTCGCCACCATGGCCGAAGGACTGGCCGCGGGAAAGGGAGACCTCACGGTCCGTCTCGACACGTCAAGCGGCGACGAACTGGCCCGAGTCGCGCAAGCGTTCAACACCTTCCTCGGCATGCTGCACAACATGTTCCTCGACTTCAAGAAGGAGGCCGGGCAAATGAGCGCCTCGGCCCATGAACTCGGCGCGGTCGTACTCAAGACCAACGACCAGATCCAGACCCAGCAGGATGTCACCGGAAAAGTCGCCGCCGCCGTCGAGGAAATTTCGGTCTCGATCAACGAGGTCGCCAGCCACGCCGCTCGCTCGAAAACCTCCGCCCACGACGTACAGCAACGCACCGCCGACGGCGCGGCCGACTTGCAAGGTCTCGCCGAATCGCTGCAACGGACGACGGACTCGATCGAAACCGTCAGCACGACGACGAAATCCTTCATCGCCGATGTCAGCCAGATCGACCAGCTCGTCAACATGGTCTCCGAGATTGCCGAACAAACCAACCTGCTCGCCCTCAACGCCGCCATCGAGGCTGCGCGCGCCGGCGAACAGGGGCGCGGCTTTGCCGTCGTTGCCGACGAGGTACGCAAGCTGGCGACGCGTTCAAGCGAAACCGCCAACTCAATCCGCGAAACGACGGTGCGTCTCGGCCAGCAGTCCGACCGCGTTTCGGACGCGATGAGCGGAAGCGAAGCGTCGCTGAACGAATGTGTGGTGCGCATGAACAAGGTCCAGGCCGGACTGGGGGAAATCGAGGCACTGGCCGCCAACGTCACCCGCGAAGCCGACGACGTATCGACGATGGTGAGCGAACAGTCGGCTGCCTCGCACGACATCGCGCAAAGCATGGAGTCGCTGGCCACCACGGCGGAAGCCACCGCCAGCCAGATGGAAATTGCGGCGACGATCGCTTCTCAGCTGGAAGCGGTGTCACAGCTTCTCTCCGACGCGCTCGCCGGCTTCAAGACGCAGGACGAAAACGCGGCCTGAGTCCGGCCCCGACTTCGCGCAACGCGGATCGTAAAAAAGCCCCGCCGGTCATCGAACCGGCGGGGCTTTGTTTTATCGCCTGAGATCAGGCCATAAGGCTACAGCATGCTTACTTCGCGTTGGTGATCGCCGCCTGGGCAGCCGCCAGACGGGCGATCGGCACGCGGAACGGCGAGCAGCTGACGTAGTCGAGACCGGCGCGGTGGAAGAACTCCACCGAAGCCGGATCTCCACCGTGTTCGCCGCAAACGCCGAGCTTGATGTTCGGACGCACCGAACGGCCCTTGTCGACGCCCATCTTGACCAGCTGGCCGACACCCTTCTGGTCGATCGACTGGAACGGGTCGGTCTCATACATGCCGGCCTTCAGGTAGTGCGGCAGGAACTTGCCCACGTCGTCGCGCGAGAAACCGAGCGTCATCTGCGTCAGGTCGTTGGTACCGAACGAGAAGAACTCGGCCTGCTTGCCGATGCTGTCGGCAACCAGTGCGCCGCGCGGCGTCTCGATCATGGTGCCGACCATGAACTCGACGGTCGCGTTGCGCTCGGCGAACACGGCCTCGGCCGTATCGCGGATCACCTTGGCCTGCGAGTTGAACTCGCGGACGGTGCCGACCAGCGGAATCATGATCTCGACCTTCGGGTTGATGCCCTGGGCCTTGACGTTGAGCGCCGCTTCGAGAATCGCGCGGGCCTGCATCTCGGTGATTTCCGGATAGGTGATGCCGAGGCGGCAGCCGCGGTGGCCCATCATCGGATTGGCTTCGTGCAGGTCGTCGACGCGGTGCTTGATGCCTTCGTAGGTCAGGCCCATTTCGATGGCCATCTCGCGCTGGTTGACGTCGTCGTGCGGGAGGAACTCGTGCAGCGGCGGGTCGAGCAGACGGATGGTGACGGGCAGGCCGTCCATCGCCTTGAAGATGCCCTCGAAGTCGCTGCGCTGCATCGGCAGCAGCTTGAACAGTGCGCGACGGCGGCCTTCTTCGTCACGCGCCAGGATCATTTCACGCACGGCCTTGATGCGGTCGCCTTCGAAGAACATGTGCTCGGTGCGGCACAGGCCGATGCCGACGGCGCCGAAGTTGCGGGCAACCAGCGCGTCTTCGGGCGTATCGGCGTTGGCGCGAACGGCCAGACTCTTGTAACGCTCGGAAATATCCATCAGCTTGCCGAAATCGCCGGAGAGGTCGGCTTCCATCGTCGGCACCTTGCCCTCGTAAACCTGGCCGGTCGATCCGTCGAGCGAAATCCAGTCGCCTTCCTTGTAGACGTTGCCGTCGACGGTCATCGTGCGGGCCTTCGGATCGACGCGAATCGCGCCGGCGCCGGAGACGCAGCACTTGCCCATGCCGCGGGCCACGACGGCCGCGTGCGAGGTCATGCCGCCGCGCGCGGTCAGGATGCCCTTGGCGGCAGCCATGCCGCGCAGGTCTTCCGGCGAGGTTTCCTGACGAACGAGGATGACGTCGAGGCCGTTCTGCACCCACTGCTCGGCTTCGTCGGCAAAGAACACGATCTGGCCGGTCGAGGCGCCGGGGGATGCCGGCAGGCCGTTGGCGATCGACTTCGCGCTCTTGATCGCGGCGCGGTCGAACACCGGGTGCAGCAGTTCATTGAGGCGATCCGGGGAAACGCGCATCACCGCGGTCTTCTCGTCGATCATGCCCTGCTCGAGCATTTCCATGGCCACGCGCACCATCGCAGCGCCGGTCCGCTTGGCGGAACGGGTCTGCAGCATCCAGAGCTTGCCTTCCTGGATGGTGAATTCGATGTCCTGCATGTCCTTGTAGTGGTTTTCCAGCGCGGTTTCCGTCTTGAGCAGCTGCTGGTAGATTTCCGGCATCAGCTCTTCCATCGACGGGAACTTGGTGCGGCGATCTTCCTCGCTGACCTGGGCCAGCGCGGCCCAGCGGCGCGAACCTTCCAGCGTGATCTGCTGCGGCGTGCGGATGCCGGCCACGACGTCCTCGCCCTGCGCGTTGACCAGGAACTCGCCGTTGAAGATGTCTTCGCCCGAGGCGGCGTCACGCGTGAAGGCCACGCCGGTGCCGCTCTTGTCGCCGAGGTTGCCGAACACCATCGACTGGACGTTCACGGCGGTGCCCCAGGAGTCGGGGATGTCGTTCATCTTGCGGTAGAGCTTGGCGCGGTCGTTGTTCCAGCTCTCGAACACGGCCATGATGGCGCCCCACAACTGCTCCCACGGATCGTTCGGGAACTCGCGGCCGAGGCGGGTGCGGATCAGCGCCTTGAACTCGGCAACCATGTGCTGCAGGTCTTCAACACCGAGTTGCGTGTCGAGCTCGACGCCCTTCTTTTCCTTGATCTCATCGATGATTTCTTCGAACGGATCGTGATCTTCCTTCGACTCGGGCTTCAGGCCCATGACCACGTCGCCGTACATCTGGATGAAGCGGCGATACGAATCCCAGGCGAAACGCTCGTTGCCCGACTTATTGGCCAGGCCCTTGACGGCTTCGTCGTTGAGGCCGAGGTTGAGGATGGTATCCATCATGCCCGGCATCGACGCGCGCGAACCGGAACGCACCGAGACCAGCAGCGGATCGGCGGCATCGCCGAATTTCTTGCCCATTTCCTTTTCGATGAAGGCGACGCCTTCCAGTACTTCCGCCTCGATCTGCTTGCGCACGACGTCGCGGCCCTGCTCGGAGTAAACCGTGCATGTTTCGGCGCTGATCGTCAGGCCCGGCGGTACGGAAATTCCCAGGCGGCACATCTCGGCGAGGTTGGCCCCCTTGCCGCCCAAGGTATTCTTCATATCGGCGGCGCCATCGGTCCGGGACGGACCGAATACGTATACGGACTTATTCGACATTTCTACCCCAATCAACGGACAAACAAACAAAAAACGGCTCGTACGGGCGATTTGTTTTATGCTGCTGCCTCGCCCGCCTTCGCCAACAATTGTTATTTCTTCTGAGCGCGCGATTGTAGCAGAACTCCGCGCCTTGCCGCGCCGGCTTTGCGCGCTATCTGACTGATTTTACGAACAATTGGATAAATGGCCTGACCAATTTACCCGTCAAGACCGTTACTCGATCCGTTCGATCAGCGCGACGGCGTCCGCCGACATTCCTTCTTCCCGCCCGACGAACCCGAGACGCTCGGCTGTCTTCGCCTTGACGTTGACGCAATCCGGCGCAATGCCCAGATCCTCGGCGATCCGCGCCACCATCAGCGGGATGTGCGGCGCCATCTTCGGGCGCTGCGCGTTGATCGTCGTATCGACATTGACGATCCGCCAGCCGGCGGCCGTCAACCGGTCACGCACTTCACGCAGGAGCGCGCGGCTGTCGACATCGCGGAAACGCTCGTCGGTATCCGGAAACAGGCGGCCGATATCGCCCATCGCCGCTGCGCCGAGCAAGGCGTCGACCAGCGCGTGCAGCAGCACGTCGGCGTCGGAATGGCCGAGCAGGCCGCGTTCGTGCGGAATCTCCACCCCGCCGATGATCAGTTTGCGCCCCGGCACCAGCGCGTGGATGTCGCTTCCCTGTCCGATTCGAATCATGCTCCCCTCGTCGACAACACCAGTTCGGCCAGACGCAGATCGGCCGGATAGGTCACCTTGAAATTCGTCGCGTCGGCCTTGACCAACCGCGGCCTGTAACCCGCCGCTTCCAGCGCACTCGCCTCGTCGGTCACACCGTGCCTTCCGGCCAGCGCCCGGCAGAGCAGTCCGTAGCGGAACATCTGCGGCGTCTGCGCCTGCCACAGGCCGTCCCGCGACTCCGTCGCCGCCACGCGCTGTTCCGCATCGGCCCGCTTCAGCGTGTCGGCCACCGGCACCGCCAGCAGGCCGCCGACCGGATCATCGCGCAATTCGTCGCACAGCGCCGCGAGCATCGCCCGGGAAACGCAGGGACGCGCCGCGTCGTGCACCAGCACCCAGTCATCATCGGCAACGCCGCCGGCGACGGCATGCAGCCCGTTGGCCACACTTTCCGCGCGCGTCGCTCCGCCACAGTAAAGGACTTGCAGCTTCGGCCCGAGCGCTGACCAGTCGCTGGTCCCCCACCATTCGTCACCGGGAGAAAGCACGACCCAGACCTGTTCGATGCGTTCGAACCGGCACAGCGCGGCAAGCGCGTGATGAATCATCGGCCGACCGGCCAGCTCGAGGTATTGCTTGGGAATTTCCGCTCCGAAGCGGGCTCCGCTGCCGGCGGCGGGGACAAGGGCAAAATGACGTGACATCGCGCAATTCTAGCGGAAAGCGCCGACCGTTGAGCCGCCTTGCGACTCCCCTCCCCCTTACATATAGTGAAGCGAAAGGAGTCTCTACATGAGCACAAACCTCCGCCCCGCCGCCGTGGCCGGCATGTTCTACCCGGATAGCCCCGTCGTCCTGAGTCGTGAAGTCACGGCGCTGCTCGTCGACGCCCCGCGCCATGCCGATCACCCACCGAAAGCGATCATCGCCCCGCACGCCGGCTACGTCTATTCGGGACCGATCGCCGCGAGTGCCTTTGCCACGCTGGCCGGGCTGCGCAATACCATCCGCCGCGTCATTCTGCTCGGCCCGACGCACCGAGTCGCTGTCCGGGGACTGGCGCTGCCAACGAGCGACGCCTTCGCCACGCCGCTCGGGGTGGTTCCGATCGACAAACAGGCCGTCGATGCGGTGAGTGACCTGCCGCAAGTCGTGTTCAGCGACGCAGCGCATGCACACGAGCACTCGCTCGAAGTGGAGATTCCGTTTCTGCAAGTCGTGCTCGAAGACTTCTCGCTGCTGCCGCTGGCGGTGGGCGATGCTTCGCCGGGCGAAGTCGCCGAGGTGCTGGAACGATTGTGGGGCGGCCGCGAAACCCTGATCGTCATCAGTTCGGATCTTTCGCACTACCTGCCTTACCACGATGCCCAACACATCGACACGCGGACGGCACACCAGATCGTCGGCTTCGACCCGATGATCAACCACTACCAGGCGTGCGGCGCCACACCGATCAACGGCCTGCTGCTCGCGGCACGCAAGCGCGGCCTGCAGGCGCGGCAACTGGATCTGCGCAATTCAGGCGATACGGCAGGAGACCGCTCGCGCGTCGTCGGCTACGGCGCCTTCGGCTTCTTCGAACCGGCGGCGGGAGAACAACGCCATGTCCATTGATCCGCTCGGCCACGCCTTGCTGACCCTCGCGCGCAACGCCATCGAGGAGGAATTCGGCATGAAGCCGCGTACGGTCACGCCGCATCCGCACCTCGCCAAGCCCGCCGCGACCTTCGTTACGCTCACGCAGAACGGGCAGTTGCGCGGGTGCATCGGCAGCCTGGAGGCACGCCGCCCCCTGGCCACGGATGTCGCCGAAAACGCTGTCGCCGCTGCTTTCAGCGATCCGCGCTTCCCTCCGCTACGCCGAGGGGAACTCGAACAGACGCGCATTGAAGTCTCGCTTCTGGACACGCCGCGCCCGATGAACTTCGACGACGAAGAGGATGTACTCAACCAGCTTTGCCCCGGCGTCGACGGGCTGATCCTGAACTGCGGCCACCATCGCGCGACCTTCCTGCCGCAGGTGTGGGAGTCGTTGCCGACACCACGCGCGTTCCTCGAACACCTCAAGCTCAAGGCCGGATTGCCGGCGGACTTCTGGAGCCCGAACGTCACCCTGAGCCGCTATGGCGTCCAGAAATGGAAGGAACCATGAAGACCCCGGAATCCGATTACCCTGCCCGCTGGTGGCACGCGCTGCCGATCGAAACCGGCAAGCCGGCGCGCATCCAGTGCGACCTGTGCCCGCGCGACTGCAAGTTGCACGATGGCCAGCGCGGCGCCTGCTTCGTCCGCCAGAACGTCGGCGACCGGATGGTGCTGACGACCTACGGCCGCTCATCCGGATTCTGCATCGACCCGATCGAGAAAAAGCCGCTCAACCACTTCCATCCTGGTTCGTCGATCCTCTCGTTCGGTACGGCGGGCTGCAATCTCGCCTGCAAGTTCTGCCAGAACTGGGACATTTCCAAATCGCGGGACATGGACCGCCTGATGGATTCCGCCAGCCCCGAGGGCATCGCCGCCGCGGCGCAGGCCTACGGCGCGCAATCTGTGGCATTCACCTACAACGACCCGGTCATCTTCGCCGAGTACGCCATCGACACGGCCGAGGCCTGCCACCAGAAAGGCATCAAGACGGTCGCCGTCACCGCCGGCTACATCCATCCGGAACCGGCGAAGGAGTTCTTCGCGGTGATGGATGCCGCCAACGTCGACCTCAAGGCCTTCACCGACGAGTTCTACGTCGCGCTTTGCGGCGGTCACCTGCAGCCGGTACTCGACACGCTCGCCTACATCCATCACGAAACCGACTGCTGGCTGGAGATCACCACCCTGCTGATCCCCGGCCACAACGACTCCACGACCGAGATCAAGGCGCTGTCCGAATGGGTCGCGCGCGAACTGGGACCGGACGTTCCGCTGCACTTCTCGGCCTTCCACCCGGACTGGAAGATGGACGACCTGTCGCCGACGCCGCCCTCGACGCTGACCCGCGCGCGGCACATCGCCATGGACGCCGGGTTGCACTTCGTCTACACCGGCAACGTCCATGACACCGAGGGCGACACAACCTTCTGCCCGGCCTGCCACGCCGCGCTGATCGTCCGCGACTGGTATGCCATCCGCCACTACGACCTCCCCGACAACGGCTGCTGCCCACACTGCCACACCCGCATTCCGGGCCACTTCGGCCACTTCGGCAAGCCTTTCGGCTCGCACCGCATCCCGGTCCGCCTGGCGCGCAGGTAAATCATGCTCGACTTCACCCCCGACGGCCTCGGCGTTCCGGTTTCCATCCATTCCGAACACGGGCTGCTCTACGGGGAACTCGGCGTCCTGCCGCATTCGCCGGGCATCGTCGTCCTCGCCCACGCAACGCTGGCGCTCGACGCGAAGGACAAGCTGCTGGCCGGACAATTCCGCCGCGCCGGCCTGTCCACGCTGAGCGTCGACCTGCTTTCCCGGCAGGAAGAGCATTTCCCGGATGTCCACAATAACGTGCCGCTGCTCGCCCGTCGGCTGACCGATTTCCTCGGCCTGCTGCGCAACCGCATCGCCATGGGTGAACTGCGCGACCAGCCTGTCGGAATCTTCGCTGCCAACGCCACCTCCCCCGCCGCCATCCGCGTCGCCGCCCTGCGCGACCACGACATCGCAGCGATCGCCTGCCGGGGCGGACTGATCGATCTGGCCGGCGTACTGTATCTGCGAGCGCTGGAGGCCCCGTTGCTGGTGCTGGCCGAGGAATCGGACGAGGCGCACATTGACAGCAACCGGCGTGCGCTGCGAGAGATCACCTGCCGCAAGGAACTCCGCTTCATTCCCGAAATCGGACCGGACTATGCCGCATCGAACGGCATCGCGGCCTGCATCAGCGCGGCGACGACCTGGTTCACCCACTTTTTCTCCAACCGTCCGCCGGGATGAGCGCACGACATCCACGCTGAAGGGAACACCGGATCGACGCCCGGACAGACGTGAGATGAACGCTGATTGTCCATTCGCTATTTCCTATGGCTGTTGGTGATCTCGGGCGGGAGCTTGTTGAGCCGCTTTGTTCCGCGCCTGACACGCGGGCATCTTTTCTTTTGCGTCGCCAAAAGAAAAGAGCAAAAGAAAAGGCGACCCCCGGTCGGCGCCCCGCCTGCGGCGGGGTGCCCTGCGCTACTCGCCTTGAGCGGGGGCTGCGCAACTCGGGCTTCGCCCTCAGACAGTGCTCGCCCACGTCCCCGCCCAAGCCTGCGTTGCTCGGCGCCTCTCAGGGGGATTTCAACACCGCCCGGTCACCGCTGCGTTCGGTTTTCCTGTTGTCCTCTGCGTCGTCGAGCAGCGCAGGGCGCAACGGAAAAAGGGGCGAGGACTGTCTGAGGGGCGCAGCCCCGAGTTCCGCAGCCCCCCGCCCCCGCCCGAGCTCACAAAAAGACAAGAAAAATGGCGAATGAACAATCCGGAATGAAAACTCACACGGCCAGCCCCGACTGCTGACCGTGTCGCGAAGTTGTAGTAGTCTTGCGCCCATTTTTTGCTGTCCGATCAAGCCATCGCCATGACGCGTGAGTTTCAACGCGCCACATTCCACCGCTCGACCCTCGTCCGTATCCTGTCCGACACGCATCCACAGCTCCCCGACCCGAAATACGATTTCGGCGAACGGCTCGGACGCTGGCTGGATCTTTCGGATGCAATGACGCTGTTTTCCGTCCTCGGTGCGGAGGCCGGCGGTCGCACCGCCGCACCTTCCTCGGACGGCGATCTGCCGGGGCAACTGGCTCGCCTGCGCCAGACGCTGAGCACGGCCATTCACCACGACGGCGTTTTTGTCTCTGCGCCGGAAGGCACGAAACCGCGCATCCCGTTCCCGACGCCGACGCCCGCCGCCGATGACACCGACCACGCCGGCAGCAAGCCCGACTTCACGCCATTCCACCGCTACTACCTCGCGCACCAGCGCGAGATGAATACGGCGATCACCGCGCTGCGCGCTGACGCCCGCAAGGCTCTGGCCGCACAGTCAGGGGCCGGCCGGCAACTGGCCAACCTCGACGCTGCCTTCGAGAAAGCGCTGGCGGCGCGCGAATACAACCTGCTGGCCAATGTCCCGATCCTGCTCGCCCGATCCTTCGAGCAACGCTACGCCGAACACCGCGCCAAAGCTGACGACGGTGACGATCCTGCCCTCTGGACGCAGCCGGGCAGCTGGCTTGAAGCCTTCTGCAATGACGCCAAGCGCGCACTGCTCGCCGAACTCGAACTGCGCCTGAAGCCCGTCGCCGGTTTGATCGACGGATTCATCGCCGCATTGAACGACATGAACGAAACGAAACCGCATGAATAGTCCTGACCGCTTTAACCGCAACCTCAGTCTCCTCGCCTTCATCCTCGGCCTGGCCGCCGTCACCTGGGTCGCCGTCGGCTACGTCGGCAGCAGTGCGCTGGCCTTCACCGTTTCCTGCCTCATCGCCACGGTCTATCTCGCCGGCGCCTTCGAAATGCGGCGCTTCCATGGCAGCACGAGCGCGCTGGCCCGGGCGCTCGGCAACATCCCGGACGAGGTCGACAACATCGGTGAATGGCTGCAACAGGTCCCCGTCAATCTGCAGAACGCCGTGCGCCTGCGCATCGCAGGCGAGCGCGTCGTCCTGCCGGGACCGGGCGTCACGCCCTACCTCATCGGCCTGCTGGTCCTGCTCGGCATGCTCGGCACCTTCCTCGGCATGGTGGTCACCCTGAAGGGCGCGGTAATCGCCCTGGAAAGCACGACCGACCTGCACGCGATTCGCTCCGCGCTGGCCGCGCCCGTCCGAGGTCTCGGCGTCGCCTTTGGCACCTCGGTCGCCGGCGTCGCCACCTCGGCCATGCTCGGCCTGCTCTCCACGCTCGCCCGGCGCGACCGCCAGCAGGTCGCCCAACTCCTGGACAGCAAGATTGCCGGTGCGCTGCGCGACTTTTCGTTCGTCCACCAGCGCCAGCAAACCTTCAAGGCGTTGCAGACACAAGCCCAGTCCCTCCCGAATCTGGTGGACAAGCTCGACACGATGATCAGCCAGATGGCCGAGCAGAACCGCCAGCTTGGCGAACAACTGCTTGCCGGCCAAAGGCGCTTCCATGAGGAAGCCAAGGGGCTGTACACCGATCTCGCACAATCGGTAGATCGGTCGCTCAAAGCCAGTCTCCGGGAAAGTTCGACCGCCGCTGCCGAGGCAATCCAGCCCATCGTCACGACGACGATGGCAGGCATCGCCGCCGAGACCCGCGGCCTGCACGACAAGCTCCTCGGCACCGCCGAAACTCAGCTTGCCAGCGTCGCCGGCCAATTCACCCAAACCGTCGCCAGCGTCAGCGAGAACTGGTCGCAGGCACTTGCACGCCACGAACAAGCGACCGACTCCCAGCGCCGTGACCTGCAAGGGGCGCTTACCGCCTACGCCGACACGTTCGAGCAACGTTCGGCCGCCCTGCTCGCCTCGGTCGAGACCACGCAGGCGAGGCTGCACGCGGACGCCGCGCAACAGCACGCCGCGTTCGCCGCAACCGCTACGGCCAGCCAGCAGCAACTGGCGAGCACGTTCACGGATCATTTCGACGGCCTGACCGCCCGCCTTAACCGGGCCGTCGCGCAGGTCGCCGACACCTTCGCTGACCGCAGCGCCACGCTGCTCGAGGAGCAGCGCACCGCACAAATCACCTGGCGGAGCGAATGGACCGCCGGCGAAGAAGCACGCCAGGCGCGCTTCACCGACGCCTTGACGGCGATGGCGGACAGGCTTGAGGCGCAATGGCAGCAAGCGGGAGAAAACACGCTGGCGCAACAGGAGGAAATCACCCGGACCCTCGGCGCAACCGCGCGTGAACTCGTCGCAGCCACCCGGCATCAGGCGGAGACGACGATCGCCGAGGTCACCCGCCTGATGCAGACGGCCGCCGAGGCCCCCAAGGCCGCGGCCGAGGTGATCGGCGAGTTGCGCCATGAACTCTCCGCCAGCATGGCGCGCGACAACAGCCTGCTCGAAGAACGCAACAGGATCATGGAAACGCTGGGCGCCCTGCTCGACGCCATCAACCACGCCTCGACCGAACAGCGCGGCGCAATCGACGCGCTCGTCGTCTCGTCAGCGGAATTGCTCGAACGCGTGGGCAAGCAGTTCGCGGCGCGTGTGGAAAGCGAAACGGGCAAGCTCGTCGACATCGGCGCCAGCGTCGCCGGCGGCGCGCTCGAAGTCGCCAGCCTCGGCGAAGCCTTCGGCCATGCCGTGCAGCTGTTCAGCGACTCCAACGAGAAGATGATGACCGCGCTGCAGCGCATCGAAGGCGGGCTCGCCAAGTCCCTCACGCGCAGTGACGAACAGCTCGCCTACTACGTCGCCCAGGCGCGGGAGATCATCGAGCTCAGCATCCTCTCGCAGAAGAAGATGGTCGACGACCTGCAGCGTTCCGGCCGGATCGAGGCCTGATCATGGAAGAAATCGACGCAGGCTTTGAACACGGCGCGCACGAAAGCACGCCGGCGTGGACCGTGTTCGGCGACCTGATGTCCGGCCTGCTCGGCGCCTTCGTCCTCATCCTGATCGGGGTGCTTGGCGTGCAGCTCGAGCTCGCCAGCAACCTCGAAGCCGAAATCCAGAAACGCCAGCAGGAAGAACAGCGCCGCGAGGCGCTCGAACGCGCCCTGGCCGGCCCGCTGGCCTCCGGTCGCGTCACGCTCGACAACGGCAAGATCGGCATCAGCGGCAACGTCCTCTTTGCGCTCAACTCCGACCATCTGCAGGCCGAGGGACAACAGCTCCTGAAGACACTCGCTCCGCCGATCAGCGCCTATCTCGCTGCCGGCAACCAGATGCTGATGGTCAGCGGCTTCACCGACGACATGCCGGTGCGCGACAACAACCGCAAGTTCGCCGACAACTGGGAGCTCTCGGCGCAGCGAGCGCTGACCGTCACACGTACGCTGATCGACGAAGGCGTGCCGCCGTCGGCCATCTTCGCCGCCGCCTTCGGTGCGCAGCAGCCGGTCGCCGACAATGCCGATGCCGAAGGCCGTGCCCGCAACCGGCGCGTCGAAATGGCGCCGGTGCCCAAGTCCGGCGCGAACGGCAAGCAAGTCGATGGCTGAAATAGCCGACCTGCAAGTGGTATTCGAAGCACTGCGCGCCACCGGCGCCGCAGAACACGCCCCCGTCCGCTTTGCCTATCTCGAAGCCCTGGCCCGCCGTGCCGCGGGGCACCCCGAGGCCGTCCGCGAAGTACTCCACGCCAGGATCAGAGACGCCGCCAGGGAACTCGCATCGCGCCAAATGCCCCCGCCTCCCGACCCCTTGGTTGAAGAAGCCGACAATCCGCTGGCCGGTCTCCTCGATCACATCCGCCGGCACACCGGGGCGCCGCCGGCAACGCCGCGCACCGCGGCGGCACCGGAGCTCCGATCGATCGCCCGCTTCCACGACACCTGGGCTCGACTCAGCACCGAACAGCAACTCAGCCAGACCCTGGCGCGTGCCCCGGAAAACGCCGGGCCGATGAACTCGCAGCACCTCGTCCTGCGCAGCCTGCAAGTCATGCGCGACATCGCGCCGGGCTATCTGCAAGGATTCATGTCCTACATCGACACCCTGATCTGGCTGGAGCACGCGAACCCGGGCAAGCTAATGCCCGGGTTCTCGGCAGGGAACGAGCGCGAGCACAAAATGCAGACCGCAAAGCGGAGTGCGCCAAACCGGTAATTGAACTTTTGAGGACCTGCTCTCCCCGATCATCAAGCACAGACCGGCAACCCGCTGACTTGGCGGGCTTCCCCTCGAATCTCGCTGAAAAAGTCACAGCGGGCACGCCGCCAGCGGGTTATGATCGTAGCGAAACTCAAACGTGGCGCCCAGACAAATGACCAGACAGTGGTGGCACGCCTGCCTCAAACGAGTCGGCAATTTCACCAGCGCGATCGTCTTCCTCGCGTCGGCGGTAGCTTGCGTACCGGCCGCTGCCGATCATCTCGATACGCTGACGCTGCAACTCAAAGGACCGCACCAATTCCAGTTCGCCGGTTACTACGCGGCACAGGAAAAAGGTTTTTATCGCGAGAAGGGGCTGGACGTGCGTCTTCTCGAAGCGACTCCGGAGACGGATGTCATCGACGAGGTCGTCAGCCGCCGCGCGGAATTCGGCGTGGGAAACAGTGCCCTGCTCCTCGCGCGCGCCAAAGGAAAGCCGGTCGTTGCCCTGGCCGCCATCTTCCAGCACTCGCCGCTGATGCTCTACGGGCACATCTACTCCGGGATTTCCTCGGTCCGTGATCTCAAGGGGAAGCGGATCATGCTTGAACCGAATGCGGAGGAATTGCTGGCCTTCCTGCGGCGCGAAGGCATCCCGGAGAGCACGCTGATCACCTTCCCGCACACCTTCTCGACCGACGAACTCACGCTCGGGCGCGTCGACGCGATGAGCGGCCATTCGACCAGCACGCCCTTTCACCTGGACAAGCGCTACATCCCCTATGTCGCCCTCTCGCCGCGCTCGGCCGGTATCGATTTCTACGGCGACATCCTGTTTGCCTCGGCAGACGAGATGCGCGCGCACCCGAAACGCACTGCAGCATTCCGTGAAGCCAGCCTGAAAGGTTGGGAATATGCCCTGGAACACCCCGACGAAATCGCCGACATCATTCGCGCCCGCTATGCCAGGGATCTGAGCCGTGAGTTGCTTCTGTTCGAGGCCGAGCGCATCAAACCGCTGGTCAAGGACGACCTGCTGACCATCGGCCACATGCGCGGCGAGCGCTGGAAAAGCATCATCAACATCTACAGCGAGCTCGGGTTGTTGACCGGCGACTTAAACCTCAAGGATTTCCTCTACATCGACAACGCAAAGAAAGAGCGACAACAGGCAGACCAGAAATGGGCGATCGGCCTGTCGATCGCCGTGGCTGTCGGCACGCTGGCATCGCTCATCGCCGTGTTCATGTTGCGTCTCAACCGCCGGATGAAGCGGGAAATGGCCGCACGCGAACAGGCGGTCAACGAACTGCGCGAGAGTGAAGCCAAATTCCGTTTCATCACCGAGAACAGCGGCGACGTCATCTGGATCCTCGATATCGCCAGCAGCCGCTTCACCTACGTCAGTCCGGCGGTGGAGGACCTGCGCGGATACACGCCGGAGGAGGTGCTGGCGCAGCCGATGGACACCGCGTTGACGCCGGAATCGGCGGAGCGCGCCCAAGCCATCCTCAAGGAATCGATCGCCCGCTGGAACGCCGGCGACCATTCACAAACTCCGCGCGTGACCGAGATCGACCAGCCGCACAAGGACGGCCATGTCGTACACACCGAAGTGGTCACCACCCTGCACGCCGACGCGGGCGGCAAGCCCGCCTACGTGATCGGCGTCACGCGCAACATCACCGAGCGCAAGCGTGCCGAGGAGGCGATCCGCCGCCTGGCC